>Ga0074044_10000508_pt1 | contig 37526 bp, 28 predicted proteins | sample BogForMeECP23OM1_FD_94443 | JGI IMG/M metagenome (GOLD analysis project Ga0074044, IMG submission 94443) | Bog forest soil microbial communities from Calvert Island, British Columbia, Canada - Bog Forest MetaG ECP23OM1 | ecosystem: Environmental > Terrestrial > Soil > Wetlands ...
CGCGGGAACCGCTGGTAAGAAGGCCTTCCGGATTTAAAAGCGGCGTCTTCATCCCTCGGGATGCCGCCTGAGACACTCCTCAAAAATCCTTCGAGATAGTTGTGTGCCTGTCCTGGGTCCATTCTCCTGCAACATTCGAGGCAGAAGTCCGTCTAAGAGAGTAGGTCTGCGCCGACAGCGAGGAGAGCGGCTAATTTCAGGCCTGCGAGGCTTGCGCGGACGTCGCTCGGGAAAGCCAGTTGGGAAGGCGAGATCTCCGCGTGGCCAGGGTCGGGCGACTGCGCTATCGAAAGAGTTCTCCGCTAGCCAAAGTTTGCCATTGCGTTTAGTATCCCGCGTCTAACGGACGCCCCCGCTGCCGCTAGCTTCGGAGTCACGGACTTCGCAGTCGGGAGTTTGCACGCGAAACAAATCACCCGGTAACGTGTTTGAAACAGTAGAGAAGGAAAATAACGCACAGCGTCAAATGTGAAGTATGTTGAGCGCCTGGCAGCCCGCCTCCCCAGGGAGGAATTCACGGTTTCGAGGGCTGCGGGTGGTAAAAGCGATGTCTGATAAATCCGAGACGAACCTTCTTGCCGCCCCGTGCATCCAAACGGCAGAAGAGGACGTATCAAAGAGAACGATGACCACGTGGCACAAACGCGATTGGCAGCAATTTTATGAACTGGCGCGCCGTCCCTGGCAGCGTCACCGCCCGCCGCGACCCGTGTATCCTACGGGGCTGAACCGTGTGCTGCCTGCGCAAGGTTTCAGTTTGTCAGAGCTGGATGACGCCGGCGTAAATCTCGATCAAGCCGAGCAGCTTGGCCTGCCGGTGGATGCGGGCCGCATCGGTGCGTATGGCCCGAACGTAACCGTGCTGCGCGACTTCGTGCGCTCCTCGCGGCAACCGCTGTAATTCTTTTCAAATTTCAGATACAGCTTCATCTACTCGTGACTTGCAGAGCGTATCGCCACGAGATCGATGGATTTGCCATCGCCCTCTTGCAAAGTAACGCTCTGGCCTTTCGCTTCGAACTGCTTGAGAAAATCCGGCTCTTCCCACGCGTTTTGTTCCACTTGTTCCCAGCTGAAAAGTTTGTAGTCGCCAGGCGCAATGCCGCGCATATCGAACCGGCCATACTGATCTGTGGTTCGTTGCTTGTAGAGATGAAATTCGTTGCGGTGCGCATCATTCGGGACGAGGACGACCGTGACGCCAACAGCAGGCAGGCCGTCGGTATCAGCGACCGTGCCTTGAATGCGCGCGCCACGGGAACTGATACTCACTTCGAGAATGGCCTGCGTGCCGCGAATCACGTTGAACTCATCATCGGAGACTTCCATTCCTGCGTAGCGGATCCCTTTCAAATAGCAGTCCTGACTCTGCCCCGCGGTGGACAGCCGGAAGAGACCTTCCGAGAGATCGCGAAGTAAAAATGTGCCGCTCGAGGGAACACGAGCCTGGGCGCCGTATTGAAAAGTGGAGTCGACCGGTCTCACGGACACCGTCAAGGGCTGTCCATCTAGGGCCGGTCTCGGATCCCAATTGATTTGGCCGCGAATGTCCATTCCCGGCAAGAGCGAGAGTTGAAGGCCGTCGGCGTCCGTGCTTGCAATGTCGATACTTTGCCGGGCCTGATACCTCCGGCCCTCGTCGAACCAGATTGCGGACAGTGTGTAAGAACCCGGCAAAACATCTGATATCTCGAACGCACCGTCCGGCTTGTCAACCAACGTTTGGCGGGCCGGCACGCTCCAGCCCAGGCCGCTGGAGCGTGCCTCGAGCAACAGGATGACGGGCGTAGCGTTGTGCCGCGCGGCAGAATTATTGACGCGGCCGCGAATGCTGTACACCGTGGTGGGCTCCAGCAAAATATCCGTGGACGAAATCTCGTCGCCCGTTTTTATCGTGATGGCGACGCCTTTGGCTGGATCGGTGCTATTGGGGTAGTACGTTGGCACGTAGCCGGATTTGCCGGCGTCCGCAGCGTACTCGTCGTCTTCGCCAGGTTCCAGGCGTTGCCCGGGCTTATAGGTGGCGCTGATGAAATAGCGGCCCGGGCGCAGCCCGAACAGGCGGTACTCGCCGAGATCATTGGTGGTCACGGTCACTTCGCTGGAAAGCGTTCGCCTTCCCCTCGTATAAGTGGCACGAAGCGCACTGACTCGCACCCACGGCAGAGGATCGCCGTTTTCATTCTGGATGCGCCCGCTGATGACAGCCGAAGGCACCAGGCGGAACAACAAGTCCTTCAAATCCTGTCCGGGGCTGAGAGCGAGGATGGCGCCAGGATCATTCGGAGTTCTCTGGCCATATTCCTGGGTAGCGTAGCCGTTGCGAATCACCCGCAAGTGATAGCGGCCGGGGTCGACGCCTTTAATTTCGAAGCGGCCGCCAAGATCGGTTACGCCGGAAAACGTGCGCGTGTGGTCGTCAACGCTTTGCAAGTAGACGGTAGAGGACGGGAGGGGCGCGCTCCCTTCCAGCTTCACAACGAGGCCCGAGACGCTGCAAACGGCCGATTTTGCTGGATCGGTCGAACTATTGCGAACTTGTGCGGCGGACGATGAGGCGGCGAGAAGTCCAAGCAATGCGATGAGAGCTGGCTTCATCCCATTCTCCAGCGGCAAGAGTCTATGATACCCGGCTTGCCACACTAGGATGCGCCGATCTGCCCAGAATGCCGCTCGCGGTAGCGCCGTTTGTTTTTCGTAGCGCACGACTTCAGTCGTGCACTCGGCGAGGCGCGGGGGCCCCACCCTCGTTTTTTGAGGGTGGGTCTGTCCTTCCTGCCTTTTCCCTTGTAGGGGCACGATTCATCGTGCCCTCTTCTCCGCCACTCGGCCCCACCCCACACTGTCATTCCGAACGGAGCAGGCCGACTTTATTCTTCCCTTTTTTCTCCTGCGGGTGCCCCACCCTCGTTTTTTGAGGGTGGGCCCGTCTTCGGATAGAGGAAGTGGAGAAGTTGTGCAAATCCTGTGGGCAGGCCATTCTTGCCCCTAGACGGGCTCCCCCGTTTCCGCAATGATGTCGGCGCAGAGAGCTTCCCCTGAGCAACTTCGCAAAACTCACCGAAGACATCGTGAAGGCCGTCCACCAACTGCGGCAACACGGGCTAGCTGTCGGTTTCCCCATGCAAACCGCCGACGGCCAGATCATCTTCTCAGTCGGCAAAGATACGCTGACCGCGAACCAGATCCTCGATCTTCTCGAACGCGGCGAACTCCACGCCGAAGGCGTCCGCAAATCCGTCGAAGCCCAAGCCTCCGCCAAGCTCCCGCGCAAAAAAGCCGCATCTCCCTAAACGGCACCAGCCGTTCCTTGTCTGTCATCCCGCCTGCCCCGAGCCTCGAAGGGAAGCAAGTTACTTCGACTATTCCGCCATCATGGCCGATGCAGCGGAGGTGCTTAGAAAAGACAAGGCAACTAGAGAGCGCCTGTCAGAAAGGATAAAGCACGTCACAGTCGATGAGTACCAGGACGTGAATCCGATTCAGGAGGCCATTGTCCGGTGTCTGCATGATCTTGGGGCGACCGTCTGTGTCGTTGGTGACGACGACCAGACAGTCTACCAATGGCGTGGGGGCGATGTGGACAACATCCTGACATTCAGCAAGAGGTACCCTCACGTTGCTCAGATCCGACTGGAGGAAAATTTCCGTTCTAGTCCAGGCATCGTCGAGACCGCACGGGCCTTTATTGAACAGAACCAGCAACGGCTTCCAAAACAGATGCAGCCTACACCTGCACAGAAATTTGAGCAAGGTGACATCGCCGCTCTGGCGTTCGATAGTCCTGACTCTGAGGCCACACATATCGCCAACACCATGCAGAAACTCCGCGGGGTTTCCATCCGGGAAGACGACAGGGAGCGAGGCATATCATGGTCCGATATGGCCGTCCTGCTGCGAAGTGTCGGCGCAAATGGAGAGCCTATTACACGCGCCCTGGAAAAAGCAAAAATACCCTATCTGGTCGTGGGCATGAACAACTTGTTCGGAACGCCTGAGGCTCAGGCTGCCCGCGGCCTTTTTTACTTCATGGCCGGTTGGTCGGATTCCTCTGCACTAGAAGCATTATGGGCCGAGGCTAACCTGGGGATATCAGGTGCAGACGTGCGGCGCGCCATTGCTAACCTACAGAAGTTCCGCGATTCCTTCGATAAGCCTACCGAACGATTCGGGTTCTACTCCATCCAGCGAACATTTCAGACTTTTCTAGACGAAGTAGGAATGCGCGAAGAACGGGTGCCGGGCGAGCGAGGCGAAGTCGTATTCTACAATCTTGGCAAGTTCAGCCAACTCATTTCCGACTTCGAGACCATCCATTACCACTCGCAACCCAAAGAGAAATATGAGTCCTTCGCAAATTTTCTGCAATACAGCGCACAAGCAGCTTACTCCGAGGGTTGGCAAGATAACCAGTATGCAAATCCGGACGCCGTAAGAATCATGACCATCCACCAAGCCAAGGGCATGCAGTGGCCCGTGGTGTTCATTCCCGCACTCCTTAGAAATCGATTCCCTTCTGCGGGACACGGAGGGCGGAATGTGTGGCACCTAATCCCAAAATCTGGGATCAAGCGCCAGTCCCGATATGACGGGAGCATCGAGGACGAAAGACGGCTTTTCTACGTTGCAATGACAAGAAGCCAGAAGTTCCTGCATATGACTTGGGCGCCCATCCCCGGAAAAAACAATCGGTATCGACGACCGTCAGAGTTTTGGGATGACATCCTTGTTTCAAGCCACGTAAAGCGCAGATTACCAGATTATTCCACCCGCAAACGGCTCCCACCGACATCGCGCAAGGGCATCGAGAACGTCGTTTTTTCGTTCTCCGATCTGAAATATTTTTTCGAATGCCCGTACCAGTTCAAACTCAGAGTACTTTACGGGTTCAATGCTCCAATACATGAGGCCCTCGGTTACGGACGATCACTTCACAATGTCCTCGCAGAAGTCCACTCACGTGCGCTACATAAAGACTTCGTCGAAGAGAAAGAAGTAGGCACTCTTGTCGACACGCACTTACATACTCCCTACGCGTATCCGGCTCTAAGACAGAATCTCGAGGCAGCCGCAAGGAATGTCATCCACGCATACATTCATGACAACAAAGCCGACTTCAAGAACATCGAATTCTCCGAAAAACAGATTGAAATTGGACTAAAAGACGGAGTGAGTGTGGTAGGTCGAATCGACCTCGTCCGCAGGATAGATACTGGCGAAACAACAATCGTAGACCTAAAGTCCAGTGACCGGGCTCAGCCTGAGGACGTAACGGAAACCCAGCTTCACATATACGCCCTTGGGTACGAAGAGCTAACCGGGAGGCGGGCGGACTTCGTTGAGATATATGAACTAGATGAAGGTAAACGTAAGCCGAGATCGGTTGACGACGATTTCATCGAGGACGTTAAGGGCAAGATGGCGAGCGCAGCTAAGGCTCTGCGCCAAGGGGATCTCCCAACACTCCCTTCGGCGATCAAATGCAAGACCTGCGACTACCGCGGCATGTGCACTGCCGGCGTCAAAGCTCTCCAGCAGGGAGCGCCAGCAAAACCAAGAAATATTTTCCGCACAAAGCAATAGACGGGCGGGCGGCGAATCGCAGCTTCGCAACGCCTCCACACGTAGAACCCAACAAAGCCCAAGGCGCACGTCGACGGCTGCCTGGTAGTGTGAGTGCCCGAATGAAGACCGCTCCTCAATGTAAGTGGCACCTGATTCTTTGAAAAAGATTCCCTGCTATGCCCGCCCAACCAGTTGTACGCAGGACAGGGATTACCCTCAGAGAAATGAGACTACAGCTTGGAGGAGCCGTCTCGATTTATATCGAGGAGGGTTCGGATACCGCGATAAAAAGCTTCCTTCCGATACCTAAGCTCCCATTGATTCAGAATATCTCGCAGATCTTTAGTAGCGCTCTTTATAGCGCTCTTTGCTCGGGGATGGTTCTTTTGAAGACCCTCGAGTTTCCGCAGATGTTTCTCGATGGAAGGCTCAATTGTCTTTCGCGATGCGCGGGCGTTGTCAATCCAACGAGGGGGTATATTTCCGTGGAGCTTCAAAAATCCTTTCACAGCTGAGCCGGAACAAGTGTCAAAAAGCTGGGCCTCCCTTGCCATGATCATCCTCCTTAATATTTCTTTCGACGATTTCCGCCGTCAGTATATTCTCCAACCGAAGTGCAAAGAGATCTTATTACTTGGCAGCCGGGGACAGACGGGACGTTTTCCAACACCCCGGCTCTAATCCCCCCAACCACCCTCGCCGTTCAACTTCCAAGAATGACCATTGAACCCCCAATTTTGACCATTCCCTGCAAAGTACTTTACTCCCTCGCCAATCCCATGGTACCCTCTCCTATGCTTGCCCTGAGTATCGAAGGGTTCCGCCCACGCTGCCTTCTGCTTTACCCTGAGCGTTCGCGAAGGGCCCGTCCCATTCCAATCCACGTCATCCTGACTGCCCCGAGCGCAGCCGAAGGCTCCGACCCTGTCGGAAAGGATTTGCTTTTCTTTCCCCTCTCGCCACTCGAGCCACAAGTCACAAATCACCAGCCACTCCCTCGGCCGACTCTCTTCCACCAGTCGCGAGTTACCAGTCACAAGTCACTAAGTGCTTTACCATCCGCACTTCCGAAGAAACCGGGGAGGGGGTCCCCGTGGCACAGACTTCAGTCTGTGCTCCCCGCTCATTTACCGCGCGTGTCTGCGCAACACGCAGGAATTCGTGCAATCCCTTTCCGCTCATGGGTTTACTTCATAACTTGCGGACACCCCCGGGGGTGGGGGGGTGCATCCGCCAGTCTTCCCTGCGCAACCTCAGCGCACTCTGTTTACCCCGACCGCGTCGGGGCGCCGGCGTTTACCCGAGCCGCTCGGGGCGTTATCCTTACTCTTGGTTGCGCATTACCCAAATTTGTCATCCCGAGCGAAGCCGAGGGATCTGCTTCTTCTTCTCCCGCTTACGTCCCGCTCCTCACATCCTTACCTCATTACCTCGTTATCTCATTCCTTCGCAGTTTCACGGGTCACCGGCCACGGAACACGTCTCGTTTGTGCCACCGCCGGAATGCGGCTAAAATGAACCACTCGAGCAGCCCTCATGGCCACACCGTTTAACATCATCTCGAATCCGCCGCCGGTTCCGGTGCCCCAGCCGAATGCTCACCCGCGCCCGGACTGGCTGCGCGTGAAGTTTTTTGGCGGCGAGCGCTACCAGGACCTCAAGCGCATTATGCGCACGCTTGACCTGCACACCGTTTGCGAGAGCGCGCGCTGCCCCAACATGGGCGAGTGCTGGGATCACGGCACGGCTACGTTCATGATTCTGGGAGACATCTGCACGCGCGCCTGCGGATTCTGCGCCGTGCCAAGCGGCAAACCGGCTGGCCCGCCGGACGAAGACGAGCCCGGGCGTGTAGCCGAAGCCGTCGCACGAATGGGCTTGCGTTACGCCGTCGTCACAAGCGTCAATCGCGACGACCAGCCTGATGGCGGCGCGAAGATCTTTGCACGTACGATCGAAGAGATTCGTGCGCGCGTGCCGGGATGCAAGGTCGAAGTTCTGATTCCTGATTTTCGTGGCAATTGGGACGCGCTAAACCTCGTCCTCGCCACCAAGCCCGACGTGCTGAATCACAATACGGAAACCGTCCCGCGGCTCTACCGGCAGGTACGCAAGGGCGCGGTTTACGAGCGGTCGCTAGAATTGCTCCGCCGCGCGAAACAAACTCATCCGGATGTACCGACGAAGACAGGCTTGATGCTGGGACTTGGCGAAGAAAAGGACGAAGTGCTTGCCACGCTGCAGGATCTCGCCGCGCAAGGTACGGACATTCTTACGCTGGGCCAATACCTGCAACCCACGCGCGATCATCTGCCCATCGTTCGCTACGTTCACCCAGACGAGTTCGCCGAGTTCAAGGTGCTGGGAGAGGCGATGGGTTTCAAACACGTAGAAGCCGGCCCGCTGGTGCGCTCTTCGTATCACGCCTTCGAGCAAACCGAATCCGCCCACAAGTAAGACAGGCTTGCACTCAGAATGTGCAGCCGTGAGTTACCGTGTTGTTCTCGGGGCTAGGACGATTAGTACAGCGCCCGCGATCAGCAAGGCGACCGCGAGCAGCGGCGTGACCGTTACACGATGCGGCTTGTCGACGGTCGCAGTAACCGGGCCAATTTTCGCGACTTCTTCGCGCCTGTGGTAGTCGAACTGCGGATGCACGAACGCCACCAACGCGAGGACGACGAAAATAAGCCCAAGTGCCATGATGAAGCGCTTCATAGGGCAGACACTACCACAGGGAGAACAAACTGGAAGTTGGAATTCTTGGACACACCCCTTCGCCAGATGGGCGAAGGGGAAGAGTGAACTTCAAGAACGGGGAAAGAAAAGAACTACGAACGGCCTGCGGCAGCTGCAGCAGCGGCTTTTTTGGCGGCTTTCGCGGCGGTGGAAGCTTTGCGGCGGCGCTTGGTCTTTGGCGGCGTGGCGGGTGCTTCACCGATGAGTTCTGCCACCATGATGCTAGTAACGAACAACTTGGGACCGTGATCGTCAAAATCAATCGCGGTGCGCTCCTGGTCGGACGCGGTAACAATCCCCAAGCCGTATGTCTCGTGCTTCACTGTCTGTCCCTCTGCCATCACTTGCACATCATCCTCCTTGACCACACTTTGCGACTTTGCGTCGATAAGACTCGATTGGAATCTCTTTGGGCGCGGCACCCTAAAGCTGAGCGAAGAAGCCTGATGCTTGGTGGGCCCGAGAGTGCTCGCTATTTCCTGAGCTTTGTACTGCCCCAAACTTGCCAAAAAGCGGCTACAAACATTGCCAAAGCGGCCACTCGAAACGCTACAGAAAGTATTACAATAGCAACAAACGCTAGCCAAAGAGTACCACAAAATAGACGGTTTGTCTACGCTGTAAGCTAGCAGGAAAGCGGCACGCTTCGCTTCTCAAGATATTGATAAATATAGACTTAACTGAATGACGCGAGTGAGAGAAAGCTTCCAGAAGGGCAATTTCCGGCTATTCGAGGGAGTCGGGTTGCAGGCTCAAACCGCTCTCTCCGGAGGCCTTCTTTTCCCAGTACTTGCGTACCCAGGCTTCCCAGCTTTTTCCGGCAGCGGGATCGCGGCCTGTGAATGCGAGTGCCGCGATATCGGCATAAGCAATCTTTTGGCGCTGATTAGAATCCTTCGGCAACACTCGCACGAAGGAAGTGGCGAGCGCGGGACCCGACACGCGATCGAAGATGTATCCTTCTATCTTCTTGCCATCCTTGGTGGTTAAGGTCACATCGCCGCGGTAATCGAAGGCTTTTTCCAAAGCAATGCGCAGTTCGTCCTCGGTGGCTAGCTCGGGGATCCAGCCTTGAACAGCTTCGTGAACGGTTCCAGGGGCGACTTCCAAATCGTCAGGATTCAGCTGGGCATTCTCGGTTTGGTTCGGAGAGTCGGGGTGTCGCGGACCGGTCAAGCGCGCGTCTCCTCAAGCTGAGATTTGCCTTTGTCGATTTGAATGAGCGGATTGTAAGAATGAACCGGCTTCGCAGGTTCGTTCAGCAACGCCAAAGCATCGGGATCTTCATATCTCACGGCAAACGTTGCCTTCATAGCTGACCAAAGGCCACGCAAACCGCTGAAAGTATGGTCCATGGCCGAGGCTTCGTAACCGCTGTGCACCATGCAATTGGCGCACTTGGGATTGCCGGACTCCGTGCCGTAATTTTGCCAGGCGGTCGTTTCCAGCAACTCCTGAAACGTGTCGGCATATCCGTCTTGCAGCAGATAGCAGGGTTTTTGCCAGCCGAATACATTGTAGGTGGGCATGCCCCAGGGGGTGCAGGCGTATTGCTGCTTGCCCATCAGAAATTCCAGGAAGAGTTTGGATTGGTTGAACTGCCAGCTCTTTTTGCGGTTGGAAAGGATGGCGCGGAACGTGCGGCGCGTACGCGCGCGGCCGAGGAAGTGCTTTTGATCCGGGGCTTTATCGTAAGAGTAGCCAGGAGAAAGCATCATGCCTTCAACGCCGAGTTCCATCATCTCGTCGAAAAACTGCCGGACGCTGTTTGGATCGGCGCCGTCAAAGAGCGTGGTGTTAGTGGTGACGCGGAAACCGCGCTTGAGCGCTTCCTTGATGCCATCGACCGCGAGATCGTAGCCGCCTTCGCGACAAACAGAAAAGTCGTGGTGTTCGCGCTGGCCGTCCATGTGAACGGAAAACGTCAAATACTTACTCGGCTTGAACAGATCCAGCTTTTCCTTTAGAAGCAGCGCGTTGGTGCAGAGATAAATGTACTTCTTGCGGGCGACCAAGCCCTCGACGATTTTGTCGATCTGCGGGTGCATCAGCGGTTCGCCGCCGGGGATGGAAACCATCGGAGTTCCACACTCGTCGACCGCCTGGAAGCATTCTTCGGGGCTTAATTCCTTCTTCAAAATGTGGGCGGGATACTGAATCTTGCCGCAGCCGGCGCAAGCCAAATTGCAGCGGAAAAGCGGCTCGAGCATGAGCACAAACGGGTAGCGTTTGCGCCCCGCGATCTTCTGTTTGAGGACGTACGTTGCGACCGTCCACATCTGTGAAATCGGTACCGGCATTTGCCCCACTTGATTCTAAATTCGATGCTGCCGGGAGACCATGAGATTTCTCCCGAATGTTCTATTGTACTCAACTCTCTACGTTTATGCTCGGTTGGTTTTTGCGAGGTATTGGTCAGTTTCCGAATTCGTCCAGAGTCGATGCCAGGCGCGGAGATCGCTTCCTACAAGCCGACTTGTCACGACTAATACGCACCGTGGAACCGGGATACATTCCGGATAGTCGACCAGCCGAGAATTGATCAACACTGTGGGGGTTATCGCGACTTACCCCAAGCTGTCTTGGAGGCCCTTCGGCCCGTGAGAACGCCACGAGAGTCGGTGGGTAGCTGTTCTATTTTCGGCAGGCAGAGCCCGGCTCCTCGGCGCGGCCGTCGAAATGAATCCGCGGCACGAATTGGAGGCGTCCGCTATTTCTTGACTGACGCCTTTCCCGGCGCGACCGGCCCTGCGAATTTGCACGGCGGATCGCTCAGCGCGCTTGGAGACACCTGGAGCGGACTCACATGGCTTTTGGTTAGTAGCGCATTGAAGGCTACGAGATCCTCAGACTGCATTTTTTTCCATGCCGTCACGGCGGCGTTGTAGTCCGTGCAACCGGCTTCCCAAGAATCAATCTGCGCCTGAGTCGGCGCTTCATCCAGCCCGACCTGCGATGTGCTGACAATCGCATTGAAGCTACCGTTCAGCGTATTGAAGGGCTTGATCGCGCCCGGCGGGAGCGCGTCGCGACCGCGCCCTCCCCCGCCTCCTGGCCCTTGGCCGCGAGCGGCGACGATGCCGCCAAACGTGGCGAGCTTTACGTTTATATCTTTTGTCGCCTTGGCGACATCGTCAGGAAGTTGATTGTCGCTTAGAGACGCAACCTGTTGGCGGACAGCCAAAACTTCTGAGTTTCCAGAATAGGAATCCTTCGCTCCCTGGTACGCCAACATCATGAGTTTGTTCTTAGCGCGCAAATCGGTCATGACCTTGGGACTTTCCCCGACGCGCGGGTCATTACGAACGGTCACTGTTTGAGTGTACGTCTTGCCGTCAACGATGAGCTTCAGAGTGTAGATGCCGGGGATCACTTGTGGTCCGTGCGGACCGGGAGTGACAAATCCGCCGGGAGCCACATTCATCTGATTCTCAAGGTCCAAGTTGAGGGCCGGCGGATCATCGTAACGCAAGTCCCAGTTAGTGCGGTTGGTACCGACGTTAATCGGCAACGCCAGATCGGAGCCTTTGGCGACCCAGTATTCGGGGTAAGGCCAGCGCTCGGGAAGTATGGGCGGGATGCTGGACATAGTGCGCACGAGTTTGCCTTCTGCGTCGAAGACCTGCAGCTTTACTTCGCCGGAGGGCGGACGGTTAAGGTGGTAGTAGAGGATGGCGCCGTAGGGTGGATTGGGCGCGTGGGGCAACTCGGGATTGAGGGGCTGGTCCCAGTTATCGCTTACACGCGCACGGATTGCATCTCCGGGCTTGAAGAAATAGACGGGCGGCGCTGCGATTTCCTGTGACTTGGCGGCAATTTCGCGCAGAGGTGTAGTGTCATCCAAAACATAAAAACCGCGGCCGTAGGTTCCGATCACCAGATCGCTCATATGGTTGTTGGTGTGAAACACCATATCGCGGATCGAAGTGCTGGGCAGATTTTGCCGCAGCGATTGCCAATGCTCGCCGTCATCGAAGGACACATAGACCGTGGTCTCGGTGCCGGCAAAGAGCAAACCTTTCTGCTCCGGGTCCTCGCGGATTACGTTCACCCAACTTCCGGTGGCCTGTCCGCTAGGCAATCCGTTGACGATCTTAGTCCAAGTTTTGCCGCCATCGTGCGTGCGCCATATCAACGGGAAGTTGCTGTTGCTCTGAGACACGGCGCGTAAGTCGCGTCCCTGCCGGCCCGAGAGGTATGCGGTGTCGGCGTCGCCATGCCCCGCTTCAATCGTGTTGAAGTTAACGTCGGCTCCTTCCGGAACATCGCTGACATTGTTCCACTGCGCGCCGTTATCCATCGTGTTGTAGATCTGTCCATTGCTACTTATTGTCCAGAACAGGCCTTTGCGAACGGTCGAGATGGCGAAGTCATTGAGGAATGGCGGCGGTGGGGGACTATTGGGTCCGCCACCAGGCGCTGGAGCAGGCGTCCCTGCGGGCACCGCAGCAGGCGCTTCAGTGGCCGCTGCGGGCGCGCCACAAGCAACCTGCGGTTTGCCTTTCTCCACCGTAAGGTCGGGACTGAAAACCTTCCAGGAATGTGCCATATCGTGCGACACCATTAAGCACTGCATGTTGGTATAGATGGCATGCGGATCGAATGGATCGATTCTTCGCCAGGAATCGCGGTAAGAATGGTACTTTGTTGCATCTACACCAAAATTCGGCGCAACGTTTTCCCATTGGCCTGTGGTCAGATTGATTTTCACCAAGCTGCTGCCACCCCCTGCAGCTCCATAGCCCAGGCCGTAGATGATGTTGGGATCGTTGGGATCTGCGGTGAGTGTGCCGAATTCAGACGCGGGCAGCGGCGACCAATCCACTTCTGAGATTTGGCCGATGTCGCCGCGCGTTCGCGTCATGACGGCGCCGGTGTCCTGCTGTGTGGCCATGACCCAATACGGATACCGGTTGTCGGTAGAGATGTGATAAACCTGCGCGACGGGCAAGGCGTAGTAACTGCTCCACGCCAGCCCGCCGTCAAACGTGATGGCTGCGCCTTGATCCACGCCAAAAAGCATGCGCTTGCTGTCATTCGGATCAATCCAGATGTCGTGCATGTCTTCGCCACCCGGAGCACCTTTGAAAGGGATGAAAGTCTGGCCGCCGTCAGTCGACTTATAGGCGGCGGTGCTGAGGGTGTACAGCACATCGGGATTTTGCGTATCCACCCAGACGCCACAGATATAGTCTCTGCCGCCGATGCGCGTATCGTCGCCGGCCATGTGTTTCCACGTGGCGCCTTGGTCGTCCGAACGGAAAAGTCCGGACGCATTCTGTTGGGGCGCGCCGACCAAATAAATGCGTTGCCCGTGGGTGTGCATGGCTACGGCGACGCCAATGCGTCCGGTGTTCAAGGGATTGGAAGTGATTTCGGTCCAAGTCTTGCCTTTGTCGAGAGATTTGTAGAGCTTGGTGTGGCTGGGACCTGGGGTGCGCGGGTTCGGTTCGGCTGCGGTTGGCGGAGGTCCCCTCCGCTCCGTCTGTGTGGTCGCAAAAATCACGTTGGGCTCGTCAAAAGGCGAAGAGAGATCGCGGCCGCCGGTCTCGTCGTCAGGATGCAACATGTTAGTCCACGTCTGACCACCGTCGTCCGTGCGGAAAATGCCGCGTTGCGTGCCGGTGGCGCCGCCGATGGCGACGACGATCACAATGTTGGGGTCCTTGGGATCGACAATGATCTTCGGGATTTTGGTTGTGCCTTCGAGGCCGATGTGCGCCCAGGTCTTGCCGGCATCTGTCGACTTGTACATGCCGTTCCCGTTGGTGCCAGTGGTGAGGCTGGAGACCGCATCGCCGCTTCCCGCGTAAATGATGTTGGGGTCCGAGGGAGCCACTTGGATCGCGCCGACGCTGTCAACGTCCGTCACCTGGTCAAATATGGGATACCAGGTCATGCCTCCGCTGGTCGTTTTCCAAATTCCGCCTTGCGGCAGGCCGACATAAAAAGTGCCGGGCTCGCCGATGACGCCAGAGACGGACGCGATACGTCCCCCGTGATACGGACCCACGTTGCGCCATTGCAAGCCGGAAAACAAATCCGGACTGACCTGTGCCGCCGCGCCGGACGCGAAGCAGAGCACAACAGCAGGAGATATCCAAAGGCGATTATAGCGCCGCGTGTTCCTAACCATTGCAAACCCCCTTACTAATGGAAATTCTTATTAACCCGGTTCGCGCCCAATATACATCAAGCGGCTCTCGCCTGGTGTGCGGCCTTCCGAGTCACGGACAAATCGGACGTAATGCCTCCGGTTTGGCGGACTGCTCTCGATAGACGCGCTTGTGTCCGTTGACGGAGTTGTTCCCGGTACTGACGGCTAATCGGAACCTGACGAAAATCTCAGAAAACATGAGGCTTAGCTGGATTCAAAAAAAGTTGGAAAAAGAGCTTGACAACTTATACTGTGCGACATACAGTGTGTAGCGTACACTATATGACACCCGGTACTGATAGCCACGAACTGTTTGAAAACCTCCGGCTGGAATTGCGGCGCGGCTCCCTGGTCCTGGCGGTTCTGGCCGCGCTGCGCAAGGAACATTACGGATACACGCTGCGGAAGACACTGGCAGACCGGGGGATGGCCATCGATGAAGGAACGCTGTACCCGCTCTTGCGGCGGCTCGAAAGCCACGGGCTGCTGGTGAGCGAATGGCGAGAGGAAGAAAAGCGGAACAAGCGGTTTTACCGGCTATCGGCAGAAGGGAAAGAGATGCTGAAGCAGTTGATGGCGGAATGGCAGGGCATTAGCACTTCGCTAAACGGGATGCTGTGAAAGAGCAAGGAGAGCGTCATGGATTTAGTTGAAAGTTATGTGCGTGCGGTGGCAAAGGCGCTGCCCCAGGAGCAGCGGGAAGACATTATGGGCGAATTGTCGGAAGACATTCGCTCCGAAATGGAAGACCGACAAAAGGCGCTTGGGCGGCCACTGACCGAGGATGAGCAAGAAAGTTTGCTGAAGCAGCGTGGTAACCCATTGCTGCTGGCGGCGCGGTACCGGCAGGATCAACGCTCGGTGGCGTTCGGCCGCCAGATCATCGGTCCCGTTCTATATCCGTTCTACGTCAAAGTTCTCTCGTTCAATCTGGGGCTGACGTTCCTGATTGTCGGCGTTATCTTTACGGGACTCCAGTTGAGCGGGCAGAGAATGTCGTTTGGCGATATCGTCTCGACTTGCCTGCTGCAATTTTTCATTCAGTTCGGTGTGGTAACGCTGATTTTTTCTCTTGTCGATCGACATCTGACGAAGCATCCGGACCGCTGGCAGATAAAAGGAAAGAGCGGCAAGTTCCGTTTGGATTTGCACATTGAACGGAACATACAAGCGCGGCTAGGGAGCCACACGGGAGAGGTTTCGCGGTTCGAGTCCCTTTCTATTATCGTGGCATCAGCCGTGGCGCTGGTGTGGTGGACGGCGGTACAGAGCCATCCGTTCCTGATTTTTGGCCCGGCAGCGGCGTTTTTGAATCTAGCACCCATCTGGCACCAGATTTATTTTCCGATTGTGGTGCTGACGGACCTGGAGATTGTCCGCGCGATGATAAACCTCGTCCGCCCCGACTGGACGCTGTTTCGCGCCACATTTAGGGTGATTTTGCAGGCCGGCGGGCTGGCTGTGGTGTGGTTCGCGATTAGCGTTGGAAGATGGGTGACGGTAGCCAACTCGTTCGCGGACAAAGCGGGTACATACGCCCAGGTGGCTCACATCGTGAATCAGTGCTTGTTGTACGTTTTCGTCTGTGCGGCAATTTTGTCCGCCGTGACGATCGTTTTCAGGATAACGGAATTGATTCGGTGGCGGCAGAGGGATACGAGGCCTCGCGGCATTGGATCAACGGCCAAGGAAGGGAACTAAGGCGGGGTAGGACTATGTTGCACACCTTTTTCTTTGCGTGGTCTTTCTTGATGGATTATTCATTACTGGCCGAAGTGCTCCGTGATGGCGTTCGCTTCGGCCTCCTCAATGCGTGCCTTATTGGCGTTGCTGTTTTGCGGCTGAGCGTTCGCGGCCAGAGAGCTGCGAGGAAGTAGCAAAAGACTCGAGCCAGATTTGGCACGTTGCGTGCATTTGTGCGGCATGGGCTGCCGCCCGCATTTACGCCAGAGGCGTAGAATCAAGACATCTGAAAGGCGCGAGAGAACCGGGGATCATGTCCCGAGACAATCTTATATCTCTGTTCGGCGAGTTCGAGCGCTATGGCAACGACGTCGCGTTCGTACAACGGCGCGGCTATCGCCGCGAGGTCTGGACGTACGCCAAGCTCGCGCGCGTGGCATCTACTGGCGCATTGCGGCTGAAGGAACTTGGAATTCGGACGGGTGACCGCGTTCTGCTCTGGGGCCCGAACAGCGCGGAATGGACGGCGGCCTTTTGGGGCTGCTTGCTGCGCGGGGCGGTCGCGGTGCCGATGGATGACGGCGCGACGCTTGATTTTGCTGGACGAGTCGCGCGTGACGCGGGCGTCAAATTAATTTTCTCGTCGCGCGAAAAGCCTGCCCTCGATCCCGCCATTCCGAGGCTCGCACTGGAGGATTTGTCCGACACAGCGACGGAAAAGAATCAAGTTCTCCCGGAGAGCCTTGCGGACAAGGCGATCACTCGGAATCACATAGCACAGATTCTCTTCACTTCGGGCACGACCGCCGAGCCGCGCGGCGTAGTTCTGACACATGGAAACTTTCTGGCAAATATCGAGCCGCTCGAACGCGGAATTGATCCTTATCGAAAGTTCGAGCGATGGTTTCATCCGCTGCGTTTCACCACGCTAGTGCCGCTGAGCCACGTCTTCGGACAGTTTATGGCACTCTTTGTGGCGCCGCTGCTCGGTGCGACGATAGTTTTCGAGCAGTCGGCAAATCCTTCGGAGATCATTCGCACCGTTAAGCGCGAGCGCGCGACGGCGCTCATCGCGGTGCCGCGCATGCTCGATGCCCTGCATGCGGGAATTGAACGTGAACTCGAAGCGCGCGGTCAGATTGGCTGGTTGAAGGAAAATCTGGACGCGGCAAACGGCGAGAAGTTTCTGCGACGTGCCTGGCGGTTTCGCAGAATTCACCGGAAATTGGGTTGGAAGTTCTGGGCGTTTATTTCCGGTGGTGCGGCCCTTTCCGCCGAAACGGAAGGATTTTTCAAGCGTGTTGGTTACGCGGTCGTGCAAGGGTACGGCATGACGGAAACAGCATCGCTCATCAGCCTGAACCATCCCTTTCGCGCCACGCAAGGATCGATTGGAAAAGTTCTCCCAGGGCGCGAATTCCGGCTCGCGGAAGACGGGGAAATTCTGGTGCGGGGCGAAAACGTCGCGAGCGGCTATTGGGAAGGCGGAACGCTCCGGCAAGGAGTGCGCGATGGCGAAAATTGGCTGCGCACGGGGGATATCGGCGAGCTCGATGCCGAGGGCAATCTTCGGTTCAAGGGCCGCAAGAAAAACGTAATTGTAACGCCCGCCGGACTGAATGTTTATCCGGAGGATTTGGAAACGGCGCTCCGCAAACAGGCGGGCGTACGCGATTGCGTCGTGATTCCCGACCAGCGCGGGGGCAATGCCGAGCCATTCGCGATAATGCTGACGCGCGATGGCGCGGGGAGTACGGAACAGACATTGCGAGCGGCAATTGAAAGCACTAACGCTTCGCTTGCCGAATACCAGCGTGTGCATCGATGGCTGGTTTGGCCTGAGCCTGATTTTCCTCGCACGCCCACCGGCAAGCCTCGGCTGAGCCTCATCGCGGCGTGGGCCGAAGGATCGTTAAACGCTTCGTCCCCGGCGAATTCGCGGGCAGGTTCTCTGGACGACTTGTTAGCGAAGTTTTCGGCTGCGAAAGGAAATTCAGAGAAATTAGAAAAAGAGCTGAATCTTAGTTCGCTCGATCGCGTCGAGTTGATGAGCGCGCTCGAAGAGCGCTACCAAGTTGAACTAAACGAAACGTCGTTCTCCGAGGCAAAAACTATTGCGGATGTACAGCGTCTTCTGCAACAACCGGCGGCCCATCGGACAGAATACGTTTACCCGCGCTGGACGCAGCGCGCGCCAGCACGCTGGTTGCGGCTGGCCGTCTACTACTGCCTGGTCTGGCCTGCCACGCAATTTCTCGCGCATCCCAAAGTCGTTGGCCGCGAAAATCTTCGCGGTGTTCGTGGACCAGTCCTCATCGTTTCTAACCACATTACTCGCCGCGCTGATATTGGCCTGATTCTTGCCGCACTCCCAATCCGTTTTCGTCACCATCTGGCCATAGCGATGGGCGGCGAATCCGTGCAGCGAATGCGGCAACCGCCACAAGATTGGTCTTTCGCCAAGCGCTGGGCGTATCAGTTGGGCTACGGCCTCGTCACCGCGCTCTTCAACGTCTTTCCGCTTCCGCAACACTCCGGCTTTCGAGAAAGTTTCCGCTTTGCCGGCGAATCCGCGGACCGGGGCTATAGCATCCTCGTTTTCCCCGAAGGCGAGGTCAACAATTCGGAAGACGGGCGCATGGCGACATTTCAGAGCGGCATCGGCTTGCTGGCGGAGAACCTGCGCCTTCCCATCATTCCCATGCGACTCGATGGCGTATGGCAAATGAAGCGCGAACGCCGCCGCCTCGCCCACTTCGGGGAAATCACGGTGCATATCGGCGCACCGATCGTATTTCCTCCTGACACGTCCCCGGAAGAAATTGCACGGTCGTTGCAGGATCGAGTTGTTTCGCTCTGAAACTCAGCTATTGTCAATTGTCATCTGTCGTTCGGTAGTGGGCCAGTTTCCGCCAGAGTTTGTCAGGACCTACGCTTCGGTTTCCTTTTGGCCGTGGTGATTGGAATCTGGCTGATGCCTACACCGATGCCGCCCCGCGCTTTTTCGGCTGCCGCTTTCGTTTTGAATGGTTTCGAAATCCTATCGGGATAGCCTTTCTTGTAGTCGAACAGAAACCATTCGTATCTGAACTTGGCCATAAGAAATCCTATCAGATAGCGCTCCGGCACTTTTCCGATAACCGCGTTTACCAGGGGTCGTGAACTCTCTCAGGAGGAAATAGGTGCAAGGGGTCCATTGAGGCGAGTACAACCCATTTCCCTTGCCACAGAAAATTGCCCGAGTGGTTGATATAGCCAATGTGGCTTTCCGTTTCTACGAGGGCATAGCCATCCCGGAAACTCCCGGCGGCCAGGAATCGAGGACCGACCGCAAAACCACCAGATTTATCGATGAAGGCTACGCCGAGTGTGTCAGATGTTGTTTTCTCTGCATTCCAGACACACGGTGCAACACAGGCTAAGCCCTCGGAGAATGGGTCCGCATATAGAAAAGAGGGCGGCACAACAATCTTTCCTTTCGCGTTGATGTATCCATTCTCTTTGCCCACTTGCACCGCTGCAAGGCCCTCCGAAAATTCCAGGCCCATATCGAACTGCTGAGGAATTACAAACTCACCGCCTCGGTTGATGTAACCCCAACGGGTAGTCTCTGCCACACGCGCAAGACCTTCCCGGAATTGGCCAGCCGCAGCTTTTCCACACATGAATTTCGCCGGAATCACTGTGGTTCCGTTTGCATCGACGTAGCCCCACTTGCCATGCGTTTTGACCGCGGCGAGTCCCTCGGAAAAAGGCCGAGCGTCTTCAAAAATTGGTGGAATTACCTGATTGCCTGACTTATCCAAATATCCATACTTCGGGCCCTCCGCGAAACATGCCAAGCCACAGCTGTACCACCATATGTGCCGATAGCGATGCGGCACAACGAAATTGCCGTCGCGGTCGATGACACCGTCCTTGCCATCGAAACGATGCACGGCGAATCCCTCGGAGAAAACAAGGGGCTCGTGCGAGCTTGGATTGATTACGAGTTCTCCGCTGACGTTCACGGTGCCCCAAAGGTTTTTGACCTTAACGGAGCCAAGACCTTCGCGGAAGGGGTAAGAGTGATCGTATTGGGGTGTAACAATGACACTGCCCGTATGGTCGATATACCCAGCGAGGAAATCTCTCGGGCTTCGGCCCTTGCGAGTAAAGATTGGCAGAAGTTTTCTCGTCGACAAAATCGTTTGCCTCGTCGGTTAAACGAGCCGTCATCATCACTTCGCTCATCCTGACACACTCCACAGGTCCTGTCTAAATCCTGTTTTGCCCGGTAGTCGGAAACTGACCGCACTACCTGTTGGTCTGGTAAAAAGCATCGCGATTGGTTCTGTGGCAAAATAGAGTGTTGTCTGAGATGGGTTTATGGCCGACCGTACAATCATGGCGTCGGAACGCCCCGCAAAAACCGCCAAGGGGTCTAAGAAATCTGCCGCGAATATCGAGCAGCGCGAGCGCGTTTTTGACGTTTTCCGCCGCTGGGGCTATTACGAAGCCACGCTGGACCCGCTTGGCGTTTTCCAGCCGCAGAAACTCGCCGATCTGGAATTGACAGGAGAGGCGGCCGACGAAGCGCGGCGTATCTACAGCGGGAACATCGGCGTGGAATTTATGCACCTCCCCGAGCCCGAGAGGCGGCGATGGATCGCGGAGCGCATCGAGGGCCCCGAGTTGCAGGTCAACCAGGAAAAAATTCTCGAGCGATTGGTCCGCGCCGACCTTTTCGAACAGGTTCTTCAGGCACGGTACTTGGGCACGAAGCGCTTTTCGCTCGAAGGCGTTACGTCGCTGATCCCGCTTCTCGATTCGATACTGGACACCGCAGGCGATTTCGGCGCGGTGGATTGCGTGATGGCGATGAGCCATCGTGGGCGATTAAATGTAATGGTCCACGCCGCCTGCAAGCCGCCGCACGAAGTGGTTTCTGGATTTGAAGACGTAGATCCGCGCAGCGTACTCGGCGCGGGTGATGTGAAGTATCACGTCGGCGCGACCGGAACGTACACGACTACTTCCGGCAAGCCCATCAACATGCACCTTGTTTCGAATCCCAGCCACCTCGAAGCGGTCGACCCCGTTGCGATGGGCCGCGCCCGCGCAAAACAAACCCGCCATGGCGTCGACGGTCCTATCATCGACCGTACGCCCGCCACGCTCAACCAGGTCTGGCCTATCGTGATGCACGGTGACGCGGCGTTTGCCGGCCAGGGCATACTGGCGGAAACGCTGAATCTCGCGGACTTGAAGGCCTACACCGTCGGCGGCACGGTGCATATCGTCGTCAACAATCTCATCGGGTTCACCACGCAGCCAACGCAAGAACACTCGTCACGCTTTGCTTCGGACATTGCCAAACGCCAAAGCATTCCGATCTTCCACGTCAACGCGGAAGATCCCGACGCGGTCGTGCGCATCGGAAAGCTCGCCGCCGAGTATCGCGCGACATTTGGCAGCGACGTCGTGGTGGACATCATCGGCTATCGCCGCCACGGCCATAGCGAAGTAGACGATCCCACCATCACGCAGCCGGTTCTATACGAACGCATTAAGAACCATGCTCCTCTGTGGAAGATATACGCGGAGCGGACTGGCATCGACGCATCGCTAATAGTCGATGCTGTAAAAAGGGAATACGAAGTGGAGCAGCAAAAGGCGGGGCAACTTACGAAAATCCCGCATCTGCGCAAACTGCCGGACTATTGGTCGCCCTACAAACACGGCAAGTACGATCCGGCCTACGAAGTCGATACGGGACTGACTCAAGAAAAGCTTGCCGGACTCACGGATGGGCTCGTCCGCGTGCCTGCCGGCTTTCATCTCCACCCGAAAATCGCAAAGCTTTTGGAACAGCGTAACGAGATGGGCCACGGCAAGCGCGCCATAGACTACGGCTTTGCGGAGGCTCTAGCGCTGGGTTCGCTGGTGCTCGAAGGCAATCCCGTCCGTTTGACCGGGCAGGACACCCAACGCGGCACCTTCAATCAACGCCACGCTGTTCTGATCGATACGGAAACCGAGCACAATTACCTGACGCTCTCGCATCTCTCCCGGCAGCAGGCTTTTTGCGAAATTTACAACTCCTCGCTTTCCGAGGCGGCTTGCGTCGGATTCGAATACGGCTTTAGCCGCGACTATCCGGAAGCGCTGGTTCTTTGGGAAGCGCAGTTTGGAGATTTCGCCAACGGTGCGCAGGTGATCATCGATCAATTCCTGAGCGCCACGGAAGACAAATGGAATCTGCCCAGCGGCCTCGTGCTTTTGCTCCCGCACGGCTACGAAGGACAGGGCCCAGAGCATTCCAGCGCGCGCATCGAGCGCTACCTGCAGCTGGCCGCCGAGGACAATCTGCAAATTTGCCAGCCCTCGACGGCCGCGCAATATTTTCACATGCTGCGCCGCCAGACCCTGCGCGCGTGGCGCAAGCCGCTCATCGTCTTTACGCCGAAGAGCATGTTGCGCCATCCGGACGCCAGCTCAAATATCGAAGACTTCACGCGGCCCCGATTTCTGCCGCTCGTTCCCGATCATGAGGTGCAAGATGCAAAGCGCATCTTGATCGCCAGCGGCAAAGTCGGCCATGAGCTCCGCGCGGAGCGCCGGCGCCGCAAAGACACAAGCACGGCGATCTTCTTCCTAGACCAGCTTTATCCTTTGCCGCGGCCAGAAATCACAGCCGCGCTCGCCGAGCATCCCAACGCTCGGGAAATTGTCTGGGTACAGGAAGAGCCCGCCAACATGGGAGCCCTGTTCTACGTCCTGCCACGGCTCGAGCGATTGGCCCAAGCCAAGGGCCTCCAGGTGCGCTCAGTGAAGCGCTCGGCAAGCGCCAGCCCCGCAACCGGTTCGTCCAAAGCACACGAACTTGAACAAAAAACGCTGTTAGCCCTGGCTTTCACGACTTCCAGCGCGAGTTAGAATTTTTGCCGCCGACGGTTTCTTACTTTGAGCATACTAGTAAATTATGGCCATCAATGTCGTCCTCCAAACGGAAAATGGGAGAATCCTGAGGCAAGTTATTGACACATCTAGAGGGCTAAACTGGATCCTTCCTATCGATAACCCGGATTTTCCGCTACTTCAATTCGTGGACCCTTACGGCGACACTATCTTTAATGAGAGACAGACCCGTCGCCTTGTTGAAGAATTGAAGGCGGTCATAGAAACTGCTGAAAAACCAGAGGAAAAAGCGCTATTGAAACAAGTAAAGGATTTGGCTGAGGAGATAGACACTCACTTATACGTGCGGTTTATCGGCGACTGAGCGTTAACACTCCATTCACATTGATGTTATCCCTGCGTTACACCCGCACTGCGAGAATCCATCGTGCTACGCACTTCTCAAAGTGACCCAAATCTTTCAACCTCCTATCGCATCTTCCCGGCGTACGGTAAACTGCAGCCAAGCCGGCGAGCGGAACGTGCCAACTTTATGAAACGCGTCTTGATCATCGAGGACGACAAGGACATCGTCGAACTCGTACGCTATAACCTCGCCAACGAAGGCTTTCAGGTCAGCGCTGCTTTCGATGGCAGCGCAGGCCTGAACACGCTCAAGAAGACACCACCCGATCTGCTACTCCTCGATCTCATGCTCCCGAAACTTTCCGGCCTCGACATTTGCCGGGAAGTTCGCCGGGACGACTCACTCAATCGTTTGCCGATTCTCATGCTTACGGCACGCGGCGATGAAGCCGACCGCGTTGTAGGCTTGGAAATGGGCGCGGATGATTACGTGACGAAGCCTTTCAGCCCGCGCGAACTCCTTGCGCGCGTCAAGGCCCTGCTCCGCCGTGCGGAGCCGCCCGCTGACTCGCCTCGCGTCATCGAGATCGGCAAGCTGGCGATCGATCCGGCGTCTTATCGCGTGAGCCATTCAGGAAAGCCCGTTCCGCTTAGCACGCTCGAATTCCGGCTGCTCTATTACCTGGCTTCGCGTCCGAACCGGGTCTTCACGCGGGATCAATTGCTCGATGCCGTTTGGGGAACAGATCGTTTCGTCACTCCGCGCAGCGTGGATGTGTATGTCCGCCGATTGCGTGAAAAAATCGAGAGCGATCCGGAGAATCCCGTTCATCTGAAGACCGTGCGCGGTGCGGGGTATTTGTTCGAAACTCGTGCGGCTTAATCTATTCTGGAAATTCGCGTTCGCGTTTCTTGCGCTGTTGGTGAGCGTCCTGCTCGCCTTGGATTTCTTTGCCGAACGATCTTTCCGCGCCGGTTACGAGCGCAAAGGTTTCGAACAGCTCGTTGCGATCGCCCGCATCGCCCAAGCTCGGCTTCCCCAGTGGACACCCGCTTCGCCCGAACACCCAGAGGATCTCGCACCTCTGCGCGATTGGGTCGCGCAACTGGGCGCCAGCGGGGCTCGCGTCACTGTCATCACCGCCGATGGCCGCGTGCTTGCCGATTCGCAGGCTGATCCGCAGGCCATGGAAAATCACGCCACCCGCCCTGAAGTCCAGGAAGCCATGGCAAAGGGAGACGGCCGCTCGATTCGCCGCAGCGTCACGATGAACAGCGATCTTCTCTACTACGCGGTGCGGCAGAACACCTCCGCGGGACCTTCTACGATCTTGCGCTTTGCGCTTCCACTCGAAACTGTTGACGACGTTCTGAGTTCTTTCCGGCGCCGGCTATGGGTCGCATCACTTTTCATCCTGTTGATTGCCGGCGGAATTTCTCTGTTGTTATCCCGCGGATTAACCGATCGCGTCGAGCACTTGAAGGAGTTTTCCCGGCGCGTCGCCGAAGGGGATTTCCGCCCCTTGCCTCGTGACGGTTCGGGTGATGCTTTGGAAGCGCTCGGCATGTCTCTTAACCGGACCGCCGCTCGCCTGGACCGCACCATCCACATTTTGACCGAAGAACGCAACCTTTCGTCCGCGATTCTCGGAAGCATGGTCGAAGGCGTCGCTGTAGTGAATGGTTTGGAGCGCCTGGTGTTTGCCAATCCCGGCTTTGCGGAAATTCTCGGGCTGGACGTGCCGCCCACCTCCGGCAGCGCGCTCGTGGAGGTGGTGCGGCAGACCGAACTGCTCGAAGCCGTGCGTCAGGTTCTGCGGGGTGAGCCGCGCGTGCAGTCGGAAATCGTCACCGGTACGCTGCGGCAGCACTATTTCGCAATCACCGTTGCGGCCGTTCGCGCGGGAGACACGACAGGCGCCGTCGTGGTGTTGCACGACATCACCGAACTCCGCAGACTCGAGCGCGTGCGCCGCGATTTTGTGGCCAACGTCTCGCACGAATTCCGAACTCCCCTCACCGCCATCCAAGGCTTCGCCGAAACTCTTCTCGCCGGCGCGATCGACGATCCTCAGAACCGCACCCGCTTTCTCGAGATCATTCTCGAACATTCCCGCCGTTTGGCCCGCTTGACGGAAGACCTGCTCATGCTTTCCAAAATGGATGCCGAGCGCCTCGAACTCGAGATCCGCCGCCTCAGTGTTTCGCAATTGATCGAGAGTTGCCTCGAAACCGCCCAGCGCCGTGCCGCCGAAAAAGATTTGCGGATTTCCGTCAACGCGCCGCAGCGCTTGCCTGACATCGCTGGAGACCGCCGCCGGCTCGCCGAAGTTCTGCAAAATCTTTTGGACAACGCTATTCAGTACACCTTGCCGGGCGGACAGATCCTGCTCAGTGCAGAAACCGCCGAAGATGAGGTGGTTCTCACCGTGTCAGACACCGGGATCGGCATTCCGAAAGCCGACCAGCCTCGCATCTTTGAGCGCTTTTACCGCGTGGATGTCGCGCGCTCGCGCGAAGCCGGAGGCACAGGCCTCGGTCTGGCCATCGCCAAACATCTTGTCGAGGTACATGGCGGGCGCCTCTGGGTAGATAGCGAGGTGGGTCAGGGTTCGCAATTCCATTTTTCCGTGCCTTTGTTTGACTCGGAGTCTTCTGCGCCGCGTGCCAGCTCGAACGGCCTGAGCGGTCGTGGCGGCGACGGGAGTACCGAGCCTTTTTAGCCGGCTTTCTGGCTGTTGCCGCGCAGTCCTGTCCCAATCCGCAGACATCTTGCAGACCCCCTGCCAGGCTCGTATCTCTCTGATTTATCCGCACATTCATCTGTTTGTGAACAAACTGTAACCACTCTTTTGCCACAGTGTGGACTACGAGCAAGGGTGTGACTTTAAGCTCTCAGCTCCGGAAGGGGAATCATGGCAAGTTCCGCTGGACAGACGGAAGCGGTCCTCTACGAAACTCTAGTCAACTATCTGGTCTCGATGGCGCGCACCGTGGAAGGCGCGATGAACCGCGGCCTGGACGCCATCGTCGGCGTCAACGATTCGCGCACGTGGGCTCTTCCCGGTGAAGTTTTTCTGCTCGAGCCCCGCATCAATGAAATGGAAATTGTCATCGACGAACACGCCATAAGGCTGCTCCGCCGCGGCTCGTTTTCTGACGACGAGGTGCGCCTGATCGTTGCCGCCCTCAAAATTACGAATGATCTGGAGCGCATCGGCGACCTCGCCGTGAATCTCGCGGAGTGCGTCATTTCTCTCCGCGAAATGCCCGGCGCACCATTGCCGGAAGAACTCGCCCCCATGACGTCGGCCGTACGCGCCATGGTCAGCAAGAGTCTCGGCGCGCTGATCTTTCGCAACGTCGAAATGGCAGGCCAAGTCCTTCAGAGCGACGACGTCGTCGATCAGTATCGTGACCGCATCTTCGACCAGCTCATGCAAAGCATGACGCAGCAAGCAGCTCTTGTCAGTCCGGGAATGCAGTTTATTCTCGCCACCAGACATCTGGAACGCATCGCCGACCATGCCACCAACATTGCCGAGGACATCATCTTCTGGGTCCGCGGGCTCGATGTGCGGCATGGCCGCGGACTCTCTATGACCACAGAGGGCCGAGATCAGTCTCCATCCGCCGGCGAAGAGGTCATCGAGAATTCACAGGCCCTTCATTCGAATGTGACCCCCGGCTGCGAGACTCAGCGAGTTTAATCTTCGTTACCATGTCCTACCACGGGGATCGGCGCACCCCTGGCTCCGATCCCCTTCTCCCCCCTTCGGGAGTCCGCAATTCGGCCCAGGCATCCTCTTGACCTCAGCCGGTAGTCCTACTATCGTCATGGAAGAGTTCCAATTGCCTTCATTTGCATGCAACCACGAACGCGGAACCACGCCATATTGGAGGGGATGGGTTTGTTTGCTCCTTGCTTTATTTATGCTTTACAACCCTTTCGCGGCTTCCCTGAGCTCCGCCAATGCTTTGCATTTCCGCCATCCGGCGAGTAACCGCGCCACGGTCGGCGCGTCAGAGTTGCAGCATTTTTCTTTCGCAAGTGGGAGAGATACGCTTTCGACGCACGATGGCGTCACCACGAAGACATTCGTGTTGTTTCCGAGAGTCTTCGTTCCATCCTTCGGAGAAATTCCCCAAGTAACCGCTCTCCCTCAGCAGGTCTTTGGCTCCAGCCTGTGGTTCAGGCCGCCGCCAGCGCTTTAATCGATTTTCTCTTCCCCTGAATTTTTGCGTTCTTGTAGAAAGACGCGAACGTCGACATTCGATTTTATCGGCCCTCACAGAACTTCTGCGGGTGTCTGATACCGGACCCAGCTGCATCTATCCGGTTCCACACCCTGCCCGGGATAAACGCATGACGAAAAGAAACCTGTTCCTTGCTCTGTTCCTTCTTGTTCTCGGTTCCCTCTTGGCATGGCATTGGATTGGCCGCACACGCACGGAAGCCGATGACCGCAACCATCCGGTTGCCCCAACCGCGGCCGTGGCAGTTGTGAAGCGACACGACTTAGGCGACACGCTCACCGTATCCGGCGCCTTCAAGCCGTTTCAGGACATCGACGTGCACGCCAAAGTGGCGGGCTATATCAAGGTGATTCATGTTGATGTCGGCGATCACGTCAAAGAGGGACAGACGCTGGCCCTCCTCGAAATCCCGGAACTGGCGGCCGAACTTGCTGGCACGGATGCGGCAGTTCGTGTCGCGCAGGAGCAAATTGGCCGGGCCAAGGGAGACTTGGATCGCGCGCAGTCGACTTATTCTGCCGCTCATTCCGCTTACATACGGCTCAAGCAGGCTGCGGACACTCAACCGGGCCTGGTAGCGCAGCAGGAACTCGACGACTGGCAAGCCAAGGACCTGGGAGCAGAGGCTCAGGTCGCCAGCGCGGAGGCGGAACTATCAGGAGCCAAGCAGCAACTAGAAGTGGCGCAAGACAAACGGAAACAGTACACCGCTCTCTCTGACTATACGAGGATCACGGCGCCGTTCGCGGGCGTGATCACCGTTCGGTACGCCGACACAGGATCTCTCATCGCCGCGGGCACTTCGACGAGCACGCAATCCATGCCCGTCGTCCGGCTTGCGCAAATTTCCGTCTTGCGACTGGTTCTACAAATTCCTGAGTCCGTAGCCCCGCAAATCCATGTTGGGGGATCGATAAAGGTGCATGTGCAAGCGCTGAATCAAGACTACGAAGGAAAGGTCTCGCGCTTCGCCGATTCCCTGGACCAACAGACCCGCACCATGGAGACAGAAGTGGATTTTCAGAATTCCGCGGGGAAATTGATGCCTGGCATGTTTTGTGAGACTTACTTTGTCCACGACAAGAAAAAAAACGTGCTTGCCGTTCCGCTCGAAGCGGTCAACCGCACGGGTGACCAGGCCATCGTGCTTGTCGTGGATTCACAGAACGTCGTTGAAGTCCGTCCCGTCAAGCTGGGCCAGGAAGCCAACACGCAAATCGAGGTGTTATCGGGACTCACCGAAGGCGAACGCGTGATCGTTGGCAATCTCAGCGAGTTTACGCCCGGACAAAAAGTATTGCCGAAAGTAGTTGAGGCGGGGACCGCGAGCGAGGCGGGAAACGACTAATGCCAAAGTTTGCCCTCGCTTATCCCTATTTCATCATCATGTTGTGCTTGGTCGTCGCCGTAGTAGGCATCACGACCGTTGTGCGCATGCCGGTAGACCTCTTTCCCCAGATTGATATCCCCGTAGTGGTTGTCGCCACGTTTTACTCTGGAATGCCCCCTCAGCAGATCGAGGCCGACATCACCAATACATTCGAGCGTTTTTTCACGCTCGGCAGCAATATCGACCACATCGAATCGCGCTCTCTGACCGGCGTCAGCCTCATCAAGATCTACTTCAAACCTGGCACGGATTCGAACGCAGCATTGAGCAACATCGCGAATCTGGCGATGGCCGATTTACGGCGTCTCCCGCAAGGCACCCTCCCGCCGGTCGTTTTGAAGTTCGACGCCTCGAGTTTGCCGGTTTGCCTGGTCACTCTGAAAGGACAAGGGCTCGATGAAACGCGCCTCAAGGACTTGGCCCAATTCCAGGTGCGGAATCAGATTGCCAACGTCCAAGGAGCCTCCGTTCCTCAACCTTTCGGTGGCACCTACCGCCAAATCCAGGTCTTTGTCGATCCTGTAAAACTCGAAGCCCATCAGTTGAGCCTCATGGATGTGGTTCACGCCATAAACGACTCGAACTTGATCCTTCCCGCCGGAGATGTCCGGATCGGCAACCGGGACTACAACATCTACGCCAACAGCCAGGTCGCAGCTGCGGACGAAATTAACCGCTTTCCTTTAAAAACCGTAGGACTAGGCTCCGTTCTAGTCGCGGATATCGGCAGAGCTGAAGATTCGGGCGCCATTCAGACCAACATCGTGCGAATTGACGGCCAGCATTCCGTTTACGTCCCCATTCTAAAACAGGCGGGCAACAGCAACACGATCTCGATCGTCAACGGGATCAAGAAAGCCACCAAGCACCTCGTAGACATACCCGACGTGCTGAAAACGGCCGTCGTTTTCGACCAGTCCATTTTCGTTAAAATCGCCATCAAAAATTTGCTGAAAGAGGGCGGCATCGGCCTTCTCCTCACCGCGATCATGATTTTGCTTTTCTTGGGCAGTCCGCGAGCCACTTTTGCAGTTCTGCTCTCCATTCCGCTTTCCGCGCTGATGTGTTTTCTGATCATGAACGCCATTGGTGGCTCCATCAACACCATGCTTCTCGGCGGACTTGCTCTGGCGTTTTCCCGCCTGATTGACGATTCCGTCGTTGTACTCGAAAACATTTTTCGCTTCATGGAAAACGGAGTGGCCCCGCGCGAAGCCGCCGAGAAAGGCGGCATGGAAGTTGCTCTCGCGGTCCTGGCCGCAACCTCCACCACCTCGATCGTGTTTTTCCCGGTTACGTTTTTCTACGGAGTCAGCCGCTACCTGTTCATCGATCTTGCTTTGGGCGTCGTTCTATCCATCTTTGCGTCTTACATTTTCGCCATGACGGTGGTGCCTCTTTATTGCGCGACCTTCATCCGTCTGAAGCACGACGAGCTGCCTGAGGAAGGCGGCACCACCACATATTTTGCCCGCATCGTCAAAGGCTTCAACGCCCTCTTCCTAAGGCTGCTGCTTTTCTATGACGGATGGGTGCAAAAGGCGCTCGATCGTCCAAAACGCACGGTGGCGCTCATCACGATCGGCGTTCTGGTCATAGTGGCGGGCCTGTTTCCCTTCGTGGGGACGTCGTATTTCCCCCGCACCGATCCTGGGCAATTTGTGATCGATATCAAAGCGCCCACGGGAACGCGCCTGGAGCTGACCGACACCTACATCGCTCAAGTCGAGGATGACATCCGCCAGATGGTGTCGCGCGACGATCTGGACATGATCGTTTCCAATATCGGTATTACGCCGGATCTCTCCGCCATTTATACGAGCAATTCCGCGATGCACACGGCTTTCGTCCAGGTCAGCTTGAAAGAGGGGCACAAGATTGGGAGCTACGAATATATGGACCGCGTCCGCCGAAAACTTGCCACGGACATGCCTCAGCTCAGCGCCTACTTTCAGGCCGGAGGTCTGGTGGACTCTGTCGTGAATCAAGGGCTGCCGGCGCCACTGGACATTCAAATCAGTGATAACGACATGAGCGAAGCGTACGGCATCGCGCGCAATATCGCATCGCAGCTCAAGCGTTCCAAAAACGTGAACGACATTTTGATTCCCCAGGACATCGACTATCCGGGCTTGGAATTGAACATCGATCGTGAACAGACCAGTCAACTGGGATTGACGCCACAAAGTGTAGTGGACAACGTCATTACCGCGCTCACCTCCGACGGGATGATCGCCCCGAGCTACTGGATCGATCCCAAAACGGGCAACAACTACATGGTGACGGTCCAGTATTCCAACCAGAAAATCGGTTCGATGACCATGTCCGATTTCAAGAACATTCCGCTGCGTGCCAGCAATTCAACGATGTCCACGCCTCTTCAGTCTGTTGCCAGAATCGTACCAATCAGCACACCCACCGAAGTCGATCACTATCAGATTCGCCGCGTCGTCGACGTTTACGTGATGCCCACGACCGAGGATCTCGGCGCAATCAACAAGGAAGTCGACAAGCTACTGGCAGACCTCAAGACCGGCAAAAATGTTCTGGTCACCGTGCGGGGCTCGGTGGTCGGCATGAACGAATCCTTCAAACGTTTTGCGATTGGCCTGATACTTTCCATCATTCTTGTTTATCTCATTCTGATGGCCCAGTTCCGGTCCTTCGTGAATCCTCTTATCATTCTCACCGCCATCCCTCCCGGGCTGGCAGGCGTCATTCTTACTCTTTTCGTGACACATACCACGCTCAACATCATGTCGCTCATGGGAGTCATCATGATGACTGGCATCGTGGTTTCGAACAGCATTCTGATCGTCGAATTCTCCGGCATTTTGCACGAGCGCGGCATGACGTTGCGCGCCGCTGTGGTCGATGCGTGCAAGGTCCGCCTTCGTCCCATTCTCATGACTTCTCTCGCAACACTTCTCGGCCTTCTCCCAATGGCCTTCGGCATTGAGGCTGGGAGCGAACAGTACGCGCCGCTGGCCCGCGCCATCATCGGTGGTCTAGGGATCTCCGTGGTTGTCACAGTGTTCCTGGTTCCCGCGGTTTACCTCATCGTGCACGGAGAAAAAGAAACGAGAGTTGAGGAGGTCAAGCTGTGAACCGTCCTATTTTGTTTCTCCTGGTGTCCATCGCCGTTTTGCCCGTCCGCGTTCACGCGCAGGCGCCGCCTCCGCCCCCCGCTCCGTCCGGAACTGCCATGGCGCCAGGAGCCGGCACCCCACTTACCCTCCAACAAGCCGAAGCCATTGCTATCAAGAACAATCCCCAAATCACCATCGGCAAATTGACGGCACTCGCGGCGCAACAGTACGTCCGCGAAGCGCGCTCCGCTTTAATGCCGAACGCCTACCTCAGCCTGACTGCGGTGGATGCCAACGCAGGAAGCCGGATTGCTGCTGGTTTTCTCAACAATCCAACGCTTTATTCGCGTGCAGCAGGCGGTGCAAGCGTCACCCAGCTCGTCACCGATTTCGGACGCACGACCAATTTACTTTCCAGCTCTGAATACGGTGCCAAGGCCGAAGACCAAAACGCGGCCGCAACGCGGGCAGACATTCTACTCGTCGTGGACCAGGCTTTTTACAATTCCTTGGAAACCAAAGCTCTTGTCACCGTGGCGGAAGAAACCGTGCATGCTCGCCAAACGCTCGTCGACAAAGTGCAGGCCTTGACGAATGCGAAGCTAAAATCAGAAATCGACCTCAGCTTTTCCAATGTCGATTTGGCGCGCGGTAAACTCCTCTTGCTCGAAGCGCAAAATAATTACCAGACTTCTCTTGCGGCCCTTTCCGCAATCCTTGGGTATCCCGACGAGCAGAATTTCCAGCTTGTCGAAGAGACCACTCCCGTGAACCAGCCTGCCCCTGAGGTCGCTCCCCTGATTCAGGAAGCCCTCCAACAGCGTCCCGAAATCAAGGCGCTGAACTTTGAAGTCGAGTCTGCGCAGAAATTCGGCAGCGCGGAGCATGATCTCTGGCGCCCAACGGTCGATGCCCTGGGGGTAGTCGGGCAAGCGCCCGTACGCGACAACCATATTCAAAGCTGGTACGGCGCCGTCGGCGTCAATATCAATATTCCCGTCTTCAACGGTTTTCTCTACAACGCGCGCGCCAAGGCTGCCGATCTCCAAACCGAAGCCGATCGGCAAAAGCTTCTCGACACTCGCAACAACATCGCGCGTGACGTTCGCAACGCCTGGCAAGATTCCCGCCGCGCTTTCGAGCGTCTCTCCGTCACCCAGCAGCTCCGCGAACAGGCCAGCCTTTCGCTCAACCTCGCGCAAGCCCGTTACAATTTGGGTCTCGGCTCGATCGTTGAATTTACCCAGGCCGAACTACAAAAAACGGAAGCCGACATCCAGGACACCGACGCCAAATACCAATATCGCTTGACGCAAATTGTCCTCGCCTTTACCATAGCCGCACCGAAGTAGATCCTTCCTCGCGTTCGAGGGCGGAAGGCCGTTAACCGAAGGCACGAATGAGCCGAGTTTTCAATCCAAGACTAGATGAATGCAGCGCCGCCGAAATCATTACAATTCGGCATGTTGCCCTCATTTCTTGTGATTGTTGACTCTCGGCCGTTTCTGTAACCTTCGCTGTTTCAACGGGTTACGTCCACCATTTCCAGATTGTTACAGGATATTCATATTCGGTTGACATAACTGTAAAACACGGCCTTTACCTTCTGCGCGGGGTGGTTTGCATCCTCATCGGTACGCGGTCGAATTTCGCTTTAAAGAGAGAGGAAATGAAAAAACTAGCAGCACTCACACTATCGCTGTTCCTCACTGTTGGAACGGCTCTCGCTGATACACCGAAGGACACGCCGAAGGACGCCGACGCGCAGCCTGCCAAGCCTGCGACGCCAGCCAAGCCAAAGGCAGCCACGAAGGCGGACAAGTCGGACTCTGCGATCGCTGCCGAGATTGAAGAGCTCCGTCAGGCTCTGCAAGCTCAGCAAGAGCAACTTACCTTGTTGAAGGAAGAACTCGCCAAGCGCGATCATCAGATTGACGAAGCGCGTGACGCGGCTGCGGCGGCCAATTCGCGCGCAGCGGAAGCCAACAGCAAAGCCACCGAGGCGGTCAACACCACCGCCGAAGTGAAGAGCAACGAAGCCACGCTCAACAACACGATGGCCGATTTGAAGGCCAGCAACGATGTCCTCAAGACCACCGTGGCAACCGCGCAATCCGACTCTTCGAAAAATTCAGAGGAAGGCCCAGCCTCGATTAGTTATAAAGGCATCAAATTTACACCCGGCGGTTTCCTCGCCGCTGAAACGGTTTTCCGCACTCGCGCCACCGGCGACGATATCGATACGCAACTCACCGGGCTACCCTATCCAAATAACGCGCTCAGCAGAGTCACCGAAAACGTCTTCTCTGCTCGGCAGTCTCGACTCTCGTTACGAGCTGATACGATCATCGCCAGCGCCAAGGTAACTGGGTACTACGAGACGGATTTTCTCGGCACCGGCGTAACCTCGAACAACCGCCAGAGCAACAGTTATGTGCTCCGCGTGCGGCAATTGTGGGCCAGAGCGGCCTTCGACAACGGCTTCGCCGTCACCGGCGGCCAGATGTGGAGCTTGGTGACCGAGGACAAGAAGGGTATCGAAAATCTCCAGGAACAATTCCCCATGATGGTCGATCCCCAGTACATCGTCGGCTGGGCGTGGCAGCGGGCTTATGGACTCCGCGTGACCAAGAACATTGGCGACAAATTCACAGTGGCCGCCGGTATCGAAGCTCCGCAAACTACCTATACCGGCCACAACACTGGCAACAACTTCTTCTTTAACGTTCCCGGTGCGGGTGGCGGACTCTCCAACTTCGTTGACACCACGGGCTACACGGCGAACAAGTCGCCGGACTTCCTCGTCAAGGCCGCGCTCGATCCCGGATTTGGCCACTTCGAGGTCGTGGGCATCGTCAGCCCGTTCCGCGATCGCGTTTATCCGTGCGGCGCGGTACCTGTCATAGTGGCTGACCTTCCCGCAACCTGCGGTACGCCTCCCAGCGGAACCTCCGTCGCCGGTGCGTACAATAATGGCCGGGTAGGAGGCGGCGTCGGCGCTACGGCGCGGCTTCCCGTCGTGGCCAAGAAGATGGACGTCATGCTTCACTTCCAGGGCGGCGACGGTATCGGCCGTTACAGCTCGGCTCAGTTGTCGGACGTCACTGCCCGTCCGAATGGCACCCTTGCTCCGATCCGGTCTGCCGCGTACCTTGCCGAACTCGAGCTTCATCCCAATCCCAAGTTTGACATCTACGCCTACTACGGCGGCGAATATGCTGGTCGCACTGACTTTACCATCATCAACGGGGCAGGAAACCCTGTGGGCGTTGGTTATGGCTCACCTTTGTTCAACAATTCTGGTTGCGTGGTCGAAGGCTTTCCGTCTGCGACCGCCACCAACTCGGCACCGACGGCTCCCGGCAGCGCCGGCACTTGCACCGGCGACGTTCACCAAGTTATCGAGGCCACAGTCGGCTTCTGGCACAACATGTACCAGGGCTCGAAGGGCCGCCTGCGCTGGGGTATTCAGTACTCCTACCTCACGAAGATCGGTTGGTCCGGTAACGATGGCAGCGGTGAGGTAACCCCCGGCGTGAGCCAGCGCCCCAAAGCTGACAACAACATGGTGTTCACCTCCTTCCGCTACTACCTCCCTTAAACCGGGAGGCTTAGCGCTCCGTCCTCCCTGTGGACGGAAAAGGGGCAGCTCTTCACCGAGCTGCCCCTTTTCATTTGCTCGCACAACGTCCGCGGCTATGTGCCTGAAGACATTACTATGTTCCGTAACTCCGCTTGGCTGAGGCTCCGAGACTTTATCCGCGCTCGTCAGCCGTCGAACGCACCGAGAGTGCTCGCGGCCTAAAGCGCCCCACACCTCGACTCCTACTTCGACTAGGCGTATCCTTCCTCTCATGACGCTATCAGCGCGAAATCGTATCGAAGGCAAGGTTGTCGAAATCGAATTCGGCGGCGTTATGGCCCATGTGGTCGTGCGCGCTGGAAAAAATCTAATCGAGAGCGTGATCACCAAGCGCAGCGCCGAGGAAATGAAACTCAAAGTGGGCGATAAAGTCTCGGCCGTGATTAAGTCCACCGAAGTGATGCTGGAAAAAAGCTGACGTTACGCGAACTCTTTGCTCGAACGAAGCCGTTCGACAACTTGCCGCAAACACCCACCCCTCCGCTTCTCTTGGTGTTGCCGTCTGCCCTCAGAACGGGAAACGGATCGAGCATATCGCGATGTGGTTCGTCGGATGGAAGGAGGTCACCGCAATGTCGTACCTTCCGCCGCGCGCGCGCTTCAGGTACCTATGTGGGCTCTCGACTGAGCCCGCCGCGGAAGCGATCAGAAGGTGAAACGACCTCCGATTGTCGGAGCAGCGTTGTTGTTGGAGTTATAAGGAACGCCAGGGCCATGAGGAATGGCGATGGCCAAACCGCCGCTCACCCAGGAATAGGCAATTCCGGCAAAAGCGTCGAAACGCTTGGTGAAGTGATGATCGATGTAGAACGACCCCTCGTTGAGGGTGCCCGCGCAGGAAGCGCGGAAACCGGCTGTCGCTGAGCAGGTCGGCGGTTGACGGAAGTCGTTCTGGCGCTGTTGATACCAGGCGACAGTAAAGTCGGTTTTACTGCGGTAGGTGTACTTCGCGCCCGTCCACCAAATCTGCACCAACTTTTCAGAATCAAGATTGTTGTCTTCGACGCCGCTCATGATGTAACCGCCCTGGTCCGAGGCGCCAACCCCCAACGGGTTCGACGGGTTGTTCTGCCAGATGTATTCGTAGCCGGCAAAAAACTTAAACGGGTCCCACGTATATTTGACAGCGACCATAACGGCGTTGTTGTCGGTCACGATGCCGTATACGGTGTTGCTCGGGTCGATCAGATTGACCCCGGTGATTTGGTTTGTATTGATGCTGTTGGTGGTCGACTGATATGGCGCTGACAGACTCTGAGGCCCCAGCAAGGGGTTCAATACGCTGATGGCCTGGTTGTAATGTTGGTACACGATGTCGGCGGAGAACTTGCCGAGGGCTCCGCCGAGGTCGAATCCGTAGGCGTTGTTATGCGCCGATTCCGGCGTACAGGTGGCGGCAGTCCAGCCTGCCGTGCCAGAGTAGCAGCCGGCAGAACCATTGGCGAATTTATACATCGCGCCGAAATGAACCGGGCCATAGGCAATCCGATACTTCAGGGCGTCGTCCCAACGGGAGTCTTCGGTGTCGCCGCCGCCGGCCATCGTGCCGTTATATCCGATGTAGGAAAAGGCATAGGCGCCGCCGGCCGGATCGTAAAGGAGCATGGCATCCGTTCCGAGAGAGCGCTGACGACCGAAGGTCAGCGTGCCGAAAAGCGTGGACGATACACCGCCATAGTATTCGTCATTGAAGGGCTGGCCCGCGCGCGCGCCGTCGATGGCGAACGAATAGCTGGCCCTGGGGAGGCCGTTGTTGGC
>Ga0074044_10000510_pt1 | contig 37495 bp, 27 predicted proteins | sample BogForMeECP23OM1_FD_94443 | JGI IMG/M metagenome (GOLD analysis project Ga0074044, IMG submission 94443) | Bog forest soil microbial communities from Calvert Island, British Columbia, Canada - Bog Forest MetaG ECP23OM1 | ecosystem: Environmental > Terrestrial > Soil > Wetlands ...
GTGATGGTGTTCACCACCAGGGGCACAACGAGCGAACCCGTGCCGCCGTGATACGGGAACGAAATGGTGGTGTCAATGACGCTAGGGATATAGGCCACCGGGGAGATTCCGCGAATATCGAAGCCGCGGACATCGTTCTCGCCACCCATGTAGAAGCGGCTATAGGGTGGAATTTCCTTGCCGCCATATCCGGTGGTGAACGCACCCAGGAACCTTACGCCGATGGCGTTGCGGCGTTTGTTGATGGGATGAAAAAATTTGTACTCGCCGGTATTGGTGATGGTGTTGACGTTGCCGCCGATGGGCCCGCCGGTAAAGGCCAGAGAATAGAAATAGCTCTTCCCCGTAGTCGCGTTGATGGGGTTATTGATGGTGTTGTGAGTAATGGTGCCCGTGACCGTGCTAGCGATGATTCCGTCCAAGGCGCTGGGCCCCGCGATGCTGCGATACTCCAATTGCGTGAACAGCAGGCTGGAGGCCTGGTTGTAAGTGGTGATGTTCGTCCGGGTGAGCCCGTACGTTAAACCAACGCGAGTGAAAGCGTGCTTGCGCAGCGGGTAACTGGCGTAGACCGTGAAACCGGTACTGTTCTGATTGTAGTTCTGAATGTATTGGGGGTTGATGCTGACCGCTTCGCCCGTCAACAACGCCGCCTGGTGAGCATAGTCGTATTTGTAGAGTGAGGAGAACACGGTGAAGCCGCTGGCGATGGGGCGGTCAAACAAATAGGGCTCGGAAAATCCAAACATGAGGTTGCGCTGGTATTGCCCCACTTGCGCGGAAAGCGTAAGTGTCTCGCCGAGGCCGAGGAAGTTATTGGTCTGGTAGGTCAGGCCGATGAATCCGCCCGAAAGTCCACTGACGCCCCCCTGCAAGCCAATGGATTGCTTGCCCTTTTCCTTCAACTTCAGAAGCAGGTCGACAGTGCCATCCTTCTGATTGCGCTTGATCTCCGCGGCCTTATCGGCCTCGAGCTTGTCGAAATAGTCGAGCTGATTCAGGCGCAAGATACTGATTTCCCAGGCGTGCTGATTAAAGAGTTGACCTTCGTCAATCAGCAATTCGCGGCGGATAACTTTGTCGCGGGTGGTGGTGTTCCCGGTGAAGTCAATGCGGCGGACATAATATTGCTTACCTTCCTCGAATTTCATGGTGACATCAATGCGCTTGGCATCTTCATCGATGTCGGTTTCCGGGGTTGGCACGAAGTCAATGAAGCCATACTGCCCGTAGATCGAGGTGTAATCTTTCAGCGCCTTGCGTATCTTGGCGGAGGAGAAGATGTCTCCCTTTTTCAGGGGGAATGCGCCCTTCAGCGCATCAACTTTGAGGGAGAGAGCCTTGTCTGGATCGGTGCTGGCGATTTTGATGGTGCCCATGCGGTAGCGGTCGCCCTCATCGATCGGGATGGTTATATTGACAGCCTTCCCTTGCGTCCTTCCGGTTAGCGGAATCCCGAGCTTCCAGCCCTGGGTATCGATATTCTCGACGATGGGATCCTTGACCAACACCTTGAAATAGCCGCTGTCCTGATACAAGCCCTGAATACCAACCTGAATGTCCTCGATCAGTTTGTCGTGGTCGTAGGTCTTGGAGAGCACATCGATTTCAGTGATGTAAAGCGGAATGGAGTAGGGCCGGTCGTTGTGCATGGCTCGGATCAGTTTCCGGCGGCTAAAGGATTTGTTGCCGGTGAACTGGATCTTGCCGACTTTGACCTTGGGGCCCTCAACGATTTTGAAGACAAGGATGACGGCGTTGCTGGAAGCAATACGCTCATACTCCGGAGTCACGGTGGCATACTGCTTGCCATGCTCGGCAAGGAGATCTTTCAGGACGACTTCGGCTTTCTTGATGCGCGTTGGGTCAAACTGGCTTTCCACCGTCAAGCCGACTTTCTTGTCCTTGAAGCGGTCCAGGATGTCGGACTCCGATATTGACTTGATCCCTTCATAGCGGATACGGCGAATGACGGGCCGCTCGACCACGACGAAAGTAATGATCTTGCCGCCCGGCTTGTCCGGGGAATCTTCCACGCGGAGTTTCACGTCTTCAAAGAATTGCGTATTCCAGAGCGCCTGGAAATCGCGCCGCAGCGTGTCTTCGTTGTAAGGATCATTTTCACGGCTGAAAATGCGTGCATTGAGCGTGTCGCGGCGAATACGACGGTTGCCTTCCCAATCGATGCGTTGAATGAACTCCTGCACTTGGTTGCTCTGCGCTTGCGGCTCGGCGCCAGGGAAAGCTTCGATTTTTTCCTCCAGAGTTTTTTCGTTGAGGGAGGCATGCAGGAGGTAGAAGGGTTTCTTATCGGAGGGAGTGGGGTCGGAGGCAAGAGCGCGAGAGGAGGGAGCGGACAAACTGGACCCGCCAAGTAGAAAAAGAATGATCGCCAAAACGCTTACACGACCGCGAAATGCACGCTGGGCGTCCATTCCGGAGATAAAACAGACTATCCTTCGAGCGGCCAATGATCGGCTCAAGGCCGCGCCCCCAAATCCAAGATGTTATTCTCCCGCCAGACCCGGCGTGGGCTGGCCGCGCATGGATCACGTGGCGATGCCCGACAGGGCAAACCGCTTCGCAATCACACGTTGTTGCGTCAGATTCGCTAGTGGACGACCGGGGTTGCCTCGACAACTGGCCGGAATGCAAGGCCTTCCCCTGCAACATAGATCTGCAACGTCGCAGGCCTCTGAATTCCACCCTGGATCAATGCCTCGGAGAGCGGATCTTCCACATATTTCTGCAGAGCCCGCCGCAGCGGCCGCGCACCATAATTGCGGTCCGCACACGTTTTCTCGAGGATCCACTGGCGTGCTTCCGGCGACAAGACAACCTGCACTTGCCGGTGAATCAGCGTGTCGTTCAGCTGACCGACAAGTAGATCGATGATCCGGAGCAGATCCTCGTCGCCCAAAGGATTGAAAAGGATTACTTCATCCAGCCGGTTCAAGAACTCCGGATTGAACGCACGCTTCACTTCTCCCAACACCAGATCTTCCATGCTTTTCAGGCTGGCTTCATCGAGGCCGGCTTGAAAACCGATCGAGGTGCGCTTCTGCAGGTGCCGCGCGCCCAGATTGGAAGTCATGATGATGATGGTGTTTCGGAAATCTACCGTATTGCCGAGACCATCCGTTAACTGCCCGTCTTCAAACACCTGGAGCAGGATATTAAAGAGGTCGGGATGCGCCTTTTCAATCTCGTCCAATAGGATAACCGAATATGGCGTACGACGCACGCGTTCTGTCATCTGCCCGCCTTCCTCGTAGCCCACATACCCTGGAGGCGCGCCGATGAGCTTCGAGACGGAGTGTTTTTCCATGAACTCCGACATGTCAAAGCGGATAAGCGATTTTTCCGAACCGAACAGGAATTCCGCGAGGCGCCGCGCTACTTCCGTTTTCCCGACGCCGGTCGGCCCGAGGAAGAAGAAGCAGCCCACCGGGCGTGACGGTGATTTCAAGCCCGCGCGGCTCCGGCGGATGGCACGCGCCAGAGCCGTGATGGCCTTATCCTGGCTGATCACGCGCTTGTGGAGTTCGGGTTCAATGCGCAGCAGTTTCTGCTGTTCGTCTTCCTTGATGGAGGTGACCGCCACGCCGGTCCAGCGAGAGACGACCTCTTCGATGTCTTCGCGGGTTACGATGCCCGTGGACGCGTCATCGAGTTTGTAACGCTCGCGCAGGCCGCGCAAGTTTTCCTTCTCCTTGCGCTCTTCCTCGGAGTAGAAACGCGCCTTCTCGAATTCATGAGCGGCAATCGCCGATTCCATGCGGTGGGTGATGAACTTGACGCGCTTCTGGACCTCGCCGACTTCGTCGGGGACGGAGGCCTGGCGAAGTTTCACCCGGGCGCCCGCTTCGTCGATCAGGTCAATGGCCTTGTCCGGAAGGAAGCGGTCTGGGATGTAACGGTTGGAAAGGTACACGGCATAGCGCAGAGCCTCATCGGTATAGCTGACGGCGTGGAATTTTTCGTAACGCTCGCGCACACCGGTGATTACCTGGATGGCTTCGTCTTCGCTGGGCGCGGGGACTTTGACGGCCTGAAAGCGGCGCTCCAGCGAGCGGTCTTTTTCGACCGATTTCCGGTATTCACCCGGGGTGGTGGCACCGATGCACTGAATTTCTCCGCGAGAAAGCGCGGGCTTAAGAATGTTGGCGGCATCCAACGAGCCTTCGGCGGAACCCGCTCCCACCAGCGTGTGCAGCTCATCAATGAACACGATGGCGTTCTGGCTCTCCATCAATTCCTTCATGATGGTCTTCAGGCGTTCCTCAAACTGCCCGCGATATTTGGTGCCCGCAACGATCAGGGAAAGGTCCAGGGAAAGGATGCGCTTGTCAGAAAGAAATGGCGGCACATCGCCATCGGAAATGCGCTGTGCGAGCCCTTCGACGATGGCGGTCTTGCCTACTCCGGGTTCCCCGATCAGCACGGGATTGTTTTTCGTACGCCGGCAGAGAATCTGGATTACGCGCTCGACTTCATTCTCGCGTCCCACGAGCGGATCGAGTGCGCCTTCGGAGGCAGACTGTGTGAGGTCCCGGCTGAACTCCGCCAACAGCGAAGTCTCTTTCGGCCGCGCCGCAGCCGTTTTCTCTCCCGTGGTGCGCGCGAGTTCTTCGCGCAACGCGGAAAGGCGCAAGCCGCGCTCCATCAAAATTTCCGCGCCAAAACACTTTTCTTCCCGCAGGATGCCCAGAAGCAGATGCTCTGTTCCCACGTGCTTATGGCCCAGGCGCTCCGCTTCCTCCGCCGCCATATTCAGGATGCGCTTGCACTCCGCGCTCAAGGGCACTTCCACGGACGTGGAAATGCGCTCGCGAATGGTGATGCGCGCTTCGATCTCTTTGCGAATGGATTCGATGGAGCCCTGCTGGCGCAGGAACCGGTTGGCAAGCGCCTTGTCTTCGCGCATCAGACCCAGCAGGAGGTGCTCGGTCTCGATGTACGGGCTACCGTACTGGCTGGCCTCGTACCTGGCGAAAAATATGACGCGCCGGGCTTTCTCTGTGTATCGTTCGAACACGATTAGCTCGCTTCTCCCCCGGGGGTTTCCCTCGCCTCGGCTTTCACCGAGCGAGTCCGCAGAATGCCGTGTTCCAGGCCCACGATGCGGTCGCAGCGCGCCGCCAGCGCCAGGTTGTGCGTCGCAATCAGCGACGTCAGGCGATGCGTACGATGCAGCCGCTCCAACAGCCCAAACACGGCCCAAGCATTCTGCTCGTCCAGATCTCCGGTCGGTTCATCCGCCAGCAGCACCTTGGGCCCGGTGACGAGCGCCCGGGCAATCGCAACGCGCTGCTGTTCCCCGCCCGAAAGTTCTCCCGCGAGGTGCGTGGCCCGCTCCTGCAGGCCGACTTCCGCCAGCCACTTGCGCGCTTCCGCGAGCGCGAATTCCTGTGGCTCTCCTCGCACCAGCAGCGGCATCGCTACATTTTCGGCTGCCGTAAAATCCGGCAACAACTGATGCCTCTGCCAGAGAAACCCCACGGCACGATTGCGGTAAAGCGCAAGCGCCGCGTCTTCCTGCGTGTCAATCGCTTTATTTTGAAAGTATACTGTACCGCTTGTTGGAGTGTCTAGCGCAGCGAGCAAGTGCAACAAAGTGCTTTTTCCGGCACCGGAAGGTGCAACCACCGCCACCATTTCTCCTTCGCACAATTCCAGGCTGGCGTCCACCAATACCTCGAGGTTTTTTTCGCGCGTCCCGTAGGTTTTCTTCAAACTGCGCGCCTCCAGCACGCTCGGCGCGCTCCCCAGGCTCTCGGTGTTGTGTCCGGACTCCATCGCTGCCGTTTTTTCGTCCCCCCTGGTCCGCGATTCTCTCTTGCCTCACCGCGTTCGCCCGAAATCTTCCGATTCCTTAACTATGGGATGCCGCTCCATGAAGCCGGGCCAAGCACGTGGGGCAAATGGCACTTTCCGGTACGCGAAGACCCACTGCTTTTCCCATTTCGTTCCCTCCCTTACCTACGTGGTTTGGGAGGTAAAATCTCTTTATTTGTGGCATTGCTAAAAGACTCTTTTTCAATCTCTTAGCTGCTACTTTGGGAGCCCGGGTACAGCTCGCCCATTCCGTGTCCCGCCTGCATCAGACTTTGGATCAAATAGGAGCAAATCAGGCACCAAATCCCATCCCCCCAAAATCTCCCTGCCGACCTGCTTTCAGAGCTTATTCAAATCTTAGAATCTCCACCGGAAGGAGCCGCGACGCCTCCTTGGCCGGGAGCAAAGTAGCTCCGATGGCAATTCCCATGGCCGCGATGGCGATCCACATTCCGTCCAGAAAATTCGCGTGAAATGGCACGAATGGCACGGCGTACACCTGGGGATCGAGGTGGATCAGGTGAAAAGTTCCGGCAACCCAACTGAAGCCGTACCCGATCACAAGTCCCAGGACAATTCCCGTGGCACCAATCGCAATTCCCTGGTACAGGAAAATCCGGCGGATCTGTTCGCGGCGGGCTCCCATGGAGAGCAGCACGGCAATATCTTTCGCGCGATCCGTCACCGTCATGGAAAGCACGACCAGGATGTTCAATCCGGCCACAAATGTAATCAGCCCCATGAAAATCGCGGTGACCAGTTTTTCCAGGCGCAGAGCGCGGAATAGCGCGCGGTTTTCGTCCATCCAGGTGGTGGCCAGAAATCCCTGCCCCGCGGCGTGCTCTGCGGTCCGGGCAATCTCCCCGGCTTTTTCCGGGTTCGCCAACCGGAACTCCAGTACGTTGACAAGATCCCCTGCGCCCGCCAGCGATTGTGCCGCCGGCAGAGTCACGAAACACCAGTTCTCGTCGTAATCGTAGAATCCCGAATCGAACACGCCGGTCACACGGAATCTGCGGGTGCGCGGCATCAATCCAAAGGGCGTCAATCTTCCTTGCGGACTGGTCAGGGTAACGTAATCGCCTGGCTGCAACTTCCACTCGTCGGCGAGCTGCTTCCCGACCAGCAGCCCGTCAATGCCGTCGGCATCCGGCGAAAAATCCAAGCGTCCCGCTGACAATTTCTGAAGGGCTTCATCGGTCTTTTCCTCGAGCGCGACATCAATGCCCTTGGTCACCATGCCGCGCGCTTCGCCGCCGAACGACAGCAGCACGGTCTGGTAGATGGCCGGCGTGACGGAGCGCACTCCCTGGATTTCCGCGAGCTGTTGGGCCAGTGCCTGGTACTTGGGAATACCGCCGGAGCCCGGGCGCGTCAGAGAAATGTGGGCGGTCACGCCGAGCAAGCGATCCTGAAGCGTCTCGCGGAAGCCCGTGTTCATGGCCAGCGCAATGACCAGAGTGGCCACGCCGGCAGCCACTCCGAGCACGGAAAAGAAGGTGATCAAACGCAGAACGGTGGGGCGGTTGGGAGATCGCAGGTAACGGCGCGCCACCATCCATTCGAATCGCATGGCGCGGCCGGCCCCTACGCCTTATGGCCTTGCGGAGCGGCCTGGTCATCAGGATGCGCTTCGGGGCGGAGCAGTGGGAAGAGAATAACGTCGCGAATGGAGTGGGAATCGGTGAGGAGCATGGTCAGGCGGTCAATGCCGATGCCTTCACCGGCGGTTGGGGGCATGCCGTGGCAGAGCGCGCGGATGTAGTCCAGATCGAGTTGCTTTGGAGCTTCGTCTCCGCCATGCGCGATCTGCGCGAGGAACCTGCGCTCCTGCTCCGCGGGATCATTGAGTTCGGAGAAGCCGTTGCCGATTTCCATGCCCGCCACGTAAATTTCAAAACGCTCGGTCAGCGAAGGATCATCCGCCTTTTGCTTCGACAAAGGAGAAATATCCGTGGGGTAGTCGTACAAAATCGTTGGCTGAATCAGCTTGTCTTCGGCAATGGTCTCGAACAGCAGACCTGTCCATTCCCCATCGGAGAGTTGTCCCTTCGCCGCCGCATATTCCGCGTGGTTGGCCTTGGCCCAGATGTTGTAATTTCCCGTTGCACGCTGCGCTCCGCCTGGAGCGGCCAGTTCATCGAGCGCCGGGGGCGCCCCGGCATCCGAGGGCCAATGCTTGACGATGGCTTCGCGCATCGTCAGCCGTGTGAATTTCCCGAAGTCCAGGTCGTGTTCGCCAAAGCGCACCACCGTCGAACCGGTGATGTTCCTGGCAATCTGGGGAAATAGTTGCTCATTGAGTTCCATCAAGTCCCGATAATTGCTGTAGGCCTGATAGAACTCGAGCATGGTGAATTCCGGATTATGCTGGGTGGAGATGCCCTCATTGCGGAAGTTGCGATTGATTTCATAGACGCGGTCGAAGCCGCCGACCGTCAAGCGTTTCAGATAAAGCTCCGGAGCAATGCGCAGGTACAGATCGATGTCCAGCGTGTTGTGGTGAGTGATGAACGGCCGCGCCGTTGCTCCGCCCGCGATGGGGTGCATCATGGGCGTTTCCACTTCGATGTAGCCGCGGCCATCGAAGAATTGCCGGAGTTCCCGGATGATGCGCGCTCGTGTCTGGTACACCTCGCGCGATTTCTCGCTCACGATCAAGTCCAGATAACGCTGGCGGTAGCGCAGCTCGATGTCCGAGAGGCCGTGCCATTTTTCGGGCAATGGGAGAAGGGCCTTCGAAAGAAAAAACAACTCTTCGACCCAAATGGACAATTCGCCGGTTTTTGTCCGGAACAAGTGGCCGCGAACACCGATGTGGTCGCCGAGGTCCAACAGGTGAAACAACTGGAAGCCCTGGTCCCCCACCACATCTTTCCTTACATAGATCTGGATGCGCTTCCCGGCGCCCTGCAGGTGCGCAAATCCTGCCTTGCCCATCAGGCGGTAAGAGACGATTCTTCCGGCTACGCGCACATCCTTGCGGTTTGCCTCCAGCTCCGGGCCTTGCACTGCTGCATAGTCCTTGACCAAATCCGCGGGGCTGTCCGTCCAGCGAAATTCCCTTGGAAATGCTTCATGGCCAAGGGCTTGTATCTGCTCCAGCTTCTTCAGGCGCTGCTCGAATTGATCCCGCGGCTCGAATTCCAATTGTGCGGCATTCCTTTCCAGTGGTCGTATTGGGAGTATAAAGGCGGTGCTTGAGGAGGGCAAGGAATCCTCGCCGGTTAAGGACCTCCAAACCCTGGCCGCGAATTCCACCTCGGAGGGGGGTGTGCAAATTGAAAAGATAAGAATTGTTACTATTTTCTAATGTGTGGTAGACTTCATAGCCTCGCTCCTCGGAGGTTCCCTGTGAGGCCCCACCCTTCCTATCTACGTAACGGCTCAGTGTCTCAAGATTGGAGAACCCCGCTCCCTGGAGACAAATCTCATGCCTATTTGCACATCCTTCACCGGCTTGAGACATCCTACGCCATGTTCAGTGTCAATCTGGATGAAGCCCTTGGCTTGCGGCGGTGTGGACGTATCGCCAAGGCGCAGCAAGTATTGAGCGTTTCTTCGGCGCTCTGCCAACGGTTGAGCACACCATTGGTAAGCCTGCTCCGCGCGATGCTGCTCCATGCGCGGCATGCGAGCACCGCGCCCAACCTGGCCCCCCTGGATCCGCAGAATTTTCAGAACACACGCAGCCAGCGAGTTGCGCGGTTAAACGGTGTGTTCAGCAAAGTGCTGCTGACCCGGCGGTCCCAGTTTTTGCACAAGATCTCCACGCTGAGCGAACTGGTCGAAGAGCTCACGAGCAGATTCCTGGCCTCTTCGGAGGAGATATTGGAGGGTGACCTCATGCACCCGGATGCCGAATGGGAGGTTCTTGATGCCTCTCATTACGATCTAAACACGTGTCTGCGAGAGAGCGTTGTCCTTTTCAAATCTTTCCTCCATGCCCTGCCGGAAAACCAGCTTCAGGAGTTCCTGTCAACCGTTCAGGAGCAAACCGCTTGCACAGAGGGATACATTCCTGCCAAGGCTCGCTATCTTGTCCATAGACGGATGGCCGCGATCAAGGGACAATAAGCTCGACCTGCTGGCGTGGCCGCGCCTCATGCAACCCGCGGAGGGCTTTAGGCCTCCTATGTGTGCATATGTGCGCATCCACAATCATGCCAGGTACAACTCTTGGAGGGATCCGGCGCATCCGAAAGGATAGAAGCGCCGCTATTGCACAGTTGGCCCGACCACGACCAACCGAGCCGGTAGCGTGGACCGAGGCGGAGGCCATCCGCCGCGCGCAATCCGGAGATGCAGCTGCTTTTGAGTTTCTGTACCAAATGCACAGCCGCAGGGTATATGCCCTGTGCTTGCGGATGGTCAGTAACCCGGCGGATGCGGAAGATCTTGCGCAAGAGGCATTTCTCCAGCTCTTTCGGAAGATCGGGACGTTTCGAGGTGAATCGGCCTTTTCGACGTGGCTGCATCGCATGACGGTGAACGTGGTGCTGATGCGGCTGCGGAAGAAGACACTGCCGACCGATTCGCTGGAAGAGACGGTGGACCCGGATGCCGAAAACAGCGGGCCGAAGCGCGATGTTGGCACGGCCGACTTGCGATTGTCCGGCGCAGTGGATAGGGTGAACCTCGAACGCTCGATTGAGAAGCTACCGCCAGGGTACAAGACGGTGTTCGTTCTTCACGACGTCCAGGGCTTCGAGCACAATGAGATCGCCAGCATCATGGGCTGCTCCGTGGGTAATTCCAAGTCGCAACTGCACAAAGCGCGTACGCGACTTCGCGAGTTGCTTCAGGAAGAGGTTCGGGACCAGGCCCGCCAGGAACGGCAGGCGGCGAAATCCCATACGGGCCCGGAGAGTTGAGCTACCATGAAGATTATCTGGATGTCCGAACGCGCTGCGAATTCTTGCAAGACTTTTTCAGGGATGGGCACACGGTGCCTATCTCACCGGAGTTGGCAGTATGCAGTGTAAAGAGTTAGAAGCGGTTCTGGAACACGAAGGATTGGCGCCGTTGCCGCCGGCGGCACGCGCGCACCTGACGAAATGTATGGCGTGCCAGGGGTTCTTTGCGGATCTCACCACGATTCAATCGCTGGCTCAGGAACTACCCGCGGAGGCGAATCCGCCGGAGCGCTTGTGGGTCTCTTTGCGGGCACAACTTACGGCCGAAGGCCTGATTAGGGAACAGGTCGAACTGGCCCCGGCCACACCGTGGTGGCAGAGCTTTGCAGCGTGGCTCAGGCCGCGCACGCTAGCGACGGCGGCAGCGGGTATCGTCCTCCTTGTCACCGGTGTATTTTTGTCGCAGAAGCGCATGACCCAGCCTGTCGCGGTGATTCCCAATCCAGCCGCTGTTTCGCCTGTGTCCCCTCGTGTGGTCCCACCTGTACAGAATTCCGCGGTGACGCCACGTCCTTCCCCAACCGAGGAGGCCATGGCGAATGGCGGAATGGTCCTGAATCAGGCCGAGTTGGCTGTCCCCAACATGCAGCTCGCCGGGAATTCCACTGTGGACGCATCGCTGCGGGACAATCTCCGCACCGTGAACGAATTCATTGCTGAATGCCAGCAGCACTTGAAGCAGCATCCCGAGGACGAGTTGGCCCGGGAGTATCTGGAAAGCGCATATCAACAAAAAGCAGAATTGTTGGCCGCTATGATGGAGAGCGGAGGGAGCGAGCACTAATATGCAAGCGCAAGCAATCCGACATATCGCGTTTTCAGCCTTGGGTGTGGGCCTGCTGGTTTGCGCGGCCGCGCCCGTCTGGAGTGACAGCCCTGAACACCAGGAACGGCATTTCACGGTGAAGGACCACCCGTTTGTGGTGCTTCAGAACATTGTGAACGGGCGCATCGAGGTGAAGTCCTGGAAGAATTCCGAAGTTGTGGTGAGCAGCACCGCGGCCCCCGGCAAAGTAGGCATTGACATCGAGCAGGTGGGTGATCGCATCGAAATCAGCGCCAATCCCGGGCAGTCCGGCTCTGACCCCAACGAAGCCGAAGCCAATTTCCAGTTGACGGTTCCAGAGAAAACCGAACTCCAGTTGCGAACGCAGACCGGGCTCATCTACGTTGAGCAGGTCAGCGGCGACATGAAGCTGCAGAGCGTCGCGGGCGACATTCATCTTAAGGAAGTCTCCGGCTACATCATTGTCAAGACGACGGGGGGCACGCTGATCTGCACGCAGTGCGCCGGCAAACTCGAATTCACTTCCATCAGCGGCAATGCGCAAATCCTTCAGCCAGCCCTCACCAGCCTCAACGCGATGACCACGACCGGCAACATCCTTTACGATGGCGATTTTGTGCACACCGGCATGTACAGCATGAACAGCGGCCGCGGCCTCGTTGAAGTGCGCTTCTCCGGCAACGACTCATTCGATCTGAAGGCTCAGACGCTCCTGGGTAACGTGGACAATCAGGCCGCCGCTTTCCTCAAGCCGGACACACACGGCTCTCACCACTCCCGCGGGAAGTTCAGCCATGCGTTGTTTGGTACGGTGGGTCAGGGGCTCGCCAAGGTCGAACTCTCTTCCTACAGTGGTACAATTCGAATTCTGAAGCGCGATTAGTTTGCGCTTTCCGGAATTGTGAATTCACCTCTAATCGCCCGCAGTGCGCCGCCGCGCACACCGATTCTCAGTCTCGCCGGTTTCATGGGTTCCGGCAAAAGTACGGTAGGTTCCCGCCTCGCAAAACAACTCGGTTGGCGCTTCGTGGATCTCGATGAAAGAATCGAAGAGGTGGCCGGGATTACCATCCCAGAATTTTTTGAACGGCACGGGGAGCCCGCGTTTCGCCAATTGGAAGCCGAGCAACTTCGTGGCGCACTGGGCAGGGCCGTGGAGCGCCAGGAGCCCACGATTGTGGCGCTGGGGGGCGGCACCTACGCGCAAGCTGGCGCGCCGGAATTTCTACGCAACGCCGGCATTCCCGTGGTCTGGCTCGATACTCCGGTCGAGGTATTGTTGTCGCGCTGCATGACAATGACGGGACGGCCGCTCTTTCGCGACGAAGCCAGTTTTCGCGCGCTCTATGCCCAGCGCCTCCCTTCTTATCAGCTTGCCGATTATCGTGTCGAGAGTTCCGGCGACCCTGCTGCCGTGGTCGGCGAAATTCTGCGCCGCGGCATTGCCGGGGTGACTGACCAGCTTCCGGATGAGCATTTAGCCGCAGGAGGCCAAGAGGAGTCCTGAGGGGGGATACCATGCAGAGAAACTCAGCGAGACGGAAAGCACCGGCCATCTTCAGTGCGCTGCTTCTTTCGCTTTTTGTTTTTGCCCTGGCGGCCCATGGCGCACAGAAGAAGGGGCCCGCCGGCTCCGTCTTTGTTCCCGACAAAGGGAAGCTCGACATTTTGCTCGATGGCAAGTCCGTGGGGCGCGAGGAATTTGAAATCGTTTCGTCCGGTGGCGCCTGGACCGCTAAAGGCACCACCAAAATCAACCCGCCACAAGGCACTTCATCCACGGTGACCGGGACGCTCACGCTGCAACCCGACGGGACTCCCACCAGCTATGAATGGTCATCGCAAGCCGAAAAAAACAATGGCGCGCACATTCTTTTCGTTAATGGCGTCGCCAAAATCACCTTACAGATACAAGGCGCGCACTCCTTTCAACAGGATATCTCCTTCACTTCTCCGCTCATCGCGGTTCTGGACAACAATCTCTATTACCAATATGCCGTGCTCGCGCGGCTTTACGATTGGTCGCGTCGCAGTGCGCAAACATTTTCGGTGCTCATTCCACAGGAACTCACACCCGGAACTGTCACTGTGGATTGGGCCGGCGCGGTGAGCGCCGATGGCAAGGCCTACGAAGGACTCAAAGTGACCTCGTCAGACCTGGAGATCATGCTGTACCTGGACAGCAACCACCGCCTGATGCGGCTGGAAGTGCCTTCCGCGAAGGTTGTCGTCGTCCGCGAATAGCGCGCAGCAGTCCGCCCTACAAAACACAAAAACGGCGCCCCGGTTCTTGCGGAGCGCCGTCTTTGTCAAAAACCACTTGCGAGATTTTCCCTAACGCGCCAAGGGGCGTTGAAACACCGGCATTCCTGGACGCCGCAGCGGATAGCCCTGCGGCTGACCATGGGCTTGCGCGGGAACGAGCCCACTCGAATGGCTGGCGTGTCCAATGTGCCCGAGCTGCCCGTTGCCATTCGCCGGCGCGGGCTGCGGTAGCCGAGCCGGGTTACCGATAGGGCGGAGAGTGATGGGGGCCGCATTGACGTGGTCGCTGATCGCCTGCAACCTCTTGAGAATGGATTGCCATTGTTCCCAATCCAGTTGGCGAAGGAACGGCCGCAACCCCTGAATGAAGGGATCTTCCAGCAGCGCCTCGCCGTCGGACTCCGGAATGAAGAACCGGTTCAGTCCCACGTTCAGCGCTTCGGAGATCTTTTCCAAAGTGCCGAGGCTCGGCGTCATCTGCCCGCTCTCAATACGGGAAAGATAGGAGCGGCTGACCTTGGAGCGCGCTTGTAACTGGCTCTGGGTCATGGTGCGCGATTCCCGCAGTTGCCGAATCCGCTGGCCGATATTCTCGACCGTCTCTTGATTCGGGAACTTCGGCGTGAGCACCTCGGCAGCTTCCTGCTCCTGCGGCACCTCTTGCGGGATGAGATATTCCATCCGCTGAGGCAGCGCGCGCACACAGCGACGGCAATTGCCAGTGCGCGTCCGGTATTGGACCAGTCCACACGTTTTGCAGCGTATGACTTCGCGATCCATTTCCAATGAATTCAAAGTCGCTTCTTTTTCCATATGTGCAGACACCGGAACTCCTCGTTTGACTTGTTTGTTTCCGGCGTGCGGATAGGTGAGGAACGTCGGAACGTTCTTGGGGGGAAGGCAGTTACTGGCGCGATGGGAGTGTGGCTTGAATTGATATTCGGTGTCAAGAGTATTTTTCAAGAAATTATACGGGGAACAGCCGAAATCGCCGGTGTTTACGCCATGTTTTCGCCTGTACTCGCGGACAAGTGTTTGGGGAATCCTCAGCCCATTGGGTTCGTTGCAGGGCAACACAACTATATGTAGTGCTTTGCCTGCCTGCCGGCCCTCCTTTTCGATTCGGCACATTTCCTACCCTTTTTCGGTATGCTATCCCTTCTATTGGAGGTGGCCCCTCATGCCGTCTCGCGAAGACGCCTGGAAACTCCTGTGCGAGTACACACAATCGGAAAGCCTGCGCAAACACATGCTGGCTGTCGAAGCCTGCGTGCGCGCCTACGCCAGGAAGCACAACGCCGACGAGGAACTATGGGGCATGGCGGCGCTGCTGCACGATTTTGATTACGAGCGCTGGCCCAACAGCGAGCACGCGGCGGATCGCGAGCACCCTAGCGAAGGCGTCAAAATCCTGCGGGCGCATCATTATCCGGAGGAGATGGTTCGCGCGATTCTTTCCCACGCGGATTATACCGGCGTGGCGCGCGAGTCGTTGTTGGAACACACGCTTTTCGCTTGCGACGAACTGGCCGGCTTCCTGACTGCATGTGCGTACGTTCGCCCCTCGAAAAGCGTTTTGGATCTGGAAGTGAGTTCGGTGAAAAAACGCATGAAGGACAAGGCGTTTGCGCGTGGCGTCAGCCGCGAAGACGTCATCAAAGGCGCGGCGGAACTCGGCGTTCCCCTGGACGAGCACATCGGTTTCTGCATACAGGCGCTGCGGGAACACGCGGACGCCCTCGGCCTGCGCGGTTCGCTGTAGCGTTCCGCCTTTTCCTTGGCCGAGGGCATCTCCCGGTCGAGCTTGCCCCAGTTGGGAATCGTATTTAGCTTTCTGACTAAAAGCGTTCGCCCACCGCGGTGATGCAAGCGGGCGCGGGACTCGGCGAGTACGGAGCTCCCGTGGAATCGGCAAATTGCACTGTCGCGTCGCTGGTCCATTCGTCACGACTATCTTCGAACACAATAGTCTGTGCAATGGTTTGCGTGCCCATCTTGAAAAAAGGGATTGGCGTGGGCCCGCCCGGGGGAGTAGGGGTGTCAAAATTGATGAACGCAATGCTCTTTGCCGTGTAGGTGCGGTGGCCAGTGTACTGCCAAATGCCCTGCCCCGCTCCTCGTTGTCCCGTTGCAAAAGCGTGGTTCATGGTGTCTTCCGCCATTGTTCCGCCATCAGCAAAAGTCAGAATTGATTGAAACTTGCCCATGACAGCCCCTGTGCTGCAGTTCGCTTGAGTGACCGTGACCCGCCAAGTTCCGATCAGCTCATAGTCGCCTGGCCGGGACCACGCGGGGGCGCTCCAGCCTGCAGAGAGTGTCAGCACAGCTACCAACGCCAATCCAAGAATGACTTTCCAGCTACCGAGTTTCATGAACATTCCTCCTCATAGATTTCTTGTGTGCTCCGGCCCACTGGGCGCGGCTCGGCAATACTCTTCCCATAGCCATGGAAAGTCTTTAGAATCGGCCTGAAAACTTCTGAAAACATCTGAAGCAACGGCCGCCATGAGCGCTGAAGAGCCATCCATCTACGAATTCGGGAGCTTCCGTTTGGAGGCGGTCAAGCGCTTGCTGCTGCGCAAAGGCGCACCGGTGCCCCTGACCCCGAAGGTTTTCGACACGCTGCTGCACCTGGTGCGCCATCAAGGAAAGCTGGTAGCCAAGAACGAATTGATGCGAGCCGTGTGGCCGGATACGGTCGTGGAAGAAAACAATCTGAACCAGAATATCTCCGCTTTGCGGCGCGTCCTGGGAGAGACACGCGGAGAAAACGTTTATATCGCAACCATCCCGGGGAAGGGATACCAGTTTATTCCCGCAGTCGAGATCATCGCCGATTCCGCGCCGGAAACCTCGCAACCCGTAACCCTCGCCGTGCTGCCGTTTGAGAACCTGAGCGCGCAGGGCGAACGTGAATATGTCGCCGATGGCCTGACCGAGGAGGTCATTACATCCCTCGGGCTGATCGATCCCGAACATCTTCGCGTGATCGGCCGCACGACGATGATGGCGTACAAGCGCACGCCGAAGACTCTCGCGCAGATCGCGGACGAATTGCAGGCCGCCTACATCATTGAAAGCTCGATGCGCACCGAAGGCGAACGCTTGCGCATTACCAGCAAGCTGATTCGTGTGCGCGATCACATTCAACTCTGGTCCATGTCCTACGACAGCCAGCCCAGCAGCATCCTGGAATTCCAGCAGGAGATGAGCCGCATTATTGGAGAACAGATCCGTTTACGGCTCTCTCCGGAACGCTTGACGGCGCTGGCCCGCCGTCAGTCGCGCAACGCGGAAGCCCATGACCTTTATTTGCGTGGCAGGTACTTCTGGAACCAGCTCTCCCCTGCGACAACCAAGCGTGCCAGTTCGTTTTTCTTGCAGGCCACACAGCTTGATCCTCAATATGCCCTCGCGTGGTCTGGTTTGGCAGATGGTTACACCGGCAGCCCCATCAATGGGGACGCGCCACCGCTGACCGTCGGACCGGTGGCACGCGAAGCGGCCGCCCATGCAGTTGCCGCGGATGCCAGCCTGGCAGAGACGCAAACTTCCCTGGGGTTCGTGAAATTCTGGATCGAATGGGATTGGCCTGCCGCAGAGACTGCATTCCGCAAAGCCAGCCTTCTTGATCCCAATTATTCGTTGGCGCACCGATTGTTGGGGATTGTGCTTTCGCATATGCGGCGCCACGACGAAGCACTGAAAGCCATAGGCCGCGCGCGCCAACTCGATCCGCTTCTCGCCGGGCATCATGCACTTTCCTCTCAAATTGCCTTTTCCGGCCGGGAGTTTACCGCCGCGGAACGGTTCGCCCGTCAATCGATAACCATCGATCCGGAATTTTGGATCGGCCACATGCAATTGGGACAAGCGTTGGAGCGGCTGGGAGAGCATGAGTCTGCGCTCGAGGCACTGAACCTTGCGGCACGCTTGTCGGGTGGGAACAGCAAAGCTATTTCACTCCGGGGCTACATTTTGGCCAGGTTGGGGCGGACGACGGAAGCCCGTGAGGTGCTTTCCATGCTGGAGTCGCTGGCAAAAGAACGCTACGTTCCGCCCTTCGCCCAAGCCCTGGTTTACGCCGGGCTAGGCGAACGCGCTCAGGCCCTTGATGCGCTCGAGAGAGCGCTGGAAGTGCGCGACGTTCACCTCGCTTTCCTGCCAGTCGACGCCAAGTGGGATCCGTTTCGCGAGGAACCGCGTTTCCGTTCAATGCTCAAAGCCTGCGGCTTCGCCGGTTCCTGAGCCTCGAACTGCATTTCTGGTGGAAACTGCATGAGTTTACCTTAGCTTTCCAGCCGCCTGTTGAGGCGGTCCGCTCGTCTCTCCGCAGAGTAGCGGAGGATGGCTGAAGTGAATCGTATCCTTCCTGCTGTCAGCGCGAAATGAGGAAAAGCACAGTCCTTGTCGGGCCGCAACCGTGACAGAACCAGCCTTGCTTACACCTTGGGGGACACGTATGGTCTTCACTTGCCGAATAGCAGGCGATTTTGAATTAGAGGGCCGGATCAAGAGAGGAAACAGGGCCGACAGCTTCACTGCGAGTGATTGGGGGCGAGTGGCCCGAACACGTCGGAGAGAATCATGCTATCCCCAGGGTCCGCGGCATTGGTCGCGGAAGAGGGCTGAGCAGATTGCGCGGAAAGGAGTGCCTTAGCCTGCTGAATCTGCTTCGGGGTCATGATCTGAGAGAGCGCCTTGAGGCGCGGAGCGGCAGACTCCTCACCATCGGAGACGGCGCGGGAATACCAACGGAACGCAGAAACGTAATCAAGGGGAACGCCTGATCCGGTTTCGTAGAAAAGAGCGAGGCCGGTTTCCGCCTTGGGCAAGCCTTGTTGAGCCGCCAGAAGTTCCCAGCGGGCCGATTCGGTGCGATCGACAGGAACGCCGACACCCTTAGAGTCGAGAATAGCGAGAGCATGCTGGGCGGGAGCATAACCGCTCTCCGCAGCGACGCGAAACCATCGAGCAGCCTGGAAGAAATCGCGGGGAGTGCCTGAGCCGGTGAGGTACATGGAAGCTAAATTGAGCCGAGCGGCCGGATTGGCCTGCTGGGCTGCGGCTAGATACAGTTCAAAGGCCCTGCGCTCGTTTTTGGGAACGCCGAGACCGAGCTCGTAGAGTTTGCCGAGGTTGTCTTGTGCGGCGCTGAGATTCTGGAGGGCCGCTGCCTGGTAGTTTTCTGCTGCTTTTGCGTAGTCGCGGGGAAGGCCGCGGCCGTTCTCATAGAGCCAGCCGAGGAGTACACGGGCTCGGGGATTGTTTTGCCTGGCGAAGGATTGAAGCCAGGCGAGGGCTGAATCGTACCCTCGTGCGTCAGGATCCGAGCGGAGAAGGAAACGAGCAAGTCGCTGTTGCGCAGAGACGTCGCCGGAGTCCGCTCGAGAAGCCAACTCGGCGACGGACACCGGTGAGTTGGATTGTGGTTGGCGAGAAGCAGAAAGGCCAAGCGGAATGATAAAGAGGAGGATGAAACAACAGGAGGCGAACAAAATGACGGAACCACGAGCCGGAGCGAGCATCGGGATCCTCCCCAACGAAAGTGAACAGCAGCGCGGACCTGAGCTGCAGGATGATCTGGTCCACGTATGGGAGCGCAGGATACAGCAGAAGCGGGACTAGTCAAAACTAAATTTGAGATTTATGAAATCTTGTTGTGAAAAAGTAAGAGAAACGATATTGCGGAAAGGAAGAAACATAAACGATATTGCGTGAACATAAACGATTCAGCGAAGAATAGCGGCGGCAGGGCGCCAGAGTAAAGAGGATCCCTCACTTCCCTGTCCCGTGCGACACGGAGGACACAAACGGCGGGCTTGCTAAAACAGCAGGAGATGTGGAACCAGGTTTCGAGCTTTGACGCCAACGCGCTGCGAGAACGCGCGAACGTCCTGGGACGGCGCGGTTCGCTCTAATTCTCCGCATCGGCGTCGCCGCTAATTCCGGCACGCGTCAGGAATCGCCGCAACGCTCTTTCTCCCGCCGCGCCGCGCTGCGTCCCCACAATGTAGCCGTCGCGATCCACCAACACATAGATTGGATAGACGGTTGCGGCATACATGGCGGCAAGATTGGTGTCTTCCATCAGCACGATCTGGCAAGAGCGCGGGTGCTCCTCGAGATATTTCTTCACCGTCTTCTTGGACTCGCCCACGTCCACCGCGAGCACGATCAAACCTTTGTCCTTGAACTCTTGCGAGACCTGGTCAACGAACGGCGCTTCGCCCACGCAATAAGGACACCAAGTAGTCCAGAACTCGAACAGAACTACCTTGCCTTTTGTGGATTCGTTGGTGAAGTTTTGCCCGTCCATGGATTTGGCGTGGAAGCGAGGCGCGACCTCTCTGCCATTCGTGACGCCAAACGCCGCAAGCACGCCGAGGAGCAAGACGGAGAAGACCCCTATTCGTACAATGGAGTTTTTCCTCATCATGCGCGCAGCCTATCACATTCAATGACGCTCTGTTCAAGTATCTTACATTGAACTGCGTTTATTTTTTTTCGCGGCGACCTTCTTGATCAGCGCGCTGGCCTTCAGAGCATCCGTGTCGTTCTCGAAGCCGATAAGCGCGGAGTATTTTCTCCCGATTACCTGCGCGACGAGGAAGTCGAGGTTCACGCCAGCTTCGGCCAGTGCATGCGCAATGGCATGTCCCAGTCCCGAGCGATTATCTCCTTCCACATGCAACGCCGGAATTCCCGCTGCCGCCAGCCCTGCCTCTGTCGCCGCCGCGGTGGCTCTTTTATTAGTAATCGGGAACAACTCCACCGCCGCCTTGGTACGATCGCCGGGGTAGCAATAACCCATTACCACTTGCAGGTCCGCTCCGGCCTTTGCCAGCGGTTCCAGCGTGCCGGCCAGGGTTCCAGCTTTGTTCTCCAGTTCTTTCCGCCACAACGTGATGCGTTTCACTGTCACTGCCATAATTGTGCCCTCCCATCAATCCGCAATGAGCCCGATGAGATGCATCCTAACTCCTCATGATGATTCGCTCAATACTGGATTCACCGGCCCGCAACGAGAGCCGGGACGCAAGTACCGCGCTCCGGAAGGCGGTCCTTACATAGGCATGCTGGGAACAGGACACAAACGCGGGAGGGCTGGTAAAATGGAGGGATATGTTGAACCAGATTTCGGGCTTTGACGCAAATGCGCTGCGGCACCCACGCAGGAAGACCTATGGCGTGAAGGTGGGGCGGATCATGGTGGGTGGAGGCGCACCCATTGTGGTGCAGTCCATGACCAACACGGACACGGCGGACGTGAAGACGACGCTGCAACAGACGCTGGAACTGGCCGAAGCGGGCAGCGAGTTGGTGCGCTGGACGGTGAACGTGCCCGAAGCGGCGGCGGCTGTGCCGGAGATCAAGAAGAAGCTGCTGGATGCCGGATGCAACGTACCTATCATCGGCGACTTCCATTACAACGGCCATGTGCTGCTGACGAAATATCCGGAGTGCGCGGCGGCGCTGGATAAATACCGCATCAATCCGGGGAACGTGGGCGCAGGACAGCGACGCGACGAGCAGTTTTCCACGATCTGCAAGGTGGCGGTGGACCACGGCAAGCCGGTGCGCATCGGCGTGAATGGCGGCTCCCTGAATCAAGAGCTGGTGATGCGCAAGATGCAGGAGAACACGGACAAGAACCTGGGCAAGGAGAGCGAGGAGATCATCAACGAGTGCATGGTGCTCTCTGCGCTGGAGTCCACGGAACTGGCGCTGGAAAGTGGGCTGCGCACGGACCAGATCATCATTTCGTGCAAGACTTCGCGGCCGCGCGATTTGATCACCGTGTACCGCGATCTCTCGGCGAAGACGCAGCAGCCGCTGCACCTGGGCTTGACGGAAGCGGGCATGGGGATGAAGGGGTTGGTGTGGTCGGCGGCGTCGCTGGGTGTGCTGCTGTACGAAGGCATCGGGGATACGATTCGGATTTCGCTGACGCCACGGCCGGGTGGCGACCGCCGCGAGGAAGTGTATGCGTGCTGCGAATTGCTGCAGGCGCTGGGGATGCGGTCGTTTGCGCCGAGCGTGACGGCTTGCCCGGGCTGCGGGCGGACCACCAGCACGACGTTTCAGGAGTTGGCGGAAAGCGTTCAGGGCTACATCCGCGACATGATGCCGGTGTGGAAGACGCAGTATGAAGGCGTGGAGACGATGACGCTGGCGGTGATGGGCTGTATCGTGAACGGTCCCGGTGAATCGAAGGCCGCGAATATCGGCATCAGCTTGCCGGGGACCGGGGAGGCGCCACGCTGCCCGGTATATATTGATGGGCAGAAGGACGTGACGCTGGAAGGCACGTACAATGAACTGGCCGTGGCGTTCCAGAGGCTCGTGGACAACTATGTGAGCACGAAATATCCTCGAAAGACGGCAGAGGTGGCAACCAAGTGAAGATTTCGCGGGAAGATGTGTTGCGGGTGGCGGATTTGGCCTACCTGGATTTGGGCGAGGCGGAACTGGAGACGTACCGCGCGCAAATTGATGAAATTCTGGAGTACATCGGGAAGCTGAACGAGCTGGACACCGGCAAAGTTGAGCCGATGGCGCAGGTGTTGGCGGACGACCAGACGGCGGACGCAACCTTGCGCGAGGACCTGGTGGTGCCGTGCGCGGTTGCCGACGATGTGCTTGAGCATGCGCCAGACCCGGAGCCGCCGTATTTCCTGGTGCCGAAGGTGATTGAGAGATGAAGTAAAGGAAATAAGGGAGGTAAAGGAAGTAGAGGAAGTTTAGGAGAAGAGGACTAAGGCTGACAGCGGGCGGTTATGGCGACGAATCTGACAATTAGTGCGGTTAGGGAAGGGATTGCAGCGAAGAAGATGTCCGCGCGGGAACTGGCGGCGGACTACTTCAAGCGGATTGCAGCGCGCAACACGGAGCTTAATGCGTTCCTGACGCTGTGCGAGAAGCGGGCTTACGCGCAGGCGGATCGCGTGGATGCGATGGTTGCAGCAGGCAAGCCGCTGCCGCCGCTGGCGGGCGTACCGATTGCTATTAAGGATACGATCAGCACGCGCGGTCTGCGGACTACCTGCGGCTCCAAGATCCTGGACAACTATATCCCCCCGTACGACGCGACGGCCGTGATACGGCTGGAGGCTGCGGGCGCGGTGATTCTGGGCAAGACAAATTGCGACGAATTCGCGATGGGCAGTTCGACGGAGAATTCGGCGTATGGCCCGGTGAAGAATCCCGTGGCCCCGGACCGCGTGCCGGGCGGGTCGAGCGGCGGCTCGGCGGCAGCGGTGGCGGCTGATCTGGCGGTGGCGGCGCTGGGGACGGATACAGGCGGGTCCATACGGCAGCCGGGATCGTTCTGCGGGATACCGGCGATGATGGGGAGCTATGGCCGGGTATCGCGGTACGGCCTGATCGCGTTTGCGTCTTCGCTGGACCGCATTGGACCATTTGCGCACAACGTGGCCGATGTGGCGCAGGTGCTGCAAATCATCGCGGGGCGTGACCCGAACGATTCCACCTCAACGACCGCTCCGGTGGAAGATTATGGCGCGGGACTCGCGAAACCTGTCAAAGGAATGAAAATCGGTATCCCAAAAGAGTACTTTGGTGCAGGTATGGATGCCGGAGTACGGGAAAAGGTGGAAGCGGGGATTGCGCTGCTGCGGAAGATGGGCTGTGAGTTGATGGATATACACCTGCCCCACACGGACTATGCGATCGCGACCTACTACATCATTGCGACGGCGGAGGCGAGCTCCAACCTGGCGCGCTACGACGGGGTGCGCTTTGGCCCGCGCGTGGATGGGGATTCGCTGATTGCGATGTATCGCAAGACGCGTGGCGCGGGGTTTGGGCCGGAAGTGAAGCGCCGGATTGTGCTGGGAACGTATGTGCTCTCGGCGGGTTACTACGACGCCTATTATTTGAAGGGACAAAAGGTGCGAGCGCTGATCGCGCAGGATTTCCGCGAGGCGTTCCAGAAAGTGGACGCGATCGTGACTCCAACGTCGCCGGTGCCAGCGTTCAAGTTGGGGGAGCGCGTGAACGACCCACTACAGATGTATCTTGCTGATATTTATACGGTTACAGGGTCGCTAGCGGGGCTGCCCGGGATCAGCGTGCCGTGCGGACGGATCGGCGGCAAGTTGCCCGTGGGATTACAAGTGTTCGGGCCGGCGTTCGGAGAGGCCAAAGTGCTGCGGCTGGCCCACGCGTTTGAACAAGCGGGTGGGGCTGCGCTGTAGAGATCCTGATAGAGTAGGGGCGTGCGTTCGATTGAACCGATCGTAGAGAAACTTGCGCGAGCGCAAACAGTTTTCTTTCGCGCCGCCGACACGATTCCCGTCGAAAAATGGAACAGCAAACGAAAGCCTGCGGAGTGGTCGGCCGCGGAAATCGTGGCGCATCTGATCATGGTGGAACGTGCCGTTGTGGGCGGCGCCGATCGCATTACGCAGAAAAGCCCAAAAGAGATTCCCTTCCGTAAACGGTTTCACCTGCCACTTTGGCTGGTGGAAGCGCGGCTGATCCGGCGGAAGTCACCGTTGCCGCTGGACCAGGGCCTTATGGGAAATAAGGAAGAGATGCTGGCAGAGCTGCGAGGCGCCCGCGAGCGTACGCTGTCGTTCCTGGAAGAAACACGGAATCGGGATTTGAGCATCTACCGGTGGGCGCACGCGTTTCTGGGTATGCTGAATGTATATGAATGGTTCGAAATGGTTGCCTCGCACGAGTTGCGGCACAGCAAACAAATCAAAGAGATAGCCGCGTATCTTCCGAAAGCTGTAGAGATTACCCAAAAATAGTACGTTTTTGCATACCGACCGCAATAAGTTGTGGCGGGCAGGCTAGCTCGTTTGGGGTAACGAAAACGAGAAAAAGGCAGATTTTTGCACCTAGTCAAAGAAAAGTACTAGGGAGTTCGTTTAGGGTTAATAAAACGGACCTACTATTGCAGGGAGAATTAGCAACTCGTAATCTGGCCGAAGCATCTTACCAGGTGAACGATTGCGAGGTTGATGGAGGAACCGAGAGGATACCCGTGGTTAAGGTTAAGTCGAGTCAGAAGATCTTTACGGAGGCGGAAGTTGCCAGCCTCACGGGAATTTGTGTAGAGCACCTGCACAATTTCGCGCGGAGCCGGCACTTGGGATTCATAGCGAGGGCGGCAGAAGCAGCCGGAGCCCGAGCGGACCAATGGCTGTTCACGCTTTCGGATTTGATGGTGTTGGTGACGTTGTTCCCGCGCTGCACGCACTGAGCGGCGACGGATTGGTTTCGAGAATCGCTCCTATCGAGGCAGCCGATGTAGTATTCCCAGCCCACGGCTGAGCCCGAGAAGAGTGATTCGTTTCAGATAGGCACGATTCCCACCTTTAGTGATTCCCCGACTGATTAAGGCTGATGATAGGGCAGTAATTTTCGCGGCGTGTGTGCTTGTGTGCCTGGAGGCAGGAGCGTGGGCCGAAAAGGAAAAGACCGGAAGGGCCGACCCAAGAAAAAAGCCGCAGGGCTCGCGGACTCGCGCCGCGCTACAAGAGCGCTAGGTTACTTTTTGGGGCGGGGATTTAGGAAGTTGCCCTGTTCGAGTTCCTGGAAAGCCTGGCGGAGCTCTTCCTGCGTGTTCATGACGATGGGGCCATACCAGGCGACGGGCTCTTCAAGGGGCTTGCCGGAAACCAGCAGGAAGCGAATGCCATCATCGCCGGCCTGAATCATGAGTTCATCGCCGCGATCGAAGAGAACAAGCGAACGATTGTCGGCGGCAGAGGGAGGCGCCGTGTCTGCCCAAGAGACGGGTTCGGTGGGGACGGCGAGGGGATCGGAAGCGTTGCAGAACTTCCCGGAGCCGGCGAAAACATAAGCGAAGGCATGGCGAGAGGTTTCGACGGGCAAGGTCTTGCGGTGGCCGGGAGGGACAGAAATATCGAGGTACATGGGGTCGGCGGCAATGCCGTCCACGGGGCCAGTCACGCCCCAGAATTTTCCGCAGATGACGCGAACGTGGGTGCCATCGTCGTCGGTGACCTGGGCGACGTCTGGAGCTTTCACTTCCTGATAGCGCGGCGGGGTCATCTTGAGAGAAGAGGGCAAGTTGGCCCAAAGCTGGAAACCGTGCATGCGGCCAGCCTCATCGCCCTTGGGCATTTCCTGATGGATAATGCCGCTGCCTGCCGTCATCCATTGGACGTCCCCCGCGGAGATGGCGCCATGGTTGCCGATGCTATCGCCGTGTTCGACGGTGCCAGCGAGGACGTAGGTGATGGTTTCAATGCCGCGGTGAGGGTGCCAAGGGAAGCCAGCGAGATAATCCTCTGGAACGTCGTTGCGAAAATCATCGAGGAGAAGGAAGGGATCGAAATCGGAGGTATTGCCAAAGCCGAAGGCGCGCCGAAGGTGCACACCGGCTCCTTCCAAAGTGGGTTTTGCGCGGACGAGGCGTTTGACGGGTCGGATGGACATGTGACCTCCAAGAAGTGGAATGGAGACGGTTTCTTGGATGCAACAGGGTCCTGGGAGAGATACATCGAAAGAAAGTGAGGCTGCAAGTTGGGTGGCTTGCGGGGGTAGGGAGGGCGCGTTATGCTGAAATTCGGGTGGCGCGCGCCGTTCTCTCTGTCGTGACATGCGCCCACTGGAGTTTTCCGATGGCTGGTCCACGCGTATCCGCCTGCGGGTTGTGCCTGCTATTCCTTGGGCTGCCACTCGGTGTTGCAATAGTTCCGGGCCATTCCCTGGCGAACGACTCCCAGCAAACACAAACGGGAAAAGACAATCCTTCGGCGGCCACTTTGCCGCGAGGGAAGAAACTTGTATTGAAGGATGGCACTTACCAGATCATCCGGGAATACCAGCGGGAAGGCGAACGGGTGAGGTATTACAGCCTGGAGCGGGGAGATTGGGAGGAGTTGCCGGCGTCAATGGTGGATTGGGAGGCGACGGCAAAGGCGGAAGCGGAGGAGGAGAAAGCGTCGTCCGCGATGATTGCGAAGGTTCACAAGCAGGATGAGGCGGCGCGCATGGACAACGTGGCGGACATTGACGCCAGCCTGCCGGTGGGTGACGGAGCGTTTCTGCCCTCGGGTGAAGGAATGTTTGTGGTGGAAGGAAAGTCCGTGCGGATACTGGACCAGGTGAGTTCAGGGCTGAAGACGGACGCGAAACAGACGATCAAACAAATCCTTTCTCCGATCCCCATCGTGCCTGGGAAGAGGCACGTAATCATTGCCGGGACGCGTGCGACGGTGCGGCTGAAGACGACGAGACCGGAGTTCTATTTGCGCGAGGCGGCGCCGGACCCGGACCGCGTTTCGGCGGTGGAAATGAGCAGCCGGCCGGGAGAATCGGGGCCGGAAGTTGAACTGATCCGGGCGAAGGTTACGCACAATGAAAGGCAACTGGAAACGATTCGATCGCTGTTTGGACAGCAAATAGACGAACAGCGGAATGCGATATCGGTGCAGCGCTGGGAAATCGCGAAGGACGTGTACCGGTTCACGCTGAGCGCGCCACTGCCGCCGGGCGAATATGTGCTGGCGGAAATTCTTCCTGACGGACTGAACCTGTTCGTATGGGATTTTGGCGTGGACGCCAGCGCGGATAACACGAAGAAGTAATGGGCTGCGGCTTAGGATTTCCCGGGTGCTGGCGGGAACTGAGAAACAACAGCCATCAGAAGGCTTAAGACATCCGAAATGCGAAAGGGCTTTTGGAGGGCGCGGTTTTTGTCCACGCCCGTCTGGCCGCCCTGTTCGCCAATGACGTCACCAGACATGAAGATGATTTCGGTGCGGTTGGAGCCCGCTGCAATGCGCAGGCGCTGGGCGACGCCGTAGCCGTCGGCGTTGGGGCCCGAGCCCGCCAGCTTCAAATCACAAAGAATGGCGTCGTATTTGTTGGCGAGAACGAGGCTAAGAGCCTGCTCGGCGGAGGCGGCGCAGTCCACTTTGAGGCCATGAGCGGCGAGGCCTTCGGAGAGAAGCATGCGAATGCTTTCTTCGTCGTCGAGGACGAGAACCGCGCGCCCGTGCAAGACGGAGAGGGACTTCATTTTGATTTCGCCGCTGCCGGAACTCGAATCGAGGTCGTGGGGAGCGGCTGCGGCGGGCCCTTGCGGCGAGGGCGGTAGGGAAATGGTGAAAGCAGCGCCCCCTGCGGGAAGGCTTTCAACCTCAATGTTGCCACCATGTTCGCGAATGATGGACATGCAGATACTGAGGCCCAAGCCGGTACCTCCGCCGGGACGCTTGGTGGTGAAGAAGGGATCGAAGAGCTTGACCAGGGCTTCCGGCTTGATACCGACGCCATCATCCTGCACGGTGGCAAAGACGCGATTGGTGGACTTCCCAAGGCGGATCTGGATGCGGCCGGAATGGCGAACCTCGCGAATGGCCTGTTCCGCGTTGCTGATGAGATTGAGGAAGACCTGAATGAGCTGGTTGGCGTCGCCGGTGATGGAAGGCAGGCCGGGGAGGGGATGGAAGTCCACTTCGATGTTATTGCGGCGAAGGGAATGCTCGTGAAGCTGGATGGTGCGGTCGATGATGTTGTTAAGGTCGAGCACTTTCTTCTGGGGGGAAGCGGGGCGTGAGAATTCCAGGAGGTTCTGAACGATGCGAGCGGCGCGGCGGGCCTGGCGGTGAGTCATTTCGAGCTGGCGCTTGGTGCTATCGTCGACGCCCTGGCGATCGCGAAGCAATTCGCTGACCCCAAGAATGGCGGTAAGAGGATTGTTGAGTTCGTGAGCAACACCGGCGAGCATCTGGCCCATGGCGGCGAGTTTTTCAGCCTGGATGAGCTGCTCTTCGAGGCGCTTGACCTCGGTAACATCGCGGCCGGAAATAACGACGCCCTCGATCTTGCCGTTTTCGTCGAACAGGGGGCTGAAGTGGCAACGAAGGCGGCGCCACTCGCCGTTTCTGTGGCGCACCTGCACTTCGATGGAAGCAAAGCTGCGGCGGCCGGCGATCATGTCGTCATAGAGAGCGAGGAGGGCAGCGCGCTCTTCCTGATGGGTGCGCTCGCCGAAGGTGATGCCAATGGTCTCCGTGTCTTCATACCCAAGAACTTCCTTGACCCGGGGACTGGCGAATGTGTAGCGCTTGTTGGTGTCAACCACGAAGATCAGGTCGGGGAAACTGTCAACGAGGCTGCGCGCGAATTCCTGCTCTTTGTGAAGACGCTTTTCGATGGCGCGGCGCTCGGTGATGTCCACAAGAGCGCCCTGATAACGGACGACGCGGCCGCTGGTATCACGGACGACAGTGGAGGTGTTCAAACAAAGGAGGGGCTGGCCATCCTTGCGGCACAGAGTGATCTCGTGGCCCTGAGGGTGAGGCTGGCGGTTGATTTCGTGGGCGAGTTTGTTGCGTTGCTCGTCGTCGACGAAGATTTGGGTGACCTGCTTGCCGAGGAGTTCTTCCTTGGAGTCGTAGCCCAACATGCGGACCAGAGCGGGATTGACCTCGAGGATTTGATCCTCGGGAGTGACGATGTAGATGCCTTCCTGAAGGGATTCAAAGAGCTCGGTGAAACGAGCCTCGCTGCGGCGGATGGCGGTGATATCGCGGGCGAGAATAGTGAGGCCGTGGACCTTGTCGTCGCGGAGCATGGCGTGAGCGACGCAATCAAAGAAGTAAGTGGTATTGGTGCGCTTCACGCGGACCTGTACGACGCCGTTCCAGTGGCGGCGCTCGAGGAAACGGGACATTCCGCTGGCAACAGAATCCTGGGAAGTTTCGTTAACGTCGTCGAGGAAGTCGCCAAGGCGGCGGCCGATAATTTCCTGGAAGGGCTGGCCGACGATATCGGAGAAGCTGCGGTTGACGGCACGGATTTCGCCGTCGAGGCTGAGTGCGAGGAGCAGGTCGTCGAAGGAATCGATGAGGTCGCGGAATCCCTGCTGGGATTTGGAAATCATCGCGAAGAGCTGTTCCATCTGGCGATCGCTGGGAAGGGCAGCGTCTTTCTGGTCCAGGCCGCGGACGAGCCCTTTGAGCTCTGCAATTTCCTGAGTCTTATTCCAAATGTAGACGCCGAATAGCAGGACCAGCACGACCAGTCCGACTGTGTACCCCAATGCTTCCAGGTGGGATTTTTCGGCGCGCAACGTGCCCCAGGCAAACCAGGCAAAAACGATAGTGACAATCAGGAGGAGTAAGAAGGTGAGGCGCCAGAGTTCGGTTTGGCGCTTCTCAAAAGTTTCCAGGTGCGCCCCCGCAGGATTACGGGGCTCTCTTTCTGGAGGAACCTTCGGCGAGTCATCAGGAGTGAGAGGGGCGTGCATGTGCGTTTACGAATCGCAAAGGAGCGTCAATGCGACCTGAAACATCTGGAACCATATTAAGAAGGGTGATGGAAGCGCAGCAAGGGGATACGGGGGGAGTGGTACCTGATGTTCACCTGTACCGAAGTGCGGCAGTTAAGTGATAACGAAGGGGCGCCGGATTCGTGGCAGGAAGAAAAGGAAAACGGCGTCTCGGGCAAAGCCGGGGCGCCGTGGTTAAGTTCAGGGACGCGCGGTGAGAACTCACCGAAGGCGAATTAGTCCTGGCCCTCGGTGGCGGCGTCGGCTTCAGGATCGGTGTCCTTGGTGCCGCCTAGGAAGTCAAGGCCAGCAGCTTCGTCCGCAGCGGCGAATTCGGCGGCTTCGGGAAGCTCTTCAACGGGAACAGGCGCGGGCATTTCGGTGAGCAGCTGGATGCTGCGGTAGTGTTCGAGACCGGTACCGGCAGGAATGAGCCGGCCCATGATGACGTTTTCCTTGAGGCCACGGAGATAGTCAACCTTGCCGGCAACGGCGGCTTCGGTAAGGACGCGGGTGGTCTCCTGGAAGCTGGCGGCGGAGATAAAGGAATCGGTGGAGAGCGAGGCCTTGGTGATACCGAGGAGCAACGGGCGCCCGGTAGCGGGGCGGCCACCCTCGGCGATCACGCGGTCGTTCTCTTCGCGGAAGCGGAACTTGTCCACCTGCTCCTCGAGAAGGAAGGTGGTGTCGCCGACGTCTTCAACCTTGACCCAGCGCATCATTTGCCGGGAGATGGTTTCGATGTGCTTGTCGTTGATGTTGACACCCTGCAGACGGTAGACCTCTTGAATGGCGTTGACGAGGTAGGCCTGGGTGTACTTCTCGCCAAGAACCGCGAGCAGGTCGTGAAGGTTGAGCGGCCCGTCGATGAGCGCTTCCCCAGCGCGGACGTGCTCGCCTTCCTGAACGTTGATGTGAACGCCGCGAGGGATGGCATATTCCTTGGTGGTCTTGCCATCTTCGGCTTCGACGTAGATCTTGCGCATGCCCTTGCTGATCTCGCCGTAGCGGACGTTGCCGTCAATTTCGCTGATGACGGCGGGGTCCTTGGGCTTGCGGGTTTCAAAGAGTTCGACGACGCGGGGGAGACCACCGGTGATGTCCTTGGTCTTGGTGGTTTCACGGGGGATTTTGGCAAGCACGTCGCCGGCCTGGACTTCATCGCCATCCTGGACCATCAAGTGGGCGCGGGAAGGCATGAGGTACTTCTTGCGGACCTTGCCGGAAGAATCGCGGATCAAGATAGCAGGCTGATGCTTTTCATCGCCTGGCGGCAGAGTGACAACGAGCTGGGAGAGGCCGGTGACTTCGTCCACCTGCTCTTCGATCGTGAGGCCGGGACGAAGATCGTCAAATTTCACGGAGCCGGCGGTTTCGGTCAGGATCGAGAAGGTGAACGGATCCCATTCGGCGAGAATCTGGCCGTGGTTGACGGTTTCGCCGTCGGCCACGCGGAGACGCGCGCCATAGACAACGTGGTAGCGTTCCTTTTCGCGGTTCTTTTCATCAACGATGGCGATCAAGCCGGAACGGTTCATGGCGATGAGGGTGCCACCGCGGCCCTGAACGTGGCGCAGATCAACGAACCGGACAACGCCGGTGCTCTTGGCTTCGAGAGTGGAACGCTCGCTGACGCGGGTGGCCGCGCCGCCGATGTGGAAGGTGCGCATGGTGAGCTGCGTGCCGGGTTCACCGATGGACTGAGCGGCGATAACGCCGACGGCTTCGCCAAGTTCGACCATGCGGCCAGTGGCCAGATTGCGCCCGTAGCAGAGGGCGCAAACACCGCGGCGAGATTCGCAGGTGAGCACGGAACGGATGCGGACGCGTTCGATACCCGCGGCCTGAATGGCGTTGGCAAGCTCCTCGGTGATTTCCTGATTGACTTCGACGATGACGCTGCCTTCGAAGTCCTTGATCCTTTCGAGCGAGACGCGGCCAACGACGCGGTCGCGGAGAGGCTCGACTTCGACGCCGGCTTCGATGATGGGCTCGACGTAGATGCCGTCGCTGGTGCCGCAGTCGCGCTCGTTGATGATGACGTCTTGCGCCACATCGACGAGGCGGCGGGTCAGGTAGCCGGAGTCAGCGGTCTTCAGCGCCGTATCGGCGAGGCCTTTACGCGCACCGTGCGTGGAGATGAAGTACTGCAACACGGTGAGGCCTTCGCGGAAGTTGGATGTGATGGGGGTCTCGATGACTTCGCCGGAAGGCTTGGCCATCAGACCGCGCATGCCGGAAAGCTGGCGGATTTGCTGTTTGGAACCGCGAGCGCCGGAGTCCGCCATGATGTAAACAGGGTTGATGTTGCCTTCGCGATCCTGGCCTTCGAGGGCCTTGAACATCTCATCGGCAACTTTTTCGGTGACGTCGCCCCAGATGGCGATGACCTTGTTGTAGCGTTCGCCGTTGGTGATGGCGCCATCGAGGTATTGCTGCTGGACCTTGACGACTTCCTTTTCGGCGTTTTCGACGAGCTTGTACTTGTCGCTGGGGATGAGCATGTCATCAATGCCGATGGAGATGCCGGACTTGGTGGCGTAGGTGAAGTCGAGAGCCTTCAAGTGGTCCAGCAGCTCGACGGTGTCTTCGAGGCCGAAGCGCAGATAAGCGTAGTAGACCATCTGCTGAACGCCCTTCTTCTTGAGAAGGCCGTTGATGTAGGGCATGTGCTTGGGCAGATGCGAATTGAAGATGACGCGGCCCACGGTGGTCTGGATGAACTGGCGCTCCATGCGCACGGGCTCGGTGTGCGTAACGTCCTGGTTGTCGTAAGCGGTCGTGAGGTCGATGACTTCGCCGGTATAGCGGAGGCGCATGGGAGTCAGGAGTTCGACTTCACCGGCCTCGAGCGCGAGAACAACATCCTCGGCGGAACCGAAGACGCGGCCTTCACCCTTGGCACCGGGCTTGGCCTTGGTCAGATAGTAGAGGCCGAGAACCATGTCCTGCGACGGAACGGCGAGAGGCAGACCGTGCGCGGGAGAAAGAATGTTGCGCGAGCTGAGCATGAGCACAGAGGCTTCTACCTGGGATTCCGGCGAAAGCGGAATGTGCACGGCCATCTGGTCGCCGTCAAAGTCCGCGTTGAAGGCGGTGCAGACGAGCGGGTGAATACGGATGGCCTTGCCTTCGACGAGCGTCGGCTCGAAGGCCTGAATGCCGAGGCGGTGAAGCGTGGGGGCGCGATTGAGGAGCACAGGGTGTTCGCGAATGACATCCTCGAGGATGTCCCACACGACGGGTTCCTGCTGCTCGACCATTTCCTTGGCCTGTTTAATGGTGGTGCAGTGCCCCTGGGCTTCGAGCTTGTGATAGATGAAGGGCTTGAAGAGCTCGAGGGCCATTTTCTTGGGCAGCCCACACTGATTGAGCTTGAGTTCGGGGCCGACGACGATCACGGAGCGGCCGGAGTAGTCCACGCGCTTGCCGAGGAGGTTCTGGCGGAAGCGGCCCTGCTTGCCCTTCAGGGTGTCGCTGAGAGACTTGAGCGGGCGATTGTTGGTGCCGCGAAGAACGCGTCCACGGCGGCCATTGTCGAAGAGCGCGTCCACCGCCTCCTGGAGCATGCGCTTTTCGTTGCGGACGATGACGTCCGGGGCGCGGAGCTCCATGAGCTTCTTCAAGCGGTTGTTGCGATTGATGACGCGGCGATAGAGGTCGTTGAGGTCAGAAGTGGCGAAGCGGCCGCCATCGAGAGGCACGAGCGGACGCAGCTCAGGCGGCAGGACGGGGATGACGTCGAGAATCATCCACTCCGGTTTGTTGCCGCTCTTGCGGAAGGCTTCGAGAACCTTGAGGCGTTTGGCGTACTTGATGCGCTTCTGGAGCGAAGGATCAGCCTTCATTTTTTCGCGCAGGTCGTCGGCGAGCTTATCCACTTCGACGCGGCGGAGGAGTTCCTTGATGGCTTCAGCGCCCATCTTGGCGACGAACTGGCCGGGATATTCGGTGGAGAGCTTGCGGAATTCCTCTTCCTGGAGGACCTGGCGCTCCTTGAGGATGGCCACTTCGCCGGTGTCCACAACAACGAAGGCCTCAAAGTAAAGAATGCGCTCAAGATCGCGCATGGAGATATCGAGTAGGTAGCCGATGCGGCTGGGCAGGCCCTTGAAAAACCAGACGTGGGAGCAGGGCGAAGCCAGTTCGATGTGGCCGAGGCGTTCGCGGCGGACCTTGCTGAGCGTGACTTCAACGCCGCACTTGTCGCAGATCACACCACGGTGCTTCATCCGCTTGTACTTGCCGCACAAGCATTCCCAATCGGTGACGGGGCCGAAGATTTTTGCGCAAAAGAGGCCGTCCCGCTCAGGTTTAAAGGTGCGGTAGTTGATGGTCTCCGGCTTGGTGACCTCGCCGTGGGACCAGGAACGGATTTTTTCCGGACTAGCGAGGCTGATCCGGATGGAATCGAAATCCGCAATCAAACTCGCGCGATCATAAGGGCTGCTGCGATACAAGGTCGTTTCCTCCCTCCCCAGCTTTCACCGGGGACGCGGTCCGATGGTGCAGGACCGGCTGAAAACCCAACTGCGAAATCCTTCTACTGCCAAGCGGTACGTGCCGAGGGGCGCAAAAGGCTGCACCCCCAGGGCTGAAATCAGTCGGCCGCTTTTTCGGCGGGCGGCTTCTGACGCTTCATCAACTCGACGTCGAGGCAGAGCGACTGCAACTCGCGGACGAGCACGTTGAACGATTCGGGAACCCCGGGTTCGATGCCCGGCTCGCCCTTGACGATGGCCTCGTAAATCTTGGCGCGGCCATAGACGTCGTCGGACTTCGCCGTAAGGAGTTCCTGCAAGATGTGTGCGGCGCCATAGGCCTCGAGGGCCCAGACTTCCATTTCGCCGAAGCGCTGCCCGCCGAATTGCGCCTTGCCGCCGAGGGGCTGCTGCGTAATCAGCGAATAGGGTCCGATGGAACGCGCGTGAATCTTGTCGTCAACGAGGTGCGACAGCTTGAGCATGTAGATGTAGCCGACGGTGACGGGCTGATCGAACTGGTCGCCGGTCATGCCATCGAAGAGGTTGATTTTGCCGGCGTGCGGGAGGCCCGCAACTTCCAACAGGTGGCGGATTTCGGGTTCGCGCGCGCCATCGAAAACCGGCGTGGCGAACGGAATGCCTTCACGGAAGCCTTCGGCGTAATCGAGCAACTCCTCATCGGACATTTTGGAGAGCGACTTCCAGATGACGGTATCGCTGAAAACTTCGCGATACCAACGGCGAATCGCTTCGGCCTTGACTTCCTTACTGAGGAGGCGCTTGAGGCTGTTGCCGAGTTCCTTGGAGGCCCAGCCGAGGTGCGTTTCCAGAATCTGTCCGACGTTCATACGGGAAGGAACGCCGAGGGGATTGAGCACGATTTCGACAGGCGTGCCATCAGGAAGGTACGGCATATCTTCCTCGGGCACGACGCGGGCGATAACGCCCTTGTTCCCGTGGCGGCCGGCCATTTTGTCGCCGATGGAGAGCTTGCGCTTCATGGCGATATAAACCTTGGCCAGCTTGATGACGCCGGGAGGCAACTCGTCACCCTTCTTGAGCTTTTCCTTGCGCTCTTCGGTGATCTTGCGGAGAACGTCGATCTGCCGCGAGGTCATTTCCTCGATCTCCTCGATCTTTTCGATCAGGAGAGGATCCTTTTCGTTGAGCTTCAGGCGCTTGAGGTTGCGCGTGGAGATTTTTTCGATGAGGTCGCGGCTGAGTTCGGTGCCCTTGACGAGCAAACGCTTGTTGGTCTTTTCGTCGTGCAAGTCGGCTTGCAGAATCTTGCCGCCAAGCAGGTCGCCGAGGCGCTTGAGGCGCTCATCGGTGAGGATGCGGATTTCGTCGGCGAGGTTCTTTTCGAGTTTGAAGACCTGAGAGGCTTCGATGGCCTTGTGGCGTTCGTCCTTTTCGCCACCCTTGCGGGTGAAGATCTTGACGTCCACGATGGTGCCTTCGATGCCCGGCGGGCAATAGAGGGAAGCGTCGCGCACATCGCCGGCTTTTTCGCCGAAGATGGCGCGGAGAAGTTTCTCTTCCGGGGTCAGCGTGGTTTCGCCCTTTGGAGTGACCTTGCCGACTAGGATGTCGCCGGGCTTGACGACGGCGCCGATGCGGATGACGCCGCTTTCGTCGAGGTTGCGCAGGAACGATTCACTGATGTTGGGGATGTCTCGCGTTACTTCCTCGGGGCCGAGCTTGGTGTCGCGGGCTTCGATTTCATACTCCTCAATGTGGATGGAGGTGTAGTAATCGTCCTTGACCAGTTTTTCGCTGACGAGGATGGCGTCCTCAAAGTTGTAGCCGCGCCAGGGTAAGAAGGCGACAAGAACGTTGCGGCCAAGGCCGAGTTCGCCGCGGTCCGTGCAAGGGCCATCGGCAAGAACCTGAGCGGTTTTGACGCGATCGCCCACGCGAACGACAGGCTTCTGGTTGATGCAAGTATTCTGGTTGGAGCGCTTGAATTTGGTGAGCGTGTAAATATCGGCGCCCACTTCGCGGCTGAGTACGCCTGAGTGGTCGCTTTCGACGCGGACGATGATGCGCTCCGAGTCCACCTGATCGACGATGCCGTCGCGCTTGCAGAGGACCACGGCGCCGGAATCACGCGCGGTGACGCGTTCCATGCCGGTGCCGACGAGCGGCGCTTCGCCGCGGATAAGGGGCACGGCCTGGCGTTGCATGTTGGAACCCATCAAGGCGCGGTTGGCGTCGTCGTTTTCGAGGAACGGAATCAAGCTGGCGGCGACGGAGACGAGCTGCTTGGGCGAAACGTCGACGTAGTCCACTTCATCGCGATGCTTGAGTACGAAGTTGCCGGCCTGGCGGCAGTTGACGAGCTCGGTGGTGATGCGCAGGCGATCGTCGAGCGTGACGTTGGCCTGGGCGACGACGTACTTGTCCTCTTCCCAAGCGGACAGATAGAAACAATAGGGTTCGTAGACGACCTTGCGGCGCTTGAGCTCGTCGTTGAGCTCTTCGACGCGGTCGCGTTCCACGATGTCACCGGCCTTGAATTCGCTGTCGCCAGCATTGACGATTTGAACGAAGTCAATGATGCGGCCGCCCTTGACGCGGCGATAGGGCGATTCGATGAAGCCGTAATCATTGATACGCGCGAAGCAACTAAGCGAGCTGATGAGGCCGATGTTCGGGCCCTCAGGCGTTTCAATTGGGCAGATGCGGCCATAGTGAGTCGGGTGAACGTCGCGGACTTCGAATCCGGCGCGTTCACGGGACAAGCCGCCAGGGCCGAGAGCGGAGAGACGCCGCTTGTGGGTGATTTCGCTGAGCGGGTTGGTCTGGTCCATGAACTGGCTCAACTGCGAACTGCCGAAGAACTCGCGGATGGCCGCCATGACAGGCTTGGCGTTGACGAGATCGTGCGGCATGGCCGTGGACATTTCCTGGTACACGCTCA
>Ga0074044_10000511_pt1 | contig 37447 bp, 37 predicted proteins | sample BogForMeECP23OM1_FD_94443 | JGI IMG/M metagenome (GOLD analysis project Ga0074044, IMG submission 94443) | Bog forest soil microbial communities from Calvert Island, British Columbia, Canada - Bog Forest MetaG ECP23OM1 | ecosystem: Environmental > Terrestrial > Soil > Wetlands ...
GCCGCACAGGGATACTGCGCAGTTGGTGCTGCTGGCCCTCCAGGACACTTCGGCTCCGAAGCCGAGGTTGTGCCAGAAGAGCACATCGCCGTTAAAGCCAAGAAAGGTACCGCCCTTAAGCGACGGGGCGCTTTCAACACCGCTCACAAAACTGGCGTCTGGGGCTAGGGTGGTGCCGCCGCCGAAACCGATATCGATTTTCTGAGCTTGCGCGAAATTCGAAAACGCTGCCAGGGCGGCGCAGGCAAACGTCAAGAGGATGGCAACACGTGTTGTCTGTTTCAATCGAAACCTCCAGTGCAGTATTGGTTTTAACAGCTTAGATGCAGGTTGAAAGCGCGACGCTGCCGGGTAAAAGGGAGATTTACAAGAATTTACGTGGCCGGAAGGCCATGAACTGTCGACTGTTATCGGACGCTGGCTTCGAATCGCAGAAGTCGGCACCCCTATATCACCTACATAAGGCTGCATACTTCTTGCTGGTCGAGAGGTGGCGGGCCAATTAATAGGCCAGCAGGATGCGAAGGTCACGAAGATTATTTCCGGTGGGTCCGGTGATGACGGTATCGCCTAGCGCGTCGAAAAGAGGATAGGCATTGAAGCCGGAGAGCGCGTGCCGCACGGCTTCGGCGCTTCCGGCGCGGGCAATGGTACTGCCATCGACTACGGCACCGGCGGCAGGACTGTTACCGTCGATGCCGTCGGTCCCGGCGCTCAGCACGGTAGTGTCGTGTCCCGCTATTGGCTCGGCGCAGGCGAGGGCGAACTGCTGGTTGCGACCGCCGATGCCACCGTTGCGGACGGCCACGGTCACCTCGCCGCCGGAGATCAAACAGACGCGCGACACGGTGCGGTGCAGTTCGCGCAGACGGTTGAGCAAGTAGGCGGCGGCTTTGTCGTAGGGCCAGTCGTCGCAGGAATTATCGACTTCGACGGCGAAACCGGCGCGGGTGGCGGCTACTGCGGCTTCATCGATGGCCACTTTGTTCGAGAGCACGGTCCACCAGCGAGCGCGGACGAAAGAGGGGTCGTCGGATTTGGGCGTCTCGTCGAGAGCATGCTGACGGAAGAGATCGGCGACGGATTTGGGGAACTGGTCGATAAGGTTGTACTTGGCGGCGATGCGCTCGCAGTCGTGGATGGAAGTGGAATCGGGCATGGTGGGACCGGAGGCGAGCGCGTCGGGTGTATCGTCGGGCACGTCGGAGACGAGAATCGAAACCTGCTGAGCGGGATAGGCTGCCTGGGCGAGGCGTCCGCCCTTCACGGAGGAAAGATGTTTGCGGATGGCGTTGATCTCGGCGATGGGTGCGCCGGAGTTCACGAGCGTGCGGTAGGTGACGGCGAGGTCGGGCAGCGAGATGTCGTCGTCTTTCAAAGTGTCTTTCTTAGCAACGACGGGCTTTTCGACGATGGAAGAGCCGCCGCCGGAGATCATGAAGATGGCGAGCGAAGCGGCGTCGAGAGAAGTCAGCGACTTGAGGATGGCGTCGGCGGCGTGGATGGATTCGGCGGTAGGAGTGGGATGCCCGCCGCGAAAATAGCGGAAGCCGCGCACCTGGCTGGCTGGTTCGACGGACGATGCGACAATGCCTTTGAGTCCGGTGCCGAGTTGGGCTTCGAGAGCGGCGGCCATGGTGTGTGCCGCCTTCCCGATCGAGACGACGAAGACGCGCTGGTAGGAATCGAGATCGTGCAGGTCGTCGCCGATGCGCAGGACGCGGCGCTCACAGTGCACGTTGCGGGCGAAAGCGCTTTCGATGGAGGCGTTCTTGAGCGCTGAGGCGAAGATCTCGCAGGCGACGTCGCTCATGCGGCGGAATTGCTGGTCGCGCGCGGGAGGGATCGTGGGCATGGTAGGGATTATAAAGAACGACGGTCGTCGTTCGCTGGTCGCTGTTCTTCGTTCGCTGTTAGCCGCCGGTGGCTTTTGCGAGCAGGGTCTCGCGGACCCAGTCTTCGATAGCTAGGCGCATCTCCTTGAGTCTTCCTTCGAAGAAGTGATCTCCGGCTTCGATGCGGACCAGCTTCTTGGGCTCGGCGAAGGTGTTGACGAGCGCTTCGAGTTTTCCGGCGGGGCCGAACTGATCGCGCGAGCCGCTGACGAAGAGTTTGGGCTTGACGCACTCGCGCAGGAATTCGAAATCGTAGACGCGGTCTTCGACGGCGACGGCGGGCAGGCCGAGGGCGATGAGCGAGCGGACCCGGTCATCGGAATACGCGGCGCGCAATCCGACGGCGGCGCCGAAGGAAAAACCGGCGAAGATGACGGGCAGCGTGAATTCGCGCTCGAGCCAATCGAGGGCGGCGCGCACGTCTTCAACTTCGCCGAGGCCGCTGGCGTGCTCGCCTTCGCTCAGGCCGGTGCCACGGAAGTTGAAGCGCAGCACGGGGAATCCGAGGCCGTTGAGCGCCTTCATGGCGTGGAAGACGACTTTGTTGTGCAGCGTTCCACCGTAGAGCGGATGCGGATGGCACACCACGGCGGCGTGCGTCGCGTTGGGCGATCCGGCGTTGAGCAGAGCTTCCAGGCGTCCGGCAGGGCCGGTGAGGAACAGCGAGCGGATGGTGGAGGTTTCGGGGAGCACGGAATCAGACTACAACAGCGCCAGTGGATAGTAGTCAGTGAATGGTCGGCGAATTGAGAGAGTGCCACACCATCCGCTCACGATTCACTATTCACTATCCACTGTCGACTGGTACTCTTTTCCTGCATGGACCTGTTTGCGCTTACCCGCCGTCTGATCGATATTGAATCCATCACTCCGAATGAAGGTGGGGTGGGAGACTTCCTTTGCGACGAGCTGCGGCGACGCGGGTTGGAAGCTCGGAAAATGCCGGTCGAAGGTGCGCGCGCGAACGTGTTGGCTTTGTGGCCGGGGCATGTGCGTCCGGAGGTTTTTTTCTCCACGCACATGGATACGGTGCCGCCTTTTATTGCATCGTCCGAAGATGACGAGCGCATTTACGGGCGCGGAGCGTGCGACGCCAAGGGGATTATTGCAGCCGAGATTCTGGCGGCGGAGAAGCTGCGTGGGGCAGGCGTTTTCGTCGGGCTGCTGTTTCTGGTGGGCGAGGAGCGGGACTCGATCGGCGCGAGGGTGGCCAACCAGCAAGCGATGGGCGCGCGCTTCATGATTAACGGCGAGCCCACCGAAAACAAGCTGGCGCTGGCGAGCAAGGGCGCGCTGCAGGTGGAACTGGTGGCGCACGGAAAGATGGCGCACTCGGCGTATCCGGAACTGGGTGAGTCGGCGATCGACAAACTGGTAGAAGCGCTCCACCGCTTGCACGCGATGAAACTTCCCGAAGGTGCCGACGTGGGCCCTTGCACCAAGAACGTCGGCTTAATTCAGGGCGGGCGCGCGCCGAATGTGATTCCCGATTTTGCCAAGGCTAACCTTTTTTATCGCCTGGTCGGCCCGGCGGACGCGCTGCGCCGTGAGATTACAGAGACCGTAGGCGCGCTCGCCGAGGTTCGCTTCACACGCGAGACTCCGTTTCTGCGGCTGCGGACGCTGGACAGTCTGCCCACGATGGTCGCGGCCTTCACCACCGATGTCCCGTCCCTTACGAACTGGGGCGAGCCGTTGCTGCTCGGTCCAGGCTCGATTCACGTGGCGCACACGGAGGGCGAGTTTGTCCAGAAAGCGGAGCTACGGGAAGCGGTGGAGATTTATTGTTCGATGGCGAAGAGGCTGAGTTCTTAGCTGTCAGTTGTTAGCTCTCAGCTTTTGGCTTTTGGCCCCCAAAAACCTTCGCCCTCGTCGTCCTAAATCGAAAACTGATTTATTTTTGCTCCTAACTCGCCCCGGCCAAAATCTTGTCAAGAGGCAAGAGTTACGAAATCCAGCTAACTCGATGATCCGAGTTAAGACCTTCGTAGGGACTTTGACCATGCCTTGATGACATAGATCTGGTCGGCGCTGGTGGCCATGTTGTTGATCAAGTATCTGCAGCTGCAGTCTACCTTCCTGGCCCTTGTCGAACCTAAGTTGCGCTTTTGCGCCCCAGGCAAAAGTACGCTTCTCAACGGAGTGTCAGAGTACAAAGCGCGATTTGGGATCGCCTCGCACGTGACGACTCGATCACGCAGCGTCCAGGCAATCGCAACCTCGCCCCGATGATGAAAAAAGGTAGCGCACGTTCAGACCGCTCGCCACACAAAATTCAAGAGGCCTTCGTCCCCAGGTTCTTGATCAATGTTGGCGAGGGATCGTCCGTTTCGTGCAAGGGAACAGCCCAAGCTCTGACAGCGACCCATAACCCGCCGGTCACGTCGTTGACGGCAGGGCTCGATCTCTGTTTTTCCAAAATCGACCATTTACGCAGAGTGCACCGCAGTTGCACCGCCAGCATTCGTGCGCACCATGTAGTGCTGTTCGGGCACTTCGAAGCCAGCGGCGGTAAACGTCTCCTTAATCAACCGGTTGGTGTCGAAGTACACCTGCCAATAATCCTTGTTATTGCAATACGGACGTACGGCGAGCACCGGCCCCGCGAGATTGAAAGTCAGGATCTCCACGTCGGGGGCAGGGTTGGTCATAACGTTCGGAAGGCCCGCCAAGGCTTTCTTGAGCAGCGCCATCGCAGCGTGCACATCAACGCCGTGTGCCAGTTGCGCGGTCAGGTCCACCCTCCGGTAAGCGTTGGTGGAGTAGTTCTGGATGACGTCGCCGAAGATTTTATTGTTACCAACGATATGCCGCACGTTGTCCAGAGTGTCGATGTAGGTCACGAATAGCCCGATCTCATGCACCGTGCCCATGATTCCGCCCGCGGTCACGAAATCGCCAGCCTTGAAGGGCTGCAGGATGATCAGAAATACTCCCGCGGCAAAGTTGGCCAGCAATCCGCTCCAAGCCAGTCCGATGGCCACACCGGCGGCCGCGATGAGGGCCGCCAGGCTCGTCGTCTGCACGCCGAAAAAGCTGAGGATGGCGACGACCAGTACGATGTTGAGGATGGCGCCGACCGCATTCTGGATATAGCGGATCAGCGTTGGGTCGATTTTCTGACGGGTCATGCTGCGGCCGATGATGTTGATGGAAACACCGATCAGCCAGCGGCCGACAATCCACAGCGCAAGCGCTTCCAGCACTGATATGCCAAGATCGATCAGCCCGTTCCACCCCCTCGTCATCAATGCATCCATCTTCGTTTGCATAGCTAGCTTCCTTTCGTGGAAAAAGATGACTGCTTCGTAGGCTGAAGAAGTACCTGCAGAGATTTCGGATCGGACAGGTTCTTCGGACTCTTCTTGTTCAAGCGCGAGACCAACTCTTGCGCACAAGCAGGAACCTTCACTTTGCCCTGGCGAATAATCTCTCTCGCGGTTAGTTTTTGGCCATAGAGTTTTTCGTTGGCGCTGCCATCCGAACGTAAGGTGGAACCTTCAAGCGAGACACCGGCGAACAGTCCCTTGGCGCGCGAATAGGACAGAATTTCGGCCTTCATGACGACGTCAGTTGCAGTCTCGGCGTCGCGCCCCTTGGGGCCGGCAGCGGCGGAGGCGTCGACGCCCAACTTTACTTTGCTGTTGAGGAGAGACTCCGCGCCTTTTGGATTCATCACTAGCAAGACGAAGTCGGTGGCTTCACCGCCCAATTGAAACCCGATGCTGACGCCTTCCAGGGCATACATCGCCGGAGCACCCCAAGGGCCGGTGTAATGGGGACCGCCGCGGCAGATCATGACACCGCGGCCGTAACTTCCTCCCACTCCGAACGCACCTTTCTTCACGGACGGCAGAATGATGAGGCATTCCGCTTTGTCAATGAGTCCCTGCGGAATGTTATCCGGGATATTCAAGATTTCGGAGAGTACCTGCCCCGAATCCTTCACGCGGTTTTCTTCCTCGTTAACCGCAAACGCCGCGGGAACGAAGGCGCACAGCAAGAACAGGGTCATTAACTTTTTCATCATATCCTCCAGTTATGGAAGCCTTAATCTGGAATCCGGATTCCGGATTCCTTTGATTGCCTTGTACTCGGTTTTCAAAAGAACCAGGGCGGGCTGCCCACAGACGCGCTGGCCGTGGGAAACTGGCTCGTCTGTCGACGGTCCGGCTTTCATCCTGTTCGGCTTGTCGGCTTTCAGGCCTGCCGATTCACCCCGCGCTTTTTCTTGGGTTCAGTTTCTGCTCCGTGGTTCCCACGTTGCGGCTCAGTGTGTGAAAGAGAAGTTCAGACCGGTTGCGAGCTGCAGGTCGTTCTTTTTCGTTGTAGGCGGCGGGTTGCCGACATAAATATCGCCAAACGAGCTTGCCAACCCAGCCACTTGTTGAGCTTGGTGACTGTACCGAAATTGAATGTACCACGGCATTGCGAGGTGTCGCTAGAAGCATCGCAGGCGGCACTCTGTTGACATGCAACAACTGCGCGCACGCCATCAGCATGAACAAGATTTGTGAGAACCCCCTTCAACCGGCAACGGACATGCTGACATTGCTGCCCACGACGCCTCCCACCGCCTTCGCGGCAGTCGAGCGCGTCATCCGACCGGAACCAAACTCCGGTATCGCCTGAGCCCTATATGGTTTTCGCATTTTCCACAGTAGCCCATCGGAGCCATTCCCAAACTGAGGGCCAGAACGTAGGGTAGTCGTGAGCAGACTTCGGGGGAGGGCTGTTCGACTGAAGCGTCCGATGACTCATTGAGTCATGGGACGCTTTTGTTCTTGCACCCTTGCTGCGCATTCAGGACTGCCGTCCAAATGTGAGACGCTCCCTCGATACGACGAGGAATGCTGAGCACCCATCGGACTTCCCCAGCTTCAGGTTCGGCTCTTCTCTTAAGGTTGTGCGGTGCTACCATCGGAAATAGAATTCTGAGTGGTGACTACCTCCGCTCAAGACCGCTCGCGAATCGACAAATTCCTGCCGAATTACGATTTCAGTGCGGCCTACGAAATCCGCATCAACGCCCCAGCCTCGGTCGTGTACCAGTCTCTTCTGCGCTCGGACTTCAGCGAACTGTGGCTGGTGCGCGTCCTGATGACAATCAGAACCGGAAAGCGGCTGCCGGCTAATCGCGTGCCGGGTGACCTGCGTCAGCGGCTCCAGGGTACGGGCTTCGTGATCTTGTCAGAAGTTCCCAACGAGGAGATCGTTATCGGCGTTGCGGGGCGCTTCTGGCGTCCCGATGGCGGGCGGTGCATGGAACTCACCGCGAAGGATTTTGCCGCATTTTCTCCCTCCGGCTACGCAAAGGTTGCGTGGAACTTCAAGCTGCGAGCAGATTCGACCGAGAGTACAGTTCTTTCGACCGAGACGAGGATCAAGTGTTTCGGACAAGCCGCGCTGCGGAAATTTCGAATCTATTGGAGTCTGGTAGGCCCGTTCTCTGGCCTCATGCGAAAGGCGATTCTAAAGCAAGTGGAAGACCAAAGCGGAATCAACGGCTATCAGCAACTTAAATAAGCACATCGAATCGATGCAGTGCAATGACTGAAACCTGTTCGGGGTGGCTCTGATCCTGGCGTGGGGCCGCCTACCAGTACTTCTAAAGATTTGGAGCGCCGCCGACCCCGACATCCCCAACCTGAAAGAAGCCAAGGCGGAGTATGCGAAGCTGATGTAGCCGGATTACTCCCCTTGTGGAAGCTCGATTGACGCCTCCCCCGCTTCGCTCAGTTTTCCGCGAGCCTCAGCGGCGGCAGCTTCTCCGTCTACGCCGTGACGCTTGTCCGCTCGGCCAGAAATTAAAGCGATAACCCGGAATCATCTTGGCAATCAGGGGGTCGGTCGCGCCCGTAACTTCAGGCCTTCCGGGAGACAATCATCCCAAGAACTATAGGCAGATAGATAACGGAGGCATGCAAGACGCGGCTGGCCAAGACTATCGAATTTGATCTCGCCAACTTTGTTACGTGATATAGCAAGAAGAGGCCCGCCAGAAACATTCCACTCAGATAAATCGGGCCTCCGTGATCGACCAGCGGAAGCATCGTGGTAACCACCAGGATCACAGTGAAGGCAATAATCTCGGCACGCGTAAAGCGGGAATCGAGATCAAACTGGGGCAGCATCTTGTAGCCAGCCCGGGTGTAGTCCTCACGGTACATCAGGGCAATCGCCAGGAAATGCGGGAACTGCCACAGGAAGAGAACGACGAAGAGAAACCAAGCGTGCCGCTCGATACTTGCCGAGGCACCCGCCCATCCGATCAGCGCGGGCATGGCACCCGGAAAAGCGCCGAGCAGCGTGCACAGCGGCGTCTTCCGCTTCAACGGAGTATAGATAAGCAGATACGAAAGCAGCGTGGAGATCGCAAGGAAGGCTGCTAGCCCGTTAACCGCAACCGCGAGGTACAGGCCTCCAGCGAGGCTCAGCAGAATCCCAAACAGAAACGCCTCGCGAGCATTGAGCCTGCCCGAAGGCAGCGGCCGACTGGCGGTGCGGCGCATCTGACCGTCCCAAACTCGTTCCATCCACTGATTCAGGGTTGCGGTACCGCTGGCGACCAGGAGCGTACCGACCAGTGTGTTCATCAGGCCGACAATCCTGAAAGGTCCACGAGAGGCAAGATAATAACCCGCCGACGTGGTCATAAGGATCAGCAGGTTCACTTCAGGCTTGGTCAGGACGTAATAGTCCTTGACCATGGAAGTGAAACGGTCCGTCGGCTTCGGCTGCATCGTACTGTCAGTAGTCGCCATGCTCTCCTGCTACATCTTCTGCTTGAATTGGTTGTGCTAGCGATCAACAAGAATTAGAGCTTCATCCAAAGCACCCAAAGCAGATACAGCCAAAGAATGTCCACGAAATGCCAGTATTGCGCGGCCGCAGCAAACGTACTTCGCCGCAGGATAGAGCGATTGAGCTTGCTGATGATGTAAACCAATCCAGCCAGCCCCCCCAGCACATGCAAGGCGTGTACGGCAGTAAAGACGTAGAAAAACGAGCAGTTCGGATTTGTGGCGAGATACAGTCCTGCAGCCCTCAATTGTAGCCAAGCCACATACTGACCGGCGACGAAAAGCAGGCCGAGCGCCAACGTTATCACCAGCCAGCGCATCGGTACCGCAATCCGGCTTTCTATCCCGCGAGCGTACCCCGCCATCCGGCGGCGAGCTATCTCCAGGGTGACACTACTGGCGAACAGCGCAAGTGTATTTGCGTAAAGAATGGGAGGCAGAGTAATGCGCTGCCAGTCCATCCCCGAACCCTGACGAACCACCAAAGCACTGGTGAGCGCGGCGAATGACATCGCAATCGCCGCCAGCCCCACCCAGATGCCGGTTCTGGCCGGTTCTGGGGAGCGGTCCCCAACCGCGCGCAGGTTACCCTCAGCCGGAACCAGATTCCACCCGCCGCCATCTCCAGAGTGACCTTCATCCGGCAAGCGGCGAGGTTCGATTTGCGGCGGTTCATGGACCGTGGTGGCCATAACTCAGACTCCTTAGTTTCCCCAACTGATACCTAGCATCTTTTCTGACAGGATCGTGATAAAACCGGGTGCTTGTCGCCGAAATTGTCAAACCTCGTCGTGTTCCCCGGTCTCCTCATGAAACAGGTTGCGCCTGCGGTAAACGAACCGCGCAAAAATGCCCGTCATCAGCAGCGGAGGAATAACAATGACCACGATGCCGCTCTTCAGAGCATGGATGAAACGGGCGCCCGAGGCGGCCGCGCTCTGGTAGCACATGGCGCAGCCCTGCGCGAAAAGATCTTTGGTGCCCGTCAGGAGCAGGAACGCCAATCCGACCAGCGCAAGCTTGAGATAGTGCACGCTCTTCTGTTTTGCCGAGTTCACTTGATCTCCTTCGGACCGGGGCGGGACGGCCTCGACCGCGTCATTTCCCCAGACTCATCCTTGCCATGCGGTACGCGTCCGGCCATACGTAGTTCAGGAGCACCAACACGAAGAGCGTGGCTGGAAACACGGTCCAGAACAAAAGCGGACTCTCGTACCTCACGTGCATCAAGTACATGACGCCCACGAACGCCTCCACCGACGCCAGACAGAGCAAGGAGAAGAGCAAGGTTCGTACCGGCAAATGCTGATAGGTCAGAACCACCTCAATCCCCACGATGATCATCAGCCCGATCACGATCCCTACGTAAGAACCCATTCCAGGTTCTCGATTCGATGACATGACAGCTTCTCCCTTCTGCTCTGAGTTCCCATCAACGGGCGTTCATCAAATACATCAGTGGAAAAACGAACATCCAGACCAAATCGACAAAGTGCCAGTACAGGCCCGCGGTTTCAACGTGACTGGTATTGTAGCGTCCTTGGTTGTAGCCCCGCGTGATAATCAGGAGTGCAATGACGCCGCTAATGACGTGGGTCAAATGGAGCCCCGTGATGCTGAAGAAGCACGCGCCGAACTGCGTCGTGCCGCCAGTGGGATTGGAGAACAGCCCCCAGCCCTCCCTGATCATCTTGAACCATTCCCGCAGGTGCAGGATAGCGAACACCGTACCCAAAAGCATCGTAAGACCAAGCCATTTGTTGGCCGACGCTTTCTCCCCTGCCTGCGTGGTCCGAACCGCCGCCAGCATCGTAAGGCTGCTGGAAAGCAGGACGAAGGTCATGACGATCCCGTTCAAGATCGTCCCGAACTCGAACGGCGTCCCCCAATTCTGGCTGCCCACGCGCATGTAGCCGTAGCCAAACAGAAACGTGGCGAACGTGCATGCATCGGCGACGATAAAGAACCACATCCCCAGCTTCTTCTTTTCAATGCCGTACGGAGAAGGTTCCATCAGCACTTCATGCCCGGTTGACATGGTCAGTTCGGATTGGCTCATCGCGCCTCCCTTTCGAATGGTTTACACCCACGTCGCTATGATGAACAGCCAGCTTCCTCCACCCGGTTAGGTACCCGCGATGGACTGCTCCGGGGAAGTCTGCATCACGCTGGCATCCGCGTCGTACTCCATCGGACCGTGGCGAACAGTGATTTGCCGGCCGTCAAAGTTGTCGAACGGCGGGGGCGATGTCGTATCCCATTCGAGCGTGGTGGCTTGCCACGGATTGTCTGGAGCCTTGGGTCCCTTGAAGCGGCTCCAAATCGCGTTGTACAAGAAGATGAACTGCACCGCGCCCAGCAACAACGCGGCGACGGTAATGAACCGGTTGGTGGGAATCTGCGGGACCATGAAGTCGGCCACATACGATGAATAGCGGCGCACCGCTCCGGTGAGGCCCATCAAATGCATGGTCATGAAAACACAGTACACGAGGACGAAACTCAGCCAGAAGTGCACCTTGCCGAGCGTCTCGTTCATCATGCGGCCCCACATTTTCGGGAACCAGTAGTAGAAGCCGGCAAAGGTCGCAAATATGGCGGAGAGACCCATGGTGAAGTGGAAGTGGCCTACGACGAAGCTGGTCGCGTGCAGATAGGAATCGACCGCCGGCTGCGCCAGGAAGAATCCACCGATTCCCCCGCTGATAAAGAGTGAGATGAAACCGAGGCAGAACAGCATCGGAGTCGTGAAGCGTATGTTGGCGCCGTAAAGAGAGAACGCGAATACCAGCACCGCAATGACGGACGGGATAGTGATGATCAGCGTTGGCACCGAGAACACCATCGCCATATTCGGGCTCATTCCGCTCACGAACATGTGATGTCCCCAAACGATGAAGCTAAGGCTGCCGATGGCGATCATGGCATAGGTGATCACCTTCCAGCCCCCCACCAGCGGCTTCCGGGTGAACGTCGGCATGACGTGTGCGACGATCCCAAACGCCGGCAAAATGATGATGTAAACCTCCGGATGTCCGAAGAACCAGAACAGGTGCTGGAACAAGAGCGGCGAACCGCCGGAGTGCTGCAGCACCTTGTCATTGACCACGAGTCCGCCAGGAATAAAGAAGCTGGTTCCACCGACGCGGTCGAGCAGCAGGAGGAGGCCAGTGGGCAACAGCACGGCAAAAGCCAGCAAGCTCACCCACGCGTTAATAAACCACGCCCACGTCGACAGGGGCAGCCGGGACAGCGTCATACCTTTGGTGCGCAGATCGATCGTCGTCACAATGAAGTTCAGCGACCCGAGGAGCGACGCCACGCAGAAGAATGCAATCGAAAGTACCCAAAGGTCTTGGCCCCGGCCCTGACCCGGACCGGCAGCCGGTCCCACGGCGCTCAACGGCGCGTACGCGGTCCAGCCGGAGATCGGCGGGCCATCGGGAATGATAAACGTCGCGCTGGCGACAACGAAACCGACGAACGTGACCCAGAACGACGCCATGTTCAACCGAGGAAAAGCCATATCCGCCGCACCCACCTGGATCGGCAGCATAAAATTGCCGTACCCAGCCATCGGCGCCGCGGTCAGCACGAAGAACGCCATAATCGTGCCGTGCATGGTCATCAACGACAAGTAGTACTCCGGCGTCGGGACGCCACCCGGAGCGCCATTGGGAGAGAGCGTACTCAGAAAAGGAATACTCGCCGCCGGCCAGCCCAGGTGGATGCGCATGACCCAGGAGAGCGCCATCCCGATGAACGCCGCTACCAGACTCAGGGTCGTGTACTGGATCCCGATCACCTTGTGATCCACGCTGAAAAGGTACTTGCGAATGAAACCGCTCGGCGGTGCATGGTGCGCGGCCGCGTGCGCTGACATATCGTGCATGTGATCTCACCCCACGAGAGATGTTTTTTCGTCCGCCCCGTTTCGGAAGCAGACGCACTTCGGTTTGCGCAGTGCGGTGACGCACTTCAGTTACTGCATGGCCGCTTGCTGCTTCAGCCAATTGTCGTAGTCTGCCTGCGTCATGATCTCGAGATACGCCTTCATGTTGTAGTGCCCAAGTCCGCAGAGCTGCGTGCACACAATTTCAAACTTTCCCGTCTGCAATGCTGTGAAGTGGACCGGAATCACGATCCCGGGTACAAAGTCTTGCTGGATACGGAGCTCCCGCACATCGAAAGAGTGCCCCATATCCTTGGAATGCAGAGTGAGCAACACGGGCTTGTTTACCGGAATCGCCAGCCCCGCGGTCACGATGTCGTCCTTCGAGTCCGCATCGTGATCAGTGTCGAGACCAAAGTAATTTTGTGTCGCCTCATTAATAAGATCAGGGTGGAGCGGCCCGAACTTGCCATCCGGTCCGGGATAACGGAAGTAAAACGCAAACTGCCCAGCTTGCACATCGACGCGCAGCGAATCGGGGTCGGGCGGCGTGAAATAGACCGAGGCCCACGCCTTGGAACCGATGAACGAGAGCACCAGAATTTCGACGCCAACCACAACACAGGCGAAGACGATGAGAGATTTCGCGCCACCGGGAAACGCCTTCATCTTGCGCGCGCCCTTGCTGTCGCCGTACAGAAAGGCAAATGACGCCAGCACCAGTTGTCCGGCAATAAACAGAATGCCTGCGCCGAATACGGTTTCTTCGATCTGGTGATCGATCTTGGGTCCGTGGGCGGAGATATCCACCGGCATCCACCACACGTGAGTGATAACGCAATAGGCGATAACCAGCGTAATGATCACCACTACGACCGCGAACGCTTTACCGGGCATGAGATTCCTCGCTTTATGCGGCCGCCACAGTTCTATCCTGCGACGGCCGCGAATTTGGTTCGGGTCTCTACTTCGCCTTGAAGGTGAAACTGACGGTAGCTGGCTTCCCAGCAGCAACAGTCACAGTCTGAGTCTGAGTTCCGTAAGTTTCGTGCCAAGCCGTGAGGGTGTAGCTCCCCGCTGGTACGTTGTCGAGCTTGAAAGAGCCGCTATCGTCGCTCACGCCGTAAGGGCCCTTTACCACCACAATGTAGGCGTGCATCCAGGGATGAACGTTGCACTTGACTGGTATGGCGATTTCCTCGTTGTTCCAAGTCACATCAAGAGGTGGGGCTCCCGCCAACTGCGACTTGTTCCACTCGGGGTTCTTTGTGGCTTGCGGGTGAATGTTGTGCGACGTTTGGTCACTGTTCAGTATCTTCATGTGCTGACCCGCATCGACGGCCACTACATGCGGGACGTACTGACAACCTTTCTGGTTAATCTCGACCGATTGTGTGGAAACGGGCTCGTTGCCGGTCAGGCCCTGGGTGATATAGACGACAACATTCGCCAGCCCTCCGTTCGCTCCGGCAACCACGCCTTCTGTGGTGATCGGCTTGTCCTTGTGAACCGCGGCGCAACTCGGCTCCTTCGCCATGTCAATCGGTTTCTGGTGTGGAGCGGCGCCGTCAAGTTTGACGCTACCTGTGATCTGAACTGTAGAAGCTGCACTTACGCTTCTTCCCGAATACAACAAAACGAATCCGACCACCAGAATTGCTGAGGCCAACGCTACGACTTTGAATCCCGCTTTCATTGAGTTCTTCTCCTCGTTATTCATGATCTCGATCTTTACTAAGTACGCAAACTAGCTCTCCGCCCGCTTGATGGGCGGTTGGTTAATGAACGTGTCGGGGGAAAGGCAGGTAGTGCGAGAGCGCAAGCGGAGAAAACCAACCACCGGAAATGCGAGCGGCAAAACACCCGTGCGATTCCTTCAGCAAGAGATCACTTAAAGCTGAGGGAACCGCATTCCGCAAACGATCCATCCGCACGCACCCGTTTTACTGGAGTCTTTGCAATCGGCGGGCAAGATAATATGACATTCGTCACAACCTGTCTGTGACAATTCTCACTGAGTACTGTGATTTACATCACAATGTGATACGTGAAGGGCGCTATTTGGCCACTGCTGAACTTCCGGGCCAAAAGGAACAACTTGGATTAGAAAACTACACATTTTCTAACGCCATGTGTGGGAATCAAGAAGGCCAATCTTTACGGGGTGCGTAATTGAGTCGGTGTGAGCGCGCCTCCAGGCAACGGATGCGCAGCATGTAGGCGCCGTCTTTGCGTTGTTCATAGCAACCGAACGGGACACGCCGAGCTTTCAAAGACGCCGCATCGAGTCTGCTATCGAGATGCCGCTGAACGAAGAACTCCAGCTCATCGACCTCGTCCCAAAGTGTGACTGGAATGTCGTAGTACATGGTGTCGCGGGTGTCGCTCCCTGAACCAGTTGTTACTGTCGATGTTGCAAGAACTAGAGTCCCCAAATGCAATTTTGCTCCCAACCCCAGACACAGGCGTCAACGCCGCGATCAGTACGTAGTCCTGCGCACCTGCGACAAAGGCGGCGGCAACATGATTGTGGATGTCACCTTCGAGAAGACCACCTGCAACGTAGCTCCGGCGCGGTTTGAAGCGGGCACCGGCAATATTGCGGACGCGGTTGGGCTCGGCGCCGCGCTCGACTATGTCGAACAGGTCGGCATGGAAAGTATTGCTGCCTATGAACACGAGCTTCTGAACTACGCCACGGCGGGTCTGCTCACCGTACCAAGCCTGAAGCTGATCGGCACAGCGCGTGAGAAAGCGGGCGTGCTCTCTTTCGTTCTCGACGATGTTCGAACCGAGGATGTAGGTGTCGCGCTCAACCAGGAGGGCATCGCTGTCCGTGCCGGTCACCACTGCGCGCAGCCGATTCTGCGGCGTATGGGCGTCGAGAGCACGGTTCGCCCATCATTGGCTCTTTACAATACCTATGAGGACGTCAACACACTCGTCGCGGCGCTGTTGCGTATCCAGGCCGGGCGCGGCCCTCGCGGTCTTTAAGGCTTGGTGTCGTGACTATCTTTAACCGTCGTCACTGGGCGGTTTGTCGGCAATCCAGAAGTGATGGCGCGATCAGGATCTCCTGAAAATCATGCGCCTGTTATTGGACCCAAATGGCCCCCAGATTAACCCTCGGGGAGTCTCCAAGAGATTGAAATATGCAGTACATCAGGAGAAGCGAACCGGGCACCGCGGATTCGGCCCCTATAATGACCAAAAGAAGCGGTGGTGTAGTTTAGGAACACAGATGCCGAAATATGAGTTGACGTGAGGCCGTCGCGAACCTTCACAGGGGTATGGCGACGGCCACAGGTGAGCAGCGAAAGCTGACACGCAATGCTGGCATAAAACTTCCCAAGACATTGCCGAAGCTCGTGGCAGCCGCGCGACTACAGATTGCGTACGCCGCTGAGCTGTGTCTAGCAGACTGACGATGGACCTGTACGCGCAGAGCATTCCTGAAGATCGGCGGACAGCACAATCAGGGGTCATTGGGGCGGTGCTTGCGGCTTTCGTTCCCAAACGTTCCCTGATAAACTCGTAAGTTGTTGTAGGCGCGTAGCTCAGTTGGTTAGAGCGCTACCTTGACACGGTAGAGGTCTGGGGTTCGAGTCCCCACGTGCCTACCATTTATCTTATTGAGTCTGCTCAGTCGCGAGCGGCAGTCCATCCGAGTTTTGGTCTGATTTGCCATCATTCGCCATCAAAACGGATAGTTTTTCCACAGTCACGCGCTGCTGCTCGGGAATCGGTAGGGTGTAGATTTCGAGGGTGGTGGACATCTTGGAATGACCGAGCTGTGCCTGCGCATCTCGCAGCGAGCCCCCAACCACCTGGAACAGCGTGATGTGAGTCCGCCGCAAAGAGTGCCAGTTGAGCCAAGGCATACCAAGTTTCTTGCCTGCTGGTTTCAGATACCGATGCAGCAAATTCGAATCGTTGTACGGTGTTCCGTTGGTAGTGTGGAACACCAACTCCTCTTCCACTTGCTTTTCGCTCCCGCGCAGCTTTAGTAAATCTGTTTTGAGAGCGGTCGGAATCGAAACCAGTCGTTTGCTGCATTTGGTTTTCGGGGAGCCGACGTTCCCCGATAATAGGCTTGCGTGACGCGAATCTGCCCGGAAGTAAAATCCACGTTGTTCCAGGGCAATCCCAGAACTTCGCCAATTCGCAAGCCGGTGAGCAGGGACAACCACACCATGGTGCGGGCTGGTTCGGGAAGCACTTCCATCAGTCGCGAAATCTGTTCCAGCGTGAGGATGTGTTTTTCGCGTACGGCTATCTTCTCGGGAAGTTCGACCCCAGCCACGGGATTGGCTCCAGAGAAATAGCCCCACTTTTTCGCCACTGTGAAGATTTTGGACAGGAGATTGCGATAGTGATTCGCAGACTCCCAGCCCAATCCGGCCTCCATCTTTTGCAACACGTTGCACGTCCAGAGTGCCGAGATCGCAGAGGCGACATTTTCCAAATGCGGGTGCGATGTCATCTTCGCGCCAATCAATTTTCCACCAATCATTCGTGTGACCCAGCCAACGGTCGTGGGTTGAGTCTTGATTGACAATCAAGAAAAATGTGGCTGGCATGTCGTGGCTGTTGAGAATGGGGAGCGCTTTTTCAAACTGGCACCGAAACCCGTCATCGAAAGTGAGAGAAACAAGTGCTGGTTTATCCATCGCTAAGCATCCCCTTGGTTTACCGCGAATCATTCCGCCTTCCCGCACACAGTGTCAATCCGTTTCATAATCCGGTAGTGGCCGAAATGCGCGTTGAAGGCATTAAATCATTTTCACTGCATCGGCACGAACATTTCGGCCACTACCCATAATCCGCTCTGTGGCCGGATTTCAGATCAGCCCGCATGGCACTCCCATTCCTGGATCTACGCCGTTCTTACTGTTCCATCTTCGTCCCCAACCCCGCATACAAATAGTTCTCCCCATACGCCTTCTTCAATCGCGCAAACGCCGGCTGGTTTGCCGCTGACGCGCGGAGACTGGTACCCAGCGTAGTCCCGTCAATGAAGATGCACTCCGAGGAATACAGCCATCCCTTAGACCAGCTTCTGGAGGACACACTCCAGTACTTGAGGCATTTTCGCGGCCAGCGCGGGTGAAAGCTCAGGTTGCATGGGCGCTGAATCGATACAGATGGCAACCAGACTGAGGCGAGCCGTCTCCAAGGACGGTGACACAATCCTAAGTAGGTGAATGGCTTGAGTCAGGGAAAGATGGTGAACATGCCACTGTCGATCCTCCAGACCCCGCAGGCCATTTCCATCTCCAAAAACTGCCACGCTGCCCACTTGAGAGGGGTCGAGCAGGGCGTCAACGAGAGTGACCCGGCTCCGCCCTTCGATTTGTTCAGCGCAGGCGAGGAGATCTGTGCCGCACCAGAGCAGCTCGGTGTCCTCAGGCAGTCTCGGGTCACAAGCGAGCCGGTTAATAACGTGCCAGCCGACTCCTTCATCACCCATGAGGCGATTGCCAAGACCAATGACCAAATGGGATTTCACGAGGGTCGACCTGTGGCGACGGCGGAAGCAATCGGCAATCGGATCTTAAAGGTGCTACCTTTGCCGACCTCACTCTCCACGGAGATGCTTCCGTGATGCGAGGTGATGATTCCATAAGCAATGGACAAGCCGAGACCCGTCCCCTGACCGCTCTCCTTGGTGGTGAAAAAGGGGTGGAAGAGCTTGTCAATCTTATCTGGAGGCACGCCGCATCCCGTGTCCGAAATCAGGACCTCGACGGAATTGTCGGCCGCGCTGTGGCGGGTGGTAATGGTGATAGTACCTCTCTCTTGCATGGCCTGAGTGGCATTTATGAGGATGTTCATGAACACTTCCTCAAGCTCGGATTTGTCAGCCATGACGGGAGGAAGCTGCGGATCGTAGTTGACGGCCACGGTGACGTTCAGGAATTGTGCTTGTTTGGTAACAAGAGACAGTGTGTCTTGGAGGATCGTGTTGAGGTCGGCAAGTTCGGGGTTGACCTTGGAATGGCGGGAGAATTGGAGCAAACCCTTGACGATATCGCGGCAGCGCTCGCTCTGCCGGACGACCTCCTGGAGGTTTTCCCGGTTGGGATCATCTTCCTTGAGGTCCTCGAGGGTGAGCGCGGTCAGTGCCATGACCGCGCCCAGGGGATTGTTGATCTCATGGGCAACGCCCGCCGCCAGGATACCTAACGAAGCCAGCCTTTCCGACTGGGCGACCCTCGCCTGCATCGTGAACAGTTCTTCGCTGCGCTGATTGACCTTTTCCTCGAGAGTTCGTCCCCACTCCTCGAGGTCGCCCCGCATCTGCCGCAGACTTTTCAGCATGGTGTTGAAGGAATCGGCCAGAAGGGCGATTTCACCATGCTGTGGACTCGACTGAACTTCCTGATCGAAGTGGCCCGCGGCGATGTTTCGGGTGGCAGCTACCATCTTGCCCACAGGAAGCATAACTTTGCCAATCTCGCGATAAGTCACTCCGAGAATAACAATGAAGCCAATTGTGGCAATGCCGAAAAACGATAGGATGACCCGGTTGCGTGTGGAAGTGTATGCCCTTTCCAAGCGCCCGACGGCGAGCATCCCGATGATTCGCCCCTCGTAACTACGCAGAGGGGCATATGCGCTGACGTACCATTCCCCAGCCGCCAACATCCGGCCGCGATAACTGCGCCCCTGCTCGAGAACATCCTCACGGACGTCTGCCGGGGATGGCGTGCCCACCCAACGCACGCTACCGGTCGTTTTGACGGTGGTCGAGACACGCATATCGTCCTGGAAGATCGTAACCACTCCAATATCCTGGTTGCCCAATCGGTCTCCCTGAAATACCACCTTCCAGATGCGGTCCACGATTTCGAAATTCTGGTTCAAAAGGATGCCGCCACACAATGTACCCACGATTCTGCCATCGGTCCCGACCACCGGGGCGCCGGCAATCATAACCAGGCCGGATGGCCCCGCCGTCTTGTCCGGGGAATCGGCTCGAGGAGGTTCGCCCGCAGGCAGGTAAGCTCTGGAGTCGAGAAGAGGATCCATGTTGTGGAGGATCTCGGCGGATAGGATGTCTGTAGCCGCGGCTACCTTCCCGGAAAGTGCCGCTCTGACGACACCAATCGAGGAGACGTCACTCATCGCACCATGAGGTTCAGAGACCCGCATAGATACGTGTCCCTTCGGGTCAGTGAGGGTGAGGAAATCAAGGCTGTTGTCTTTCCGGATCGAATCCAGATAGGCCAAGAGGGAGCTTCCATCCCCTGCTGCCAGGTGTTGTTGCAGGTGCTGTTGAATGACCGTTCCGGACGCAACCAACTGAACCGTTTGCTCCACGTTCCCAAGCTTTTGGTCATACAACGAGCGAGCCATAGCCAAGTCGTGGTCTACAGCGCGGTGGGGCTGCATCATGATCGTCGAACTCACGATCCACGAGCCCAGCAGCGATGTGGCCAGCCCGCCGATTCCCAGAATGACCAGGTAGTCGGAGATCAACTTCGTCCTGAGCGAGAGCCTACGAAATGAGAAGTCGAGCCTCATGGCATTTCTCTAACGTGCCGGCCGCGAAGTCTGCGATACCCAAACTCAGGTGGGCGATCCGCTCCTCGTCCTGCCACATTGGGCGCTCTTACACGTCAACCGATGGGCGTCTCTGAAGAAGGTGCACGGAGCACGATATGCACGGATCGTAAGCTCGCGCGACCATTTCTAGCTTCTTCGTGAGAGCGGGTACATCCTTGCTCGCGCTTTGCTCGACGGTAGAGCGGAAGTGGTTTTCAATGCTGGCAACGTTAAATGCCGTAGGGGTGATAACGTCCGCCGTGATGATTCGACCTTCGTCGTCGTAGGTATAGCTGTGAACGAGCAGTCCGCGGGGCGCTTCGGTAACTCCCGTGCCGGTACCCGCTTTGGGACGCACGGCGACACATCGTTCTTCTTTAATGCCGTCGCGAAGCAGGCGGTCCACAATCGCGAGTCCGGCATGTACGTCATGAACCAATTCGACCGCTTGCGCCTTGTTGTTGTCCATGGGGTTGTCACTCGGTAGCCGCAGTCCCAAATCGTCCATGGCCACTCGGGCGCGCTCTGTCAGTCCCTGCGCGTTGGTGGTGAGTCGAGCCAGGGATCCCACCATGAACGGCCTACCATTAAACGAACTGTGCTTGGCGTGGGAGCCGGGAACGGCCTTTTCATTGCTCAATGAGCGGTAGTCGGCGGCGCGCACGCTCTGCCGCTGCCCATTCGAGGAGACGATGATTTCATCACCCGAATAATAACCATGATTCTCAGGGGAGGAGAGGGCGGCGAAGACGGTGTCAGCATGGCAGAATTCGGCGACGGGCAAGGAGGCCAACACCTTTATAGTCGTCTCGCAATCCGCCACGCCCTGGATGAGGGCCGCGCGCAACGCCACCAGCGAGTCCGCGCTGGGAAGTTTCCCAAACCCTCCCACAATCGCGTTGACCGGGTGGACGGCTCGGCCCCCGAGGGTTTCCTGGATGGAGTTCCCCAACTTCTTCAAGCGCAGGCCTAGCTTCACCGCATCCAGATGGTCCGCCGCAAGCGCGGTCACACTCGGATAACCCAGATAGTCCGGCACGGCCAGGCAGAACAGATGTAACGCATGGCTCTGGATGCTTTCGCCCCGGTACAAGAGATCCCGCAGCAACTCCGTCTGGGGCGTGACCTTGACTCCCAGAGCGTTTTCGGTGGCTTTGAGCGAGGTCAAGGAATGAGCGACGGAACAGATCGAGCAAATCCTGGACAGGATCGGAGATATATCCTCGTAACTCCTGCCCCGTACCAGCCCTTCCAGGAGGCGCGCTCCTTCAAAAATGTCGAAGCGGAACGCCGAGACAGCGCCGTCGTCGTTCAACTCCACCGTAATCCCACCATGACCTTCGACCCGAGCCAGATGCTCGACCTGAATCTTGGTGCTCATGAGTGATCTCCTGATATGGGCGCGAAGGTACGCAACTTGGCGGCGATCCTCTCGCGAGGGATGCCCTTCTCCCCGAACATGGCCAGCGCGGAGGAGAAGTTCGCCTCATCGACCGGGCCGCGGCAACCCACGCACGGGATGCCCAGCTCCGGGCAGCGGGCGTCACACCCGGCCACCGTAAGCGGACCGCAGCAGACTTTCGACTTTTCGATGAGGAGGCAATTGTTCTCGAGCATCCTGCACTCCGTGCAAACGGGATACTCCGGGAAGATGGGCGGGTCACCGTTCAACAGGCTGGACACGGCCGACAGAAACTGCCCTTTTTCGATGGGGCAACCCGTGAGGTTCAGATCGACCTTGACAACTTCCCGCAGGGAACGCGGTGGCAGGCTGTCATACTGGGCCCCCTGATTGCCATAGATCTCCTCGAGAAGCTTGGCCCGGTCTGCCTCGGGGTTCAGCGCTGCAACTCCACCCCAGACCGCGCAGGTTCCAACCGCCATCAGCGCTTTCGAGCGTGCGCGAATCTGCTTGAGCTTTTCCTCGTCGCGTTTGCTCAACACCGCGCCTTCCACCAGCGCCACGTCGAGTTCACAATTTTCATCATTCGCAGATGACGCCATGAGGAAATCCCGGATATCGATGGCATTCACCAGATCCAGGAGTTGATCTTCGCAATTGAGAATGACAAGTTGATCCCCCGCGCACCCGGTGAGACCGAATAATCCGACGGTAGTTTTGCTCATTAGATCATCTCCGGAAGATTGATCGCGTCCCAATACGTAAAAATGGGGCCGTGCAAGCACGTATACTTGTAACCTACCGCGCAATGCCCGCACTTTCCCACCCCACACTTCATTCGCCGTTCGAGAGACATCAGGATGCGGTCCTTGGGAAAGCCCAGAGCCAACAGGCGCTCCAGAATGAATTTGTAAACCACCGGCGGACCGCACACTGCGGCGTAGGTTCGGGCCGGATCAATCTCCGCGCGGTCAAACAGCTTCGGCAATAGCCCAACATGGTTCTTCCAGGTTCCCGTCGGGTCCCTGTCCACGGTCAGCAAGCACGTCATGTCTTTACGATCCACGAGCGAGACGAGTTCTTCCCGGAAGAGCATTTCCGCGGGGGTTTTGCTGCCGTACATCAAGGTGATCCGGTTGAATTTATCCCGGTTGTCGAGGGCGTACCAGAGGAACGAGCGCAGGGGCGCCATCCCCAAGCCACCAGCGGCGAGCAGCAGGTCGTTGCCCATGACCTCTTGGACGGGAAAGCCATTCCCGTAAGGGCCGCGGATCCCCACCACATCGTTGGTATGCATGCGGTAGAGAGCTTTCGTCACGCGCCCCGCTCGACGCACGCACAATTCCAGAATTCCCGGCCGAGTGGGCGAGGAGGAAATGGAGATGGGCGCCTCGCCGGTGCCTGGCACACTCAGCATCACGAATTGGCCGGGCTGATGCCGGAACGTCGTGGCCAGATGATCCTCGAAGAAGCGCAGAGTGAACAGATAGTTGTCCTCAACCATCCTGTATATACGTACGATCCGTGCCAAGTGCGGCTGGTAAGGATTCCGGTTAAGCACGGCGTCATAACTGGGAACTCTATCGACAAGGAGCATTTTGGATTCCCCGCAGTTTATCGATGACTTCGATAACGTCGATCTTCACCGGGCACGCGCTGATGCAGCGCCCGCACCCGACACAGCTTGGCCGGCCGTATTCGGCCACGAACCCTCGCTGTTTGTGGTAAAAGCGGTACTTGATGCGGCTGGCACGGCCTTTCCGGAAGTTCTCTCCGCCGGCTACCAAGGCGTGGGTGGCAAACAGACAGGAATCCCAAGAGCGATTGCGTCGTCCTTCACGGGAACCTAACTGCGTGTCATCCACTACGTCGTAGCAGTAACATGTCGGACAAACCATGCTGCAGCTTCCACAGGACAAGCATTTGTCTCCCAACTCATCCCAGATCTCGCTCCGGTACTCCATCTCGAAGATTTCCGGAAGGTCGCGAATCTCAACGTCCAGCTTGAAACCCTGACGCTTACCGGTCGAACGACGCTTGTATTCGTCGATGTCCTCCTGACTTACATCCTGGAACAGAGGCCCAGTAGCCAGGACCATGTCGTCGCCCAAAGCGGTCCCGACAAAGGTCAGGTAATGGTCCCCCAGTTCGCCTAGGAAGAGATCGAAGCCCTTGTCGACGAAATCAGCGCGCATGGACCGGCAGAAACAATGTTCATCGGGCCAGCAGTCAATCCCGATGATCGCGACGTTCTTCCGGCGCGCCTGGTAGTAAGGGTCGTCGTATTTTCCGGAAAAAACCTGGTCGAGGATGTTGAGGGCATAGATGTCGCAAGCGTGCACGCCGAAAAGAATGACCCGTTTGTCCAACCCCTCGGTGCAGGGAGCGTAGCCCTCACCCTCCCGAAAGCGGAAAAGCGCTTCCTGCGGAGGGAAACAGTACTTTTTGGGCGGCAGAATCGTCCGAGGGTAGTCGAGGCGAGCCTCTGACCACCTGCTGAGGCGCTGGAATACGTACTTGCCATCCTGCTCGACGGGCGCATGCACTTCCCCGAACTGCTGGACGACCGAAGCAAAAAAGTCCAGCTTGTCTTTGGGCAGTTTCCGAATCTTCACGTTTCCGCCTTTCTCCCGACCAGAGCTTGAAGGTTCCGGTGACGCTCTTCCATGCAGCGTTGGATTTTCTCGAGCAGCTCCGGCATGTTTACCGGCTTGGACAAGAACTCGTCATGCGCAAGCCAACTGCTGTTCGGAGGAATTCCAAAATCCGTGACCTGCGAGTACAGAGAACTCAGGATGAAGATGGGCACGGACTTCAGCTCGACAGTCCGGCGCATTTCCTGAACGGTAAAAAATCCCTCCGTTCTTTCGTTCATGATGACGTCCATAATGATGAGGTCCGGATGCTGCATCTTCGCCAGCTTCAGTCCTTCTCTGCCGTCGTGCGCTCTCAGGACTACGTAATTGTGTGCTTCCAAGAACGCCGACAGGGCCTCGACAAGTCACGGTCGTCGTCCACAATTAGTATCTTTTCCGCTTCTGAGGTCATCCTGAACTCCCCGTTTTTTCTTCCCCTTCCGCGTGTGCGCGGCATTCCAGCAAGCGCACGCGGAAGGTGGATCCGACATTAACCTCGCTGTCAACGCTTATGCTTCCTCCCATTTCTGAGACAAGTCTTCGGCAAATGGCGAGCCCCAGACCGGTGCCGGGAGTCTTCTTGTCCCCTTCCCCTTGTATGCGAAAGAACTCCTGGAAGAGGAGGGGACGGTACTTTTCAGGAATTCCCACCCCTGTGTCGGCCACCGCAATCTCAACTTCGCCGCCCAAGGCCTCGGCGGACAAAGTGACCTTGCCACCCGGCTTGTTGTACTTGATGGCATTCACGATCAAGTTGTCGAAGAGAACCGTCAGACAGTTCTGATCACCCCTCACAAAGTAAGTGTTTTCGGGTATCCGGCTTTCGAGGGAAACGCCATTCGTAGCGGCCATTTCTCCGTATGTCTTCAGGATGTCGGCAATGATCCGCTGGAGATCGACTTTGACAAACTGTCGGGAAAAGGATTCCCCTTCGATCCTGGCCAAGCTAAGCCAGTCCTTGATGAGCGCCTGCAGCTCATCGGTCCTTTTGAGGCAACGGTCGAGCCACTCCTGCCGCTTGGCCGCGGCGCCTTCCGTGTTATCGAGGTGTTTCAGAACATCCAAATACTGGTGGACTGCCACCAGCGGGGTCTGCAGTTGGTGGGAGACAAAGGTAATAAAGCGGCGTTTGAGGAGCGCACGCTCCATTTCGCCTCGCTGCATCTCCAGCGACAGCCGGTGGTGTTCCAACCCGCGGTTAACGATCAACCGCAGTTCGTCTGGAGAGAAGGGCTTGGGGAGGAAGTCATAGGCGCCACGCTGCATTGCACCCACGGCGGTATCGATCGTCGGGTACCCCGTAATGACCACGAGGACGACTTCCGGACGCACCTCGTGGATCCGGGCAACGACCTCCATGCCGCTGATGCCTGGCATCTTGAGATCAACCAGGACTAGACTGGGCTTCAACGTCGTTACACCTTCCAGCCCCTGGCCTCCGTCCTCGAATGCTTCCACCCGGAATCCCATTTTGGACAGGATCTTCCGGCAGGACAGCCGCATGGCGTAATCATCGTCTATGACAACGATTGTCTCTTGCTCCGCCGTTTCGCTCATGCTACTTTCTCCGACCCGGGTTGGGTGAGAAAAGTATCGAGGATCAGGACTATGCTTCCCTATGCGAGGGGCAATGCGCCGCAGCCCTTTGCACAACCTCCAGAAACTTGGGGATGTCGAGTGGCTTGGTTAGGTAGAAGTCAGGGCGGATCATGTCTAACTCGCCGGCCATTGGAAATCGTTCATCCGGAGTTAGATCAATGGAAGAAACCATTACAATCGGAATATTCCGATAGTCAGCGTACGCATCCTGGTACTTAATCGCCTGAGTGACTCCGTACCCTTCCGTGTCGCACTCCATCATTATGTCGAGGACGATGATATCCGGCTTTTGCTCAACCACTTTGCGCAAGCCCTCTCTTCCGGAGTCCGCCTCGACCACCACATAGCCGTGGCTCTCAAGAAGAGATCTGGCCGATGCTCTGTAGTCCTGATCATCATCGATTATGAGTATCTTCAAATTGTCGGACATGCTCGCCTCCTCCACCGAGAGTCTGGTTGGAAAGTCGTCTCGGTTTGGTCAGTTATCCGGAGCGGAGTGGGTATTGTGTGCGGAGGCTTCATTGTAGTGTCCTCCGTATAGGTAATGATTGATGGCCTGAAACCGCTGCCGTTGTGAACTCGTTCCCGGAGCGCTACTGGAATCACGCTGTCGTCTCCGGTGAGATGCAATGTCATCGTTGACGAGCAGCAGCGGCCCAGCCAGGAATGCTCCGCAGCCGCGGCGTTGGACGACCTAAACGTCAGGTCATTTTCGAAACGAAAGAGTCTACTCGCTTTGAGAGGGCGTAACGATGAGGAACGTGATGGATTGCTGCCTTTGGCGACCATAACACCACCAATCGCCCGCACTGCACCTATAAATTTACCCCTCATTCCCCGGCGATGCGATGACGCACGTCACACATCAACGTGACGGGGCCAGATGTGGTTTGTTCGCTTCCGCGAGTGGACGGGGCCTCGCCCGGTTGCCACCGATCGCTCAGGGCCGGATAAGCACCCAGAGCCCGGCCAAAGATGACATCGCGTTGTTGCAACATGTGGGGCGACAGTGGGGGCATAAATCTGCCCGAGAGGCGACTGGACCATCAGAATGCCATGGTTTCGGATGTCCCTGAATGAAGGCGCTTTTTCAACGGCCAATCCTTTTGTTAGCAATAAGTTATGCGCCGCTACTAATTTGCGCTAGACACCCGTAAAAGGCGGATAATGAATGTAGAGAGATGGGGATCCTTCACAGAACTCCCGAAGTCAAGCCTTAAATACCGTGTCTCGTATAGCCGCGGGGAAAGGAGGAAGCGATGTCCATTCGCAGAGTCTTTTCACTCTTTGTTCTCATCCTTGGTCTTGCCGCATTGGGTGAATCTCAGCAAAAGCAGATCAAGTATGTGCCGGTGCAGCCGACGTCGCCTGCGTCGGGCCAAGAGATGTACACCGCATATTGCGCCGTTTGCCACGGCAAGGCAGGCAATGGAAACGGTCCAGCGGCTGAGGCGCTAAAAGTCCCACCACCGGATCTCACGATTCTGGCCAGAAAGAACGAAAACAATTATCCCTACGATAGCGTTAGAAGCGCGATAGTGGGTGACGAACTCTTGCCGGCACACGGCTCGAAGGAGATGCCGGTTTGGGGCGAACTCTTCTGGGGCATGAGCCTGGGACATTCCTCCGAAGTGCAGTTGCGTATCAACAACCTAAATAGGTACATCGAATCGATGCAGCGAAATAACTGAAATCTTCTGGGCGGCTCTGATTCTGGCGGTGCCGCCCAAAGGAACGTTTTGGAGATTTGAACCCCAACCTGCGCTCATCCCAAACTTAACTGAGCAACCCTAAATGAAATCAGTACCGAAAGTAGCGAAATCTTGGATCGAAATGCAGTAGGATTGCTATCTGGTTCTATCGCACCTGACCCGAAGTTCTGCCCCGGCCCGTTCACACCTCCTCCCGAACCAACTGCCGCCAGTCAGGCAATTCATGAGGCCATGGCTCGTCTCCGGAAGGTACTCGAAGAGACTCAGAGCGAAGGAGCGCGCGCACCGGAAGATCTAAGAGAAGGTCGCTCAAGAGGCAGAATCCGCCAACTGGAATCTCACCCATCTGCTCGCCACGCAACAGGTGCCGCTGAGGCAGTACCACCCGCCCTGAGTGTCGAGATCGTCGCTCAGGCGGAACAGGTGCAACAGGCCTCGAAATCGACGAGCAGGCGAACCTCGAAAGTCACTATTTGCCTGACTAACGAATGAGTAGCGTCTTAATAAGAAAGTGGGGCCAACGACCTGAACCTTCGGGCCGCCAGGGAGGCGATCAAATGGATATACGGCAACAATCAGCGCTATTTTCGATGACAAAAATGAGATTCCAAATAAAAAAGGTGGCGGTCTTTTTGCTTGCGACAGTTCCTATCATGGTTCTGCTCTTTATTTCTGCATTGAATCCGCCCAGCGCGTTGGCGGTTCCAAGCTATGCGCGGCAAACGGGCTTGGCGTGCAGTGGCTGCCATTACACGCCTCCGGAACTCAACCCTGGCGGACGAAGGTTCAAGCTGCTGGGTTACGTTGACAGAGGGGATCAGACCAAAACCGTGACATCGGATGGAAGCAAATCGCACGCAGCGCTTAATCTTCTGGCTTCGCTGCCTCTTTCCGTAATGTTTGAGGCCTCATTTACCAACACCAATTCACCGGTGCCGGCGACCCAGAATGGTAGTTTGCAACTGCCTCAAGATATATCGCTCTTTCTGGCTGGGGCATGGACAAGCAACGTAGGCAGCTTTCTTCAAGTCACTTACGAAACCCAAGCCGACCATTTCACCAGCGATAATACAGATATCCGCTACGCGAATAAGACTAAGATGAGCGGCAAGGAACTGGTTTACGGCTTGGACCTCAACAACAATCCGACCGTGGAGGACCTGTGGAATAGTACGCCTGCATGGGGATACCCATGGATTGCCAGCAATGTTGCACCTACTCCCACCGCCACCCCCATCATTAATGGTGGTTTGGCCCAGGACGTTGCCGGATTCGGGGGCTACGCGATGTGGAACGATCATCTGTATCTGAACCTGGAGCTTTATCGTTCGGACCACGTCGGCGGTCCTCAGCCGAATCCAGGAATTGGCTTTACACACAACATCGTCGGGGTTGCGCCCTACTGGCGTGTCGCTTGGCAGGAATCGACCGGGACGACGCAGTTTGAGATCGGCAGCTATGGAATGCACATGAAGAGCACCAACAGCGCGATAAATAGCGGGACAAATGACCTCTATGATGGGTACACGGATTGGGCCTTCGACACTCAGTATGATCGGACATTATTCAGGAAGGATGTGCTATCGCTGCGAGGCACGTATATCCGCGAAAACTCCAATTTGTCATCCAGCGCCAGTGTCCCCTCCAGTGCTGGGGGTCCGTTGGCATCACAGGGCGGGCACCATCTCAACACTTTTATGTCCAACGCCGAATTCCATTTCGGCAATCGCTACTCGGGCTCATTCGGTTGGTTCATTACCCAGGGCACGGCCGATACCACCCTGTATTCGCTAGCTACCGGCAGTGCCAATGGCGACCCGAGAAGCGCTGGATATATCGCAAACGTGTCGTATTGGCCGTGGCAGAATCTGCAGCTCGCCGCCCAATATACCGGATATACGCGCTTCAATGGCGCCGCAAACAACTACGATGGCTCAGGTCGCAACGCGAGCGCCAACAATACCGTTTATCTGGATGCGAAATTCCTTTTCTGACACGCACATGAGCAATTACCAATCACAAATGCAAAGGAGAACAACGCAATGAGACACAAGGGATTCATATTGGCGGTAATGACAGCCGGGTTGTGCATCGCAGCGTGGGCCGGCGATATCGAGGGAAAAGTTACTGGCATGAAGGGCCAGTCGGTGGTTTACGTCGACGCCATTGCGGGCAAAACGTTTCCCGCTCCCAAAGAGCACCCGGTCATGGATCAAAAGGGACTGGTCTTTGTGCCGCACATCATGGCTGTACAACAGGGCACAACCGTGGAGTTCCTGAACAGCGATAATGTGCAACACAACGTCTTCTGGACTGCTATCGCCGGCGACAAAAAGGCAGGACACAATCTCGGGACGTGGCCCAAGCGTGAAAAGCGTCCCTTTACATTCGATAAGGTGGGCGCCGTGGCACTGCTCTGCAATGTACACCCGGAAATGGCAGGATATATCATTGTCAGCCCAACTCCCTATTTTGCCGAAACCGACGACAGCGGCAATTACAAGATCAAAGACGTTCCCGACGGCAGCTACACCGTAACCGCGTGGCATGAAGGCGCCAAGAACCAGTCCAAGCCGGTCGCTGTGGCGGGCGGTGGCAAAGCAGACTTCACACTGAGCAAATAGGACAACAAGGAGCGGGCGGCACGTCCGCTCCCCGCCACTTCGGGTAGAATGCTTTCCACTAGACGAACGCACTGGGGATTGCCATCTTGCTGAAGCGGTTCAAAGACAAGAAAGTCGATAGGGATTGGTTGAACACCAACTTTCCCTGCATGATGGCTTGTCCAGCCCACACGAACGCGGGCCGGTATGTCGCGCTCATTGCGGAAGGGCGATTTGAGGAAGCGTACAAGTTTGCCCGCGATCCCAACCCGCTGGCGAGTATCTGCGGCCGGGTCTGTGCGCATCCCTGTGAGACTGCCTGTCGTCGTGGGGATATCGATCGCCCCATCGCAATACGGGCGCTCAAGCGCTTTCTGGCGGAGCGGCACGGCCCTGAATCGAAGCGTCCGGTTGACATCAACGCGGGACGGGGACAGAACAAGCTGCCCTTCAAAGTCGCCGTGGTCGGCGGCGGCCCGGTCGGACTCTCGGCGGCACATGACCTGGCTCTCATGGGCTACTCGGTCACGATATTCGAAGCCGCTCCTGTGGCCGGCGGAATGCTTTACCTCGGCATTCCCGAATACCGCTTGCCTCGTGACGTGGTGGAGGCGCAGGTGCGAGAAATTCTTGCGACCGGCGACATCACTCTCAAGCTCAATCAGGCGGCCGGGCGCGACTTCATGGTTTCCGACCTGCGCCATCAGGGCTTCGATGCCGTGCTGATCGCCGTGGGCGCGCATCGCAGCCGCGATCTGACCATTCCGGGGGTTGACCTGGATGGTGTTTACAAGGGCATTGATTTTCTGCTCAACGTGAATCTCGGTTACAAGTTCACCATTGGCAAAAAGGTGATTGTGATCGGCGGCGGCAACGTGGCAATGGACGTGGCGCGTTCGGCGGCTCGCGAAGTGGTCCGGCAGCATGTCGCCGGAGTAGAAGACCTGGAGCCTTCGCTGGAGAATGTAAGTGCCGTGGCCACGAAAGAAATGGTGGACGTATCACTCTCTGCGCTGCGCTTGGGAGCGCAGGAAGTACATCTCGTCTGCCTGGAAAAACGCGAAGAAATGCCGGCGGCGCTGGAAGAGATCGAAGAGGCTGAAACGGAAGGCATCGTTATGCATCCCGGCTTGGGCCCCAAGCGCATGATTGGCAAAGATGGCAAAGTTGTGGCGCTCGAGACGCTGAAGACGAAATGGGTCTTCGATCAGAACAAGCGCTTCAATCCTGCGTTCTATGAGGGCAGTGAAACGCAACTGGAGTGCGACACCATTATCATGGCGGTCGGCCAGGCGCCGAACCTGGACTTTCTCAAACCTGCAGACGGCGTGGAACTTTCTCCCCGTGGGCTGATCGCCGTGAACCCGCGAACGCTGATGACCTCGGCGGACGGAATCTTTGGCGGTGGGGACTGCGTGTTCGGCCCGCGTCTGATCATCGATAGCGTGGCTGACGGCAAGCGCGCTGCGGTCGGCATTGATGAGTTCTTGCGTGGTCAGAGACATCCGGATCCCATCGTCGAGGTCGAGGTCTTTAAGCGCCACAGCATGCCGCTGGAGTTGTTGGACCTGGTTCGCCCGCCCATACCCATGTTGCCGCTGGAGCGCCGTACCGGAGTGACCGAAGTCGAAGTCGGCTACGACGCGCAGTCGGCGATGGAAGAAGCCCAGCGTTGCCTGCACTGCTGGGTAAACACGGTCTTCGAGGGCAGCCCCGAAGACGGGAGCATGTGCATCCTATGCGGCGGTTGCGTGGATGTGTGCCCGGAGAACTGCTTGTCGCTCGTATCCCTGGATCGCATCCAGTTCGAGCCCGATGCGGTGCAGCAGATTCGAGAGAATCAGGAATTGTTTGGCGTGGAGCTCGACGAAGTCGCGGCCGACGAACTCGGCATCGTGACCGGGTCAGCCATGCTGAAAGACGAGACTCGCTGTATTCGCTGCGGGCTCTGCGCCGCGCGCTGTCCCGTCGGCACTATCACCATGGAGTCATACAACCTGGATTCCGCCGAGCCGACGGGATTGATTTCGGTGGAAGCCATCGATGGACCACTCAGACCCAAATCGCCGGTTACGGCTGGAGGCCCGAAGTAAGCGTTCGAGGAAAACCGATGTCCGAAGAAAAAAAGAACACGCCGGCGGAACATAGTTCCGAACAGCGCTCGGAACCAGGCAACGAGTTCGACCGCCGCGCTTTTTTCGTGAAGCTGGGATTAGGATCGTTGAGTATCGCCGCCGCCGGTACGGCGGCATTCTCCTACCAGTTTCTCTCGCCCAATGTTTTGTACGAGCCTTCCCCCATTGTCAACGCAGGCAAGCCGGAAAATTATGCGGTCGATTCGGTGACGATGGACGTGAACGCAGGGATTTATCTCATCCATGCTCAAGAAGGTTTTTTTGCGCTGAGTGCCGTCTGTACCCACCTCGGCTGCCTGACCGCATGGAAACCTGAGTTGGGAATCATCGCTTGCCCTTGCCATGGCAGCAAGTTCACGCGTTACGGGGTCAAGATTGAAGGCCCTGCTCCCAAGCCGCTACCCTGGCTGCAGACCTCGATCAGCGACGAGGGTGATCTGATGGTCGACCGTTCCATCACTATTCGTCCCATGCAGTTTGTGAGGGTGTGAGCGTGGCGAAAACAATCACGGACTATTTCGAGGAACTACGCGGCACACGGGTCTGGCGTTCAGTGTTCCGCAGCGGGACCGGATCGAGTACTCTGCGCCGGGCGCTCGCGGTGCAGCAGAACGTATTCCTGCACCTTTTCTCCACCAAGGTGCGGACCCGAATGCTCAGCTTCAGCACGACCTGGTATCTGGGCACCCTGACCTTCGGAACGTTTCTCATATTGGTCGTCACTGGCATTCCGCTGATGTTCTATTACCATCCCTCGGTGCCGCAGGCCTATGCCGACACGAAGGATCTGCAGTTTGTTGTTTCCTCCGGCCTATTTCTACGCAACCTGCACCGCTGGTCCGCGCATGCCATGGTCTTCTTGGTGTTCGCGCATCTCTTCAAGGTGTTTTACCGCGGCGCCTACCGGCCGCCACGCGAGTTCAATTGGGTCATTGGAGTCATCCTGCTGCTGATTACGCTGCTGCTTAGCTATACGGGCTATCTGCTGCCTTGGGATCAGTTGGCTTTTTGGGCAATTACGGTGGGTTCCAATATCGCATCCGCCGTCCCCGTGATGGGCAACAAGGTTCACTTCCTCATGCTCGGCGGCAATGTGGTGAACGCCAACGCTCTGCTGCGCTTTTACGTGCTGCACTGCATGATTCTGCCCCTGGTGGCGATCCTTTTTGTCGCAGTGCACTTCTGGCGCATTCGCAAGGATGGCGGCCTCTACGCTCACCAAAGCGAACCAAGAAGGGTCGCGGCTGAACCGATCCCAGCCGCCGCGAAGGGGGCGCAATAGCCAATGACCGATCCGATTCGCGATAAGACGACCGATCCGAAAGATTTCATCGCCGGCATGGGCTCGAATGCCCGCAAGTCGCCGACGCGTGTTGTCTTCGTCACCCGGCGCACTTCGGCGCAGGTCAAGGTCACCGACGAAGATCAGGTGCAAACGTATCCGGAAGTCCTCTTCCGCGCCATCGTCGCCATCGAGGTGCTTGCGATCGCGTTGGCCTGCGTGTCTCTTCTGTTCAATGCTCCCCTGGAGGGCATTGCCGATCCTTCGCATACGCCCAACCCCGCCAAGGCGCCGTGGTACTTCCTTGGCTTGCAGGAAATGCTGCACTACTTTCCCCCGGTGGTTGCGGGTGTGCTGGTTCCGACTCTGGTGGTGATCGCGCTGATTGTGATTCCGTATTTCAACATCAACGTTGAGGCCGAAGGTTTGTTCCTGAAGGATCGCAAGCGTCGCTTGCTCATTTTTTATCTGGCTGCGGCTGCGCTTTGTCTGTTCTTGTTGCTGTTTGATGTGTACGTGGCATTGGTGCCGACCCTGATCGTCGCCGGGCTGATGGTGCTGGCGGCGCAAAGTTCTCCACAGTCGACTTCGGCTTTCCGGCGTTATCTGGCCGGCAAACCACTTTCATACTGGATCATGACCTGGTTTCTGTTCGAACTGGTCGTGCTCACGGCGGTTGGCACTTTCTTTCGCGGCCCGGGTTGGTCCTGGGTGTTGCCCTGGAGGAGCTAATTGAAGAACGCGTTATCTTCCCTGTGGCAGTCGTTGTGGCAGAGATGGTTCGGCGATCCGGTGCGCGCTTTCGGCGTGGTCAGTCTGCTGTTATTGATTTCGCTGGCCATTGCGCCGGCCAAGAATTACTTCAGTGAATGGCGTCACTACCAGAATCAGTACTTGGCGCTGATTCGGAGCCGGGGAGAAGCGGTAACCCTGCAGCGCCATTTCCACGACGGCATCCAGCAGATATGGATTCCTCAACTCGGAGTCGTAGATCGCTGCACCACCTGCCACGCCGGATTGAAAGAAACGAGCCTGGCCGATGCCAACCTTCCCCAGCCCTTCCGCCGGCATCCGGTAATCCCGCACACGCTTGACCAGTTCGGCTGCGTGATGTGTCACCGCGGGCAAGGCCCTGCGACCACAGTCGAGCAAGCCCACAGCAGCACGGAGGCATGGGAGCAGCCGACTTTGCCGGCACGGTACGTACAATCTTCCTGCGGGCAATGCCATCGCGATCCTCTGACCGGTACACCGCAACTGAACGTGGGACGCAATTTGCTGGGCCGTTATGGCTGTGTGCATTGCCATACCATCAAACTACCCGATGGCAGCGCGATCAAGCCGACCGATGATCCGCCTTCGCTTGGGCACATCGCCGACAAGACCACACGAGAGTGGATTTATGCATGGTTGAAGGATCCTCAGGCCTACGCCGTCACCGCGACCATGCCGAATTTCAAGTTGAGCGATCCGGACGCGCGCGATATTTCGGCTTTCCTTATCGCCAACAGCACACCGATCGTTGGAGACACGGCACCGGTCAGCCCAGCCGGTAAAGACCAGAAGGCGCCAGATCCGGCAGCTGGAGCCAGTTTGTACGGCGAGTCATTCTGCGCCTCCTGCCATGCCGTGCAGAATGCTGCCGGAAATGTGGTGGGAGGCGATGTCGGTCCGGAACTGACCCGGATCGGCAATAAGGTGAAGCCGGAATGGTTGCGGGCATGGTTGCGCAATCCGCGTGTCTACGATTCCGGAACGGCCATGCCGCACTACCGTTTCACCGATCCGCAACTCTCCCTGCTGACTGCCTTTCTAGGCAACAAGACGGATTCCGATCTGCTGGCCAATGTGCATCTTGACGCCGCCACGCCGGAGCAGATTGCGCACGGCAAGCTTCTGGTCACCGAATACGGCTGCGCCTCATGCCACGAGATCAGCGGCATCAAGAAGCCGGATAACTTTGCTCCGGAACTGACCCGCATCGGGAGCAAGCCGTTGACGCAGATTATTTTTCTGCCTGGAATGGCGCACGCTATACCGGATTACATTGCGGCCAAGATCCGGCAACCGCGTTCGTTTGGAGCGGCACTGAAGATGCCGCAGTTCAGCCTCGCGCCCGCGCAGATTGATGCGTTGACGACCGCGCTGCTCTCGCTCACCGACCGGGCCCATGACTTGCCACTGGCACTGACCGTTCCGGCGAAGCCGCCGTCGAATTACGAACCCGCGGGCAAGGCCGGACAACTCATGGCGGACCTGGCTTGCTTCAGTTGCCACGCCATTAACGGTCGCGGCGGCGACATGGCTCCCGACCTGACCTGGGAAGGCAGTTCGGTGCAGCGGCAGTGGCTGCTGGCATTCCTGAAGAGCCCTGGCACATTGCGTCCGGCCCTGATCCGCCGCATGCCGAGGTTCAATCTTTCCGACGACGACGCGAAGGAACTGACGGATTACATCATGACCGTCTATCAGACTCCGGCATTCGACCGCGACTCGATGCCGGCCAGCGGGTATCCGCCGAATCAGGTGGAGCAGGGGAAACAGCTTTTCTATTCCAAGTATGCCTGCCAGGGTTGCCACATCGTCGATACCAAGGTCGACAAAGGCTACGTCGGACCAACGCTCACGCAAGTAGGCTTGCGCCTGAATGCGGCGTGGATTTACCAGTGGCTGAAGGACCCGCAAACCATGCGGCCCGGCGCCATCGAACCAAACCGCAACATGAACGACGAAGATGCCCGCGCTCTGACCGCATTCCTGATGACGCAGAAGGGCCCCAGCAAGCAGGAGGCGAAGAAATAATGAGCCGACATTCGCGGACACTTTTCGTCGTCCTCCTCATTCTCATGAGTGCAGGGTGCACACGCAAGCCGGGGCCAGCCTCTCCTCTAAAACCCACAGGATTTGGCGCCGCCCTGGTGGAGTCGAGCGGAGGCAAGCAGATCGGCGCGACCGGCTCGGTTCTCGCTCAGCCCCTGGTCGTTCAGGTCAACGACGAACAAGGGAACGCCGTTACCGGAGCACTGGTCGATTTCAGCGGACCCGCGGGCGTCAGCTTCGACCCTCCGAGCGGCCTCACCGATTCCAGCGGACAGCTCAGCACGAACGTCGCTCTGGGCGGCATGGCAGGCCGATATCAACTCATCGCGCACACACTTGCGAAGACGCAGAAACCAGTCGAACTGAAGATCGAAGAAATTGCCTTGGGATACCAGCAGGAGCTTGGGTTTCAGCTCGACAACAAGTATTGCGCTCGTTGCCACGATCCGGAGTCCACTCCCGAGCGCGTTTCCAATTACGACAATCTTGAGGTCAAGCCGCACCCGTTCACCGAGGGTGACACACTCAACAAATTGAGTGATGCCGATCTGACAGCCATCATCAGCCACGGCGGACCCGCGCTCAACAAGTCCGCACTGATGCCGCCGTACGGTTACACCCTGAGCAAGACAGAGATCGAGGCGCTGATTTCGTACATTCGCCTTGTGTCCGATCCCCCGTATCATGCTTCCGGAATGGTCTATGCAGAAAAGTAGGCCGGTTGCTCGGCCCTGTTCTATTTCTTCTCGGCGCCGGCTTCTGCCGCGGGATCATGGTACAAACTGGCAGCCACGGCTTTCGACGACCATGTACGAGAAGTACGATTGCACTGGCCAGCGACCTTTGGACGCGGGTACGTACTAATCAATGGAGAACGTGTGGCCCTCAATCTACAAATCGCCGAGGGAGGATTTGGCACTTAGACGCTTACATCTCGGCGTGCAGGGGTTAGTACGCTCGAAAACGTCATCGCGGGAAATGGTCATTGAGGCCGATACTCGCCGAGGAGATCAGCGAGAATCCATGCTGCTCCGGCAATCGCGAAGGTCTCGGCGTTTTCGCTCCAATTCGTATGATTGTGGGGATCCGAAAGAATCAACGGTACCCACACGAGTAGCCC
>Ga0074044_10000512_pt1 | contig 37389 bp, 27 predicted proteins | sample BogForMeECP23OM1_FD_94443 | JGI IMG/M metagenome (GOLD analysis project Ga0074044, IMG submission 94443) | Bog forest soil microbial communities from Calvert Island, British Columbia, Canada - Bog Forest MetaG ECP23OM1 | ecosystem: Environmental > Terrestrial > Soil > Wetlands ...
AGTTCCGGATGGGGCAACGGTTTGCGCGGTAACATCTGGTCGCGCATGGAGGTGTTGTAGACGAAGATAGCCTCGACTGTGGCTGCCTGGGCTAGGTCGCCCGGTTGCAGGCGTTCGTAGGTATCCATGTTGGAGTGGTGCGTGCGCGAGGCGTAGTCGAGCTTGTCCTGGATGAACTGGAATCCGGGGATGCCTACAGCGTCGAAGGACTCGTGATCGGTGCCGCCGGTGTCGCGCACGCTGATTGCGGTTACGCCGAGGTCTTTCAATGGTTCGATCCATTGGGCAAAGATGGGTGCTTCGGCGACGTTTTCCTGGAGATAAACGCCGAGGATTTTGCCGCTGCCGTTATCCACGTTGAAGTAGCCGGAGATCTTTTGTTGATCGGGCCTTAGTTGAATTGGTCCGGCAGGTTTGCGCATCCACTCCGGCAATTTGACTTGATCGGGCGCAGTGGAAAGCGGAACGAATCCGAAATGCTGCTTCACATAGCCAATCTAGCCAAACAAGCCCTGCTCTTCCCCGGTCCACAGGCCGATGCGAATTGTGCGCCGCGGCTTTATCTGGAGCGCGTTGAGGATGCGCATGACTTCCATCGCAACCACCGTGCCCGCTCCGTTGTCGGTGGCGCCGGTGGCGGACGCCCACGAATCCAGATGGCCGCCGACCATGACGACTTCGTCTTTTAACTTGGGATCGCTTCCCGGTATTTCGGCAATCGTGTCGAAACCGTGCTCGTGATCGCCGGTGAACTTCACATCAACGTTCATCTCGATGGTGACGGGGACGTTGGCTTTGAGCAGGCGGTAGACGCGGCCGTAGTTTTCAATCGCCGCGATTACGACCGGAACCGGCTGCATGTGCTCGCGCTGGTAGCTGAACCATCCCAGACCGCGGCTGCTGTCCACGAAGATAGTTCCGCCGGAGCCGCCGTTGTTTCTGCCATCACGGCTGGGGAGAACCACTGCCAAGGCGTGTTCCTCGGCCAGGAACTTTGAAATCTTCTGGCGCAGCTCGATTGATTTCATAAGCTCCGGCGTGAAGTACTCAGGCTCGGGCATGAGCGGATGCTCGACAATCCTGGCCAGTTCTTTTTCATCCTCGCGCTCGAACAGCGGCTTGTCCACCGGCTTGACTTCGCGCATCTCGCCCAGCAGCACCACTTTGCCGGCGAGCTTCCCTTTGTATTTCTCGAGATCTTCTTCTTTCTTTACTTCCATCCATATTGCTTGCCCGCTGATCGCGCCGTTGCTTGAGGGCGACCAGGGCGCGGCCTGGGTGATGAACACTGCGGTATCCGGCGCTGCCATGCGCGTCCAGGTATTGAGTTGCTGCCAGCCCATGCCGAATTCGCCCCAGTCTTCTAAATGGGCGTTGGTGCAGCCCATGGCGGCGAGTTGATCGCGCGTCCACTCGTTGGCGCGCTGCAGATTGGGCGAGCCTGTAAGGCGCGGGCCAATTCCATCCATCAGCGCGGAGGCGAATTCCATTACATGCGAGTGGGCTAAGCCTTCGTAGCGGATCTGCTGGTACATGCTGAGATCGAGGGTTTCTTTTGCCGGCTGGGGCAGTTCGTATGAGGGCTTGTTGGCGTCGGAAGAGTTTGGGTTGGTCTTTTTGTCTGCTGCCGAGAGCGGCAGGGCGAAACAGATTAACAATGTGAGCGTGATAGCGAGTGGCTTGGGATATCGCATCTTGGATGATTGTCCTCGTTCAGGAAGTGATAGCAGAGTAGCAGAAGTTTATTGGCATCACCAATTGAAACGCGGCAGGAAAGCGGGGTGGTGCTCACCAAATCCGGGCTTTCTGAGTCTATGCTGAGAAGCGTGTTCGGAGATTAATTTCATGTTCAAGCATCGTGTTTTGCTGGCTGCGCTGCCTTTTATTTTCTTGAGTTGGATTGTTGCTCAACCTCAGAGCGCGCCTTCGGCCTCGAGTCAGCAGAGTGCGCCTCGAAAAACGAGCACGCCTTACACCGGGGATCTGTCGGTTTTTGATTCTGCTGGACGAGATGAGAGGCTGCAAATCAACCGGGTTATGGATATCCTCGCGATCACGCCCGGCAAAACTGTGGCCGATATCGGTGCTGGGTCGGGGTGGTTCACGGTGCGGGCGGCGCGACGCGTTACCGAGACCGGCGTGGTTTATGCGGTCGACATTAATCCTGAGGCTACACGTTACATCGACAAGCGAGTTCAGAACGAGGGTCTGCACAATGTGAAGACAATCCTTAGCAAGAGCGACGATCCGCAACTTCCCGCGAACCAGATAGATGCTGTGCTGCTGCTGAAGACTTATCACGAGGTTGATAAGCCCGTCGCTCTGCTGCGGAATTTGCGCGCTTCGCTTCGGCCGGGAGCCAAGGTTGGGGTTATTGATCGCAACGGTAATGGAGAGAATCATGGTGTAGGTCGCGACGTTGTCATTCAAGAGGCATCGGAAGCGGGTTATGCGTTGGTGTCGCAATACGACTTTGTGAAGGGTGATGGGATGGATTATTTTCTGGTGTTTGGCATGAAAGAGTAGTTCCGTATTGGGACTGAGTTTACTGTTTGATAACGGCACCCCCTCCCCCCTCATCTTGTGCAAAATCTAGACAGCAAAGGACTTAAATTTTCACTATGTGCTAAATCTTTGAGTTTACAGAGGTTAAGGGCAAAATCTTGAAAGCATGGGAGTTATGGGGAGTTATTCCATTCCGTTCTGGGAGATACTGGCATCCCTTAGCCGGTTAGGTTGTCAAAGAACTTCATCATCCAATAGATAATATTGTGTAAGATAGATTATCCTATGGGAAACATGCAGTCAAGTGCGCGCTGCCAGTAGATGGTTGCGATACCGCGTGGCGGCGTTCTAATGCGCTGCGGAGCTTTGCTCCGCCTGGACCCTTCGACTTCGCTCAGGGCAGGCTGGCGAGGCGCCCATCCCCACGCGAGCTTTGGTTGTGCCTGACCGCAAAGGCGCTCGTCCTCCACAGGCAACGGCTAATCTTCTACTACTCTGGCGGTCATTTCTTCTGGTGGGGCTCCGGCGGTCATGCCTTGGGCGATGATTAGCTGGCGGGCTTCGACGCGGATTTTGGGGAGTTGCAATCCGAACAGGGCGGCGCCTCCTATGCAGGCGACTGCGCCCATGGAAACGGTTAGGGGCGCGCCCAGACGGTCGGCCAACGCTCCTCCCAGGAAAGCTCCGAATGGGGCCATGCCCATGAACATCATGGAGTAGACCGCCATCACTCTTCCGCGCAGATGGTCGGGGACCATGGCCTGGATCAGCGTGTTCGACGACGACATTTGCAGCATCATGCCGAAGCCCACCGGAAGCAGGAGTGCTGCCGAGAGCCAGAAATTCCGGGATAGCGAAAATAAAATCAAGCTGACGCCGAAGCCTCCGCAGGAGTACGCCACCCATCTGCCTAAGCCCTGCACTCCGGTGCGCGTAGCCAGGGTGAGCGCGCCCAGCAAGGCTCCTACGCCGGTTGCGCCCATGAGGATTCCCAAGCCGCGGACTCCGCCATGGAGAATTTTGTCGGCGAAGATGGGCATTAGGATGGTGTAGGGCATCGCCACCAGGCTCACCAGGCCCAGCAGAAGCAGGATGGCGCGGATCGGGGCGGTGTGGCGGACGAAGCGGAAGCCTTCGATGATGTGCGCCCACGGGGAAGCGGCGGATACGCGGCGGCCGGGACGCTGCACTCGCATCATCATCAGTCCGATGATTACGGCGATGTAGCTCACGCCGTTGGCGAAGAAACACCAACCCTCTCCGAGCTTCGCCACCAGGATTCCCGCAATGGCGGGGCCGATGATGCGCGCGCCGTTGAACATGGATGAGTTCAGGGCGATGGCGTTCATCAGGTCTTCTTTGCCAACCATGTCGACGAGAAAAGCCTGGCGGCCGGGGATGTCGAAGGCGTTCACTACGCCCAGCAACGCGGCCAACACAAAGATGTGCCAGACCTGCACCTTGTGGGTGAGGGTCAACAGCGCGAGCACCAGGGCGAGGATCATGGAGGCGGTTTGGGTTCCGATGACCACGCGCTGGCGGTTGTGGCGATCGGCAACGATGCCGCCGAGCGGAGCGACCAGAAATACGGGAAACTGGCTGGCGAATCCTACCGAACCCAGCAGCAGGGAGGATCCGGTGAGGCGATAGACCAGCCATGCCTGGGCCATGCTTTGCATCCAGGTACCGATTAGTGAGATGAGTTGCCCGCTGAAAAAAAGCTGGAAGTTGCGATGGCGCAGCGCGCGCAAGGTGGCGGGCAATGCGATTGCTCGTGTGGGGGAGGCGTTCAGGGCTTGCGGTTCGGAACCTGGCGAGTTGCTCAAAGCTGAATCTTTCAAATCGTTCTTCCGCTATTTCACCATTCTTGATACCAATCGAACATTTTTCACCAGCCTGTTAGGATGCGGCCGCTGCATGACTCGATTCAATCGGGCGTGTGACTCGATTTCTGCCTAATTTGGGGCTTCCCAGACGCCGCGAGAAGCTGTAAAGTCGAAGCGTTTGCAGAGGGCTGCCTGTCTAGTAGGGCTGCCTGTCTAGTATAGAGGCAGGCCTCGATTCGGGTTGGTAAGAAGCTTATGAGCACGGAGCAGGTTCAACTGGAACGCCGGGCCGCGCAACGTTTTGACTTTCACTTGCCGGTTTCCGTGCGGCTCGCCGGCGGTGAGCGGGAAGGATGCGGGTTCACGCAGAATTTGAGCGCGAGGGGAGCGCTGTTCCACACCGATTTGCCGATGGCGGAAGCCGATGCCATCGAGATCACCCTGGTTATGCCGTCGGAAATCACGCTGGCTGAGAACATGCGGGTGCGTTGCCGTGGCCGAGTCTTGCGCTTGCTGTCTTCCGCCACGGGTAGAGGATCTGTGGTTGCGGTGCAGTTGGAGGGATATGAATTTCTGCCGGAAGCTGCCCGCAGATCGGCGGACTTTGATCGGATCTCAGCTTTGCATGAACATCCTCATGAAGAGGGCGGGGATCGCGAGCCCCAGGGCACGGCGCGGAGTCCTCTGCGATCCTGATTTCCGGAATGTGGACGGTTCGGGATCGACTGCGAAAGTCAACTTCAAAGTCAAGGGCGGCGGACAGGAGTGTCCGTCCTACACGTGCTTTGCAATCGGTGGGGTTTTGCGTAAAATGGCTAGGGACACTCCCTTACTCCGCGGTTTTCCGCTGTGTTGTCCTATTGGGTCTTGGGAATATGGCTCGCCTCTTGAAGAAATGTCGGTACGGAATTGGGTTACCGAAGTCACTTGGCGAGGTTCTCATCTCTTCTTAACATGCAAGTAACAGGTAGATAATAGAGATTCCAGCCATGCATGGCATAGCGGTCACCCTCCTTACCGAGGACAAAGAACGGCTCACGGTGCTTCAGCAACGGCTGGAGAGCACGCAGATGGGCCGGAATGTCTTTGGCCACGTGGGATTTCCCGCCAGCCCGACCGATGCCATCCTGCGACAGATTCAGGACGTGCGCGCCGATGTGGTGTTGGTCGACATTGATCCGCAAAATGTGCAGCGGGCGATGCACGCCATCGAACTAATTCATTCGAATACCAGCGAGATCGTTATCTTCGCCGTGGGCCCGATGAATGACCCGGGCACGATTGTTTCCGCCATGCGGGCGGGGGCGCGCGAATATATAGAGCGCAACGCTACGCCCGAAAGCATGGTCGAAGCCTTCACTCGATTTGCGGCTTCACGCGGCCGTACGCGGACATCCTCCGGGCGCGCGCGGGTGTTTGTGGTAGCCAATGCCAAAGGCGGCGCCGGGGCTACTACGGTTGCGGTGAACACTGCTGTGGCACTGCAGGAATTACATGGCGGAGTGCTGCTGGTCGACTTTGCGCTCCTCGGGCATGCGGCGCTTCATTTAAACGCACGACCCACGTTTGGACTCACTGACGCGCTGCAGAATCTGCATCGCATGGATACTTCGCTGCTGCAGGGTCTGATGACCACCTGCAAGAATGGCCTGCAGCTGCTGGCGGGACCGCAGGAGCCCCATCAAAGTATCCCGACGGCAGCGGAACTGGCCCGGCTATTCGATTTGCTGGTATCGCAGTTTCGTTACGTTGTGGTCGACTGCTCCAATCGTACGGATCAGACGGCGCGGCTGCTTTGTGACTTGTCCAACGCCGTGCTGCTGGTGGCGCAGTCGGATGTGGTTTCGCTGTGGAGCGCGGGCCGGTTGAGGTCTTTTCTCGAAGAGGGAGGGGGACGCGACCGGGTGCGGCTGGTACTGAACCGATATAAGAAGATTCCCGGCTTTGGCGATGAAGACGTCGAAGCTGCGACGGGATGCAAGCTGCTTTGGAAAATCCCCAACAACCATCAGGCGATCGCCCCTGCCATCGATAAGGGCGCTCCCGTGGCATTTCATGACAGCATCGATGTGGCACGTTCGTTTCGTACTCTGGCCGCTATGCTGGCGGAAGCTTCGCCCACGGCGGAAGGTTCGCTCGATCTGGTTTATCAGCCTGATAAATCCGACGCCAAAAAGAAAGCGACTGGCCGTTTGCTGAATCTCACCGCTGCGCGCGGGCCAGTAGTTTAAGACCTTCCCAAAACAGACTGTGAGGCGTTACCTCAGTTACCTATCGCGGTAACTGGACGCGGGCTACAATCACGCCACTGTGACAAATCGGCGATTAGCCCTGCTGCTTTTAGTGTTGGTAGCGACCCTGTCGTGCGCCGTTCAGGCCAAACAACTCGCGATTGTGGCCGACAAGGCAAATGCAACGTCGAACCTGACAGCTTCGGAGTTGGCGAGAATCTTTACCGCGCACAGCCGCAATTGGCCCGACGGAAAGTCGATTACGATCGTGATGCGCGACCCTTCTTCCGCGGATATGCAACTGGTCGTCCGCAAATTGATGAACATGACGCCGGAGCAGGCGCATGCGTTTGTTCTGGCGCATCGCGATGCAATCATGGTCGCCGATTCCGATGATGCCGTGCTTCGCTTCGTGTCGACTTCGCCGGGAGCGATCGGCGTCGTGGACTTGTATTCGCTCACGCAGGACGTACACGTGGTAAAGATCGACGGCAAGTTGCCGGTGGAGCAGGGCTACTTATTGAGGGGGAACTAGCCATGATAAATGTCTGCAGAAAAGTCGCATCGCTGGCCGGTATCGGGCTGCTGTTCGCGGCCGTCTCCGGCGTGGCCCAGCAAAGCGCGCCCCCGCAAACCGTGCCTCAGCCAACCAATGCACTGACCGCTGTGTTTCCGCTGACTACCAAGTCTCCGGAGGCGCGGCGTCTAGTCGAAGAGGCTTTGATCCTGTATCTCGATCGCGTGGAACAGGAGCAGTCGATTGAGATTTTGCGCAAGGCCGTTCAGGTCGATCCTGATTTTGCCATGGGCCACGAGTTTCTGGCGCAGATCAGTCTTGACTCCGCCGAGCAGGTGAACGAACAGGCGAAGGCATTTGCCGCGAGAAACCACGCCACTGCGTCAGAGCAACTGGTGATCGAGTGGTATCAGGACGCCGCCGATCACAAGCTGATATCGGCAATCACCAAGATGAACGACGTGCTCAACCAGTACCCGCGGGATAAGTGGGTGGTTTGGATGACGACCTGGTGGCTGCAATCGCAGCAGCAATACGAGCGCGTCATTGCCGTGTACGAGCGTTCGGGAATCACGGATTCTCCTGGCCTGATTAACAATATGGGTTACAACTACGCTTACGTTCGGCAGTTCGACAAGGCGTTCGCGATGATGGATAAATACGTTGCGGCGATGCCCAACGATTCCAACCCGCAGGATTCTTATGCCGAGATTCTGCGCATGGCCGGACGCTTCAATCAGTCGATTGAACATTACCGGACGTCGCTGGTGATCAATCCCGAATTCTATTCGTCGCAATTCGGCATTGCGGATACTTACTCGCTGATGGGAGATCAGGTTCGCGCCCGTAAAGAATACGAAGTTGGATTCCAGAAGTTTACTCTGCCCGAACTGCAGCAGATTCTATGGAAAACGCGGGAAGCGGCAACTTTCGTTCGCGAGGGCGATTATGAAGGCGCCCAGCACGCCTTTCAGGCGATCGCCGATTATGCGCACTCCCGGCAGAACAGCCAGGCCGAAGCTGACACCTACCGGCAGATGGCGGTGTGCGAGCAGAATCCCAAGCAGGCGCTGGCTGATTTAGGCAAAGCCGAAGCCGCTACACAGGACGGGAAGAACGCGTTGCGAATCACGATTACGCAGGAACTCGCACAGATTTTGCGGGCGCGAGTGGAAGTCGCTTTGAAGATGGGCAACAAGGAATTGGCGAACTCAAATCTTTCGCGTTTGGCCGACATGTCAGAAAGCGCCAACGATAAGCTGATCGAGCTCGCGTATCATGGAGCGGCTGGGGCGGTATTGTTCTCCGAACACAAATACGATCAAGCCATCTCCCATCTGGAAGAAGACACCAACAATCCCTTTTCGCTGAAGCTGCTCGCGGCCGCGTATCAGAAGATTGGATATAGCGCGGGAGCGAAGCGGACCAACGAGACGCTCACCAACCTAAACGACCCAACGCTGGAACAAGCGTTGGTGGTGCCGGCGTTCCGCAAGTGCAGCGAAAGTCCTTCTTCATGCACTGCGACTACGAAGAGTGCCTCACTAAAGAAGTAGCCAACTCGTGTTGCCGCGGGCGTCACCCGTGCTATAGCAATAATGGGTCTCGGACACAGCGTGCCCCTTACTTCCTAGCGGCAGGCAACTCGATAGACACCCAGGCTTAGGTGTTTCTTCATGGAGTTGAAGTTCATTGCATTTGCCTCAGGACAGAATTTCTCCGGTTGCAAAAAGTACTCGACTTCAAACACCGCTTTGCCCGCCTTGACGAATGGGAGCAGGGTGCCACACTCCTGGTACTGGAAACACTGCTCGTCGAGCGCCCAGTCGAACGAGGGTAGCAAGTCGGTGACCTGGTCCACATCGTTTTTTAATCCCACGGAAAGCCCGCGAGCGTGGGCCGCATTGGCAACGAACGTGTCGTAGGCTATCTGATCATTGTATGTGAGGCGGAAGCCGGTATCGTTGGTATAGCCGTCGACGTTGTCCGGTTCCATGGCGTCAAAGCCTTTGGCCTGGCACAGGTCCATTCGTGCCTTCATGATCGGACCCAGGATGTCAACGCGGCGGATATCCAGCCATCTCTCACCCGGCCAGCCAGCGACGGCCTTGCCCAAGACCGACTTTGGGAACTTCTTGGCATCAGGACGCCATTTCTCCCATGTACCTACATCGATGTAGCAGACCACCTTGCGGCCTTTGTTGTGGAGCGAAGTAACCACGCTGGCATCGTTATCGAACATGTCGATGTCATACATATGGACTTTGACTTTCTGGTCGACCGGCGTGGTCAGCTGCCATTGCCAGCTCGTGTTTAGGGGCGGCTTCCAGATTTCATGATTCTCGGCCGCCGGCGCAGGCGAGTGCGGAGGATGGCCGTGGGGTCGAACCTCCTGCGTTTCGCACACCAGGCTCAAAAGCAAAACACCGATTACGATAACGGATTTCATCGCGATCTCCTTTAACGCAGGGACTCTTCAGCTCATTGTCTCTACGTCTCTACGCCAGGCGGACGGTCCTTGTGATGCTAGCGCCAGCAGGCCGAGGATGGCAAGACGAAGCAAATGCGGACGAGGCGTCCGTGGCTACGTGATTGTCGCGGGGAACGCGGGCGTGAACCCCTTCGACTACGCTCAGGGCAGGTCCGCACCACGCGGGCTTACTTTGCGCTTGCGGCTTTGGCTTCCAGTTTGGCGTCGATGGCGGGGTTGGAGCAGACTTCGTAGTACCAGCGCTCGGTCCAGAGCTGGACCGAGAAATTGTGGGGATCGATCTGGGGCATGCGGCTTCCGCGGACGACAATTTTGCGGAAGATATCGTTGCCGACCGGGACCAGGCCGCTCCATAGATGAAACTCTTCGCCCTCCCACGCCTTGGGTAAATCCAGCGGTGAAAGCTCGAGCGAAATTTCCTGCTTCAGCTGCTGGAATGCGGGCTCGCTGATGCGGATGCCGTTCAGGTTGTATTTCAGAATGAAGTCGTCGGGGCTGTCTTCGACGTCGGCGTCGGGCACGGTCTGAAAGGCGTAGACGTTGAATGGAGTTTCCATCGACTTCATGGATTTCCGGACCCGCTTGCTGCAAGAGGACAGGCGGTCGCTTTCGTTGAGCGCGTCCGAGATCATGATGCGCTGCTCGCCGTCCATCAGGTACATTGGGGCTGAATCCTGGTAGGAAATTCCTACGCCCAATTCGATGCCGGGGAGTCCGGCGCGTTCGAGGAGTTGGTTGTAGCCACGGACGATTTCGATAATTTCGCGGGCCAGCACAGCGGCGCGACAAACCGCCAGCGCCGGCTCTCCCTCGCGCTCGAGGATCGAGAGAATAATCGCGTCTCCTTCCAGAAACACTTTGCTAGCGCCGTATTTGGATAGCAGCTTGTTGACCGGATCGTAGAAATTCAAACTGAAGTAGGACGCCGGATTCATTCCGCGCTCGAGCAGAGAACGCGTGAGCCGTGACGAATCGCGGACATCGGCTTTGATGATCACGTGACGCACCACTTTCTCTTCCGACGGCTTCTGCTCCTCGGGCAACAGGAACTCGTAGAGCGTGCCATTCATGGCGGAGAGCTGGCGCATTTTTTCGTTGGCAACGAGATTGACATTGTCCATCGCCGAGCGCAGCGCTTCGAGATTCCTCAGGTCGCGGTGGTAGCGCATGAAATCGCGGAGGAATCTGGCTGCGATCTTGCCCCGTTCGGCTCCCCGGCATCCCGCCACTCGCTGCACCGCCGCTTGCAAGCTGTCGCGCGATACCTTGCCCTGCTCCACGATCAGCTTTTCCACCCGGGTGCGCTCTTCGCGGGAAATCAGGGCATTCTTTAATTGCTGCGCGTTGATGCGGGGTGAGTACTCAGCGAGAAGCGGCACCGCTTCATAGGAAGCCACCACGTACTCCATGAGCTTCTCGCGGTCGAGCAGACCTAACCACGCTGCCAAACGCGTCTTTTGCGATCGCCCTTCGGGCGTGGAGTCATCCGGAGTTCCGGAGCCGATCAATTCCTGGGCATTTTCCGGAACGTTCAGCCAGGCGTTGATGGCGCGCTCAGGATCGACCTCGAGCCCCAGATTCAGAGATTGCAGGAACTCATAGGCAATGCGGCGGACATTGGTGAAGCGGTCGGGATCGCGGTCGAAATTGCCGAGCATCACGTACTGCTCGGCGTTGACATAGGCGTCGCAGCCGTCGGAGGTGAAAATCAGCGGGTTGAGGAAGAGTTTGTATTGGTCGTCATTATTATTATTATTGCCGTTTCCGAACAGCGAGCGCCGGGTGCGCGCCAGGGTTTCCTTCTCGATTTCCCGCAGTGTACGAAACAATTCCTGCCCGGTCTTGCGCAGGATCACTTTTTTCGCTACCTGGAAAGCGCCCACTCGCTCACGATATTCCAGCGCCTTCTGCGACCGATTACTTTCGTAGCTTTTCAGGGTCATGCGGCAACGTTCCAGAATCTGGGCAAATTGCAAACCCAATTCGATGCGCAGAAATTTGATGATCGCGACCCGCGCCAGCACATCCAGCGAGGGACTCCCTTCAGCCTTGGCGCGATTCAGCGCGGTCGAATGCACTTCGGCCAAGAGCGGCTTCAACTCCGATGCGCTGGGTTTGGCATTGACCTTCGGACTTGCGGTCGATCCGATGAAGTGACTGCTTTGTCGAGGCTGGGGCGTTTCCGCCGCCAGCAATCCCTCCACATCGCCGTGACGCACGATCAGACGAGAAATCTGCGAGCGTGTCTGGGCTACAAACTTGGGACTGAGATGAACATCGTGGCGCAGGTTGTCGACGCCGAGTTGCAGCCCGGCGAGAGAGAGCGAGGGAGTATAGCCGCTGAGGCGCGGAAGGGCTGCCTCCTCCTCGGTGTGTCCGAAACTGAAAATCGGGATGCGTGGCATGGCGGGATTGTTTTCGCCTTAGGGTTGCCCTGCGCGGCTGATCAGGCTCACCCGGAACTGGGGCACGACCAGGGCTTGCTCCACCGTGGGCAGGTTCAGCGCCGCCAGTTTGGCGGCTATTGCCTGGGCTTCGGAGGTAGCTCCGGTGCGGTTGTAGGCCTGCCACAAAAGCCGCATGGACTCCGGATCGGTGGCGCCTTCTTGCAGATGAGGAATCGCTTCCGTGAACTTTCCCTCGGCTACCAGCACTGCGCCGGCGGCCGCGTGATAGCAAAGTTGGATGATTTGGCTGCGACTGGTTCCCGCCATGGTTTCGAGTTGCTTGACGGCTTTCGAGGCTGAGTCCATGTCCTGAATCTCAGCCAAACGAGCGGCCCGGACGCGCAGGATTCTTGCCTGCTCTTCGTCCCGGTCGCTGGCAGAAATCTGATGCTCTTCGCGCAGCACATCCTGGGCGGCCTGCAAATACTTCAGCGCTGTTTTCGGATCCGGTTCGTTCATAGCCAAAATCCGGTGCGCCTCCGCTTCCAGTTGTCCCAGTCCCGCAGTGTGCGCATGCCTGGCCACATCGCTCAGGGCTCTTTCCGCCTGTTTGCGATTATTCTCGCGAATCCAGGTCACTGCCGACTGCAGTTCGCGCTGAACCCGGTCTGCATTACTGGGCGCGAAAACAATGGCGCGGTCATACTCCTCGCGGGCTTCTCGTTCCTTTCCCATTACCGCATAAGTATCGGCGACGCCCAGCTCCGAGCCGAAATTTGGATCGATGCGAATGCTCATGCGGTACTGCTCCAGCGCCGCATCGAGCTTGCCGGCCATGCGTAGAATCTCGCCGTAGGAATCGTGCGGGTTGGGCTGATCCGGCTCGAGCGCGACATAGCGGTCCATGGCCGCGAAAGCCTTGTCGAAGTTTCCCAGATCCGCGTATCCATAAGCTACGTCGTTCAGCGCTGCGGCGTAATCCGGAAACAGCGCAAGCGCACGTTCGAGCACAGTGACGGCCTGTTCATGACGTTGCTGCTTCATCAGCCAATCGCCAGCCAGATATGCCAGACGCTGATCCCGCGGATACTTCGCCAGCAGATCGTTCATGGCGCTGATTGCGGGCAAGTAATTGCTCTCCTGCGCACCAGCCAGCCAGCGGATCAGCAACTGTTCACTCGGACCCATCTTAGACGCCAACTGCTTGGAGCGGATACGCGCGGTGGATTGCTCCTGAGGATCCGGGCTCAGGTAGGAGAGCAGGATCAACGCCTGGGCAAAATCCGGGTCGGATTTGGCAGCGGCCCGCAGATCCTGCAGGGTTTCAGCAATGCGGTACTGCTCGAATTCTCGCATCGCCTTCTCGAAGCTGGCACGTGCCTGCGCCGAGGAAGTGGTGACCGGCAGTTTAGTGGGTGTACCCTTCTGACTGGATTGAGGCGTACCGGAATTAGCACTTGCCGACGCAGCCAAGGACGAAAATACAAGCAGGTAGAGGCACCAGCGGCGAAGCATTTGTCCCTCGGAAACTGTTGATTTCTTGCTTGTTATTCAATGAGCGTATCACGCGGTTTCGACCTGCTTAACGTTACCTAGGTTACGCGCCAAAGGATTGATTTTCCGGGCAGTTTCGGCGTGATTCGGAACTGTGGACGATTGCGGGTGGTCGTTTGTTTCGAATCGCCGATGATCCTGTTTCAACGTTGACCTGTTCATTTGCCAGTGTTCTAATTCATGCAACGCATGGGAGGCGAGCCATGAAGCCAAGGCTTGCGTTTTTGTTCGTTTTTCTCCTGCTGGTTATCCCCGCTCAGGTGTTCGCAAAAGCCGACATCTCCAAAATCACGATCCAAGGTGGCGATCTCAAAACTCCGATCGTAATCACCGACCAGAAGACTCTCGCGACCTTCGATATCTGGAGCGGCCCGGGAATGGGTGGTTGGACCAGCGCCAGTCCCAAGGATGCTGACAGGTTCGTGATCGACTGGTTTCACGGTGTCGCCGAGCAACCCCATGGGCTTCAACGCTACCAAGTGTCCTTCTACGCAAAATGGCCTACCGAGCGAGTCATCTATGTAGTGTTCTACGAGCATGATCCGGGGACGGAGCAAGGTTACATATATTTGCCCGGCAGGACTGACGAGGACGAGTGGTATCGGCTCAACGTGGGTACGATTTTCCGCGGGGTGGAGGGATACTGGTTTCGCGCCGGGAGTCGGTGGGACATCGTTGCGAGCCGGCTCATCGCCAGTGCAAGGTGAAGGTTCGCAGCCTGTCAGGCTGGCTTCAGTCCCGGACTAACTCGGCTCGATTTATCCAACTCCAAAGAACAACTGCGAGCGCCCACACTGCGAATAGTGGAATCAGACTCGCCAAGCCATGCAGGCCGGCCAATTCTCCTAAGTTGAAGGCGCCGTGCACATGGTTTGTCCCCTGCTCGGCGGGTATCAGGACCGTCCCCAGATTCAAGGAAAATCTGCCTGCCCAAAACGATGGCCAATAGAACTGCCGTAGCGGGCAATGAAACTCGTCGGGAGGTTGCGCCCCAACCGAAACCGCCATGAGCGTAAGGCCGACGCCAACCACGGCCAGGATCCCAAGGACGATTCTCCAGCCTGTACGCGCGTGATCCCAAAGCGGCGCCAGTCCCAGACACAGCAGCGGCAGCCCCGGCGCCAAGTAGCGTGGACCGTAGGACCAACCGGCCGGCCAGGAGGAAAAGGAAGCGTGAAAAAGAAAATAATACGCAGCGATCGCAGCCGCTCCAACCGCGGCAGCATGCGTCGCGGGGCGCTTCCACAGCATCCCCAAACCGAAAGGCGCAGCCAGGACGACCGGTCCGGAAAACAGCAGCCCACGCCGGCAGCCGAATAACAGCTTCAACGCGACATCAATTCTGGGATACGTAAGACCCATGTAGCCGTGCGTCATCCACGAAAAAGCTCCGGCTGGGTAGTATGCATAGCTGGGATGAAATAGGGAACCGAACGCCGCGCGCTGGTAAGCCATGAGCGCGAGGAGGCACGGCAACGCGCCTGCGGCGATTCCAAGGATGACGCGCCAGCGCCGCTGTCCGTCCTTCCAAGCCAGAACCAGCGCCAAACCCGCGACCATGGCTGAGGCTGGGGCGGAGGGATATTCCGTTAGGGTGGCCCACCCTGCTGCCAGACCGAGAGCCAATCCCCAAAACGCATCCGCTGTCGAACCTAAAGCCGCGCGCAAGCGCAGAGCGCAAGCAAATGCGAACACCAGGCATGCTCCGGCAAGTGCGTGCCCCCAGAACAATGTGGAGTATGCCCACATGGGCGTCGCCAGCCCTAGTGCGAGAGCAGCAAACGTCGCGGCGCTGGCACTGCTTCCGAGTTGCAACGCGATCCAGAATAGGCATAAGCAGGCCGCTGCCATGGGCAGAGCGACGGCAAACAGGGTGACGGAGTAACTGAGGTCGACTAAGCCACGCGGCGATTGGGGATCCACTCTCGCCACTCGCATCAGGGGCAGCGCTGCGAAGGCAACCGGGACCGCCAGCAGCGCGAGTCCCGGAGCTTTGTCAGAATAGTAGTGGCCATTGGCGAAAGCTTTGTCGCTGGTGTTCTGATGGTAGGCATCGATGCGCAACGTTCCCTGCTCGACAATGGCGCGTACCAGATCCAAACGCGAGTTCTGATTCCATCCTCCGCCTTCATAGAAATACGCATAGGAGACGAGAACGACTGACGCGATCAGCAGCGCGCGGATTCGAAACCAAGAATAACTATCCTTTAGGGCAGCATTCATTGCGGGTAGGGTCAGGGTTGATTCGGCGTTGGTGCGGGCTGGGCCTCGGACGGGACCAGCCGCAGCTTCTTATTAATGTTTGGCCAGTACTGGCGCAACAGGTGCCCGCCGAATTTCCAGCCCAAGTCGGCCCCGTAGCGGATGAAGGTGCTGCCGACGCCGCGGTTTCCTTCAGGATAATAAGTGTCAGCCAGCCCCTCGGCCGCCAGGGGGCCCAGCAGTCCCGCAAAGTTAGCCACTCGTTTCCCTGAGTCGCTGCGCGTAATCGCGACTCTGACCGCGGCGTACTTCAGCGACTGCTTGAAAGAGCGATTCCTCTTAACATAGAAGCGCGGATCTTCGTGCAACGCAGACGCGATCAGGAAAGTTCCAAACAGGTTGGCGGAAGCAGAGCGGGCCATGTCAGCGCCAAAGCGCTTGGCATATCCTTCACCTTCCTGGCCATAGCCCGCGGGGCTATTGATCGCCTGGCCGAAAGCTGAGCCAGTAAGCGCCGCGCCGATTGTGGCCAGGGACACGCTGTTGTTGGCGGCCAGCTTGAACTTCTGCCAGCGATCGAGCGTCGCCGCGTTGGTGGCGAGGTCAGGGAAGAACACGGACTTCCGCTCCAAGAAGGCTATCCCGCTCTGCAGTGGGTTGGTCCCCTTGGGCGCGGTTTGCGATTGCGCGCTGGCAGAAGGCGCTTCAGGGGGCGCGCCGGATTGGCTCTGTTGTGCGGCGCTCGCGGCACACAGCAAGCAGCACATGGCTGTCGTCACGACGAGACGATGCATCACGGCTTCACCCTTGTCACGGGACACAAACTCTCCTCAACTCACAATACTGGTTGGATCCTTCAATACCCAGGCTTGGAAAACAACCGGGATTAGCTGAATGCTGATTGCTGAGCACTGTCTAGCCTAGACTCAGATTCTTAGAAAAATGTTTTGGCGATACAGTACCCACATCGCCGCCCAGCACATTAACACATAGGCGAGTGCGTACAGTAAGGACGCGTTCACCGGGCTGGCTAGCGGCACGAACATGAACTGGTAAATAGCGTCCTGCCAGCTCACCCCTGCGTGAGTGTGCATGTGGTCGAGCAGGTGCGATATCAGCTCGGCGAAGACGTAGGCGGCGATGGCATTCATTCCGAACACCAGCAGCGGCCTGGTCCACAATCCCCGACGCTTCTTGACATCCACGATCCAGTAACACAGTGCCAGGCAGAGCAGGGCCAGACCGGCAGTGAAAATAACGTAGGAACTGGTCCAAAGTTTCTTGTTGATGGGGAATCCGAGGTTGAGAATTTTGCCCGCCACGATGCCGACCACTCCGAACACAGCCATGCCCAGCGCCTTGCTCTGGGCGGAGCGCTGGGAACGAAGCCATTGCCCGGTAAGCATTCCCAGCAGGCTGGTGGCGACTGCGGGGATGGCGCTCAACACGCCTTCGGGATCGCGCGTGCCCTCGTATAAATGTCCGGCGAGCAGTTGGCGGTCGAGCCAGGCGGCGAGGTTGCGGTCGGGATCGAGCAGGGGGATAGCGTGCGTGGGGACGCCGAATCCGGGGACGGGAACAAAGCGCATCAGAATCCAGTAGCCTACGAGGCAGCCTGCGATGGCGAGGATCCATCCACGCCAATCCGTCCACAGAGCCAGGATGGCGGAAATCACGTAGCAGATGGCGATCCGCTGCAGCACACCATACACGCGCCACGATGCCAGTTGATATTGATTAGGAAAGCCATTCAGAAACAGGCCCAGAGCAAACAGGGCCAAGCCGCGCCAGAGCACGTGCCGCAGAAGCTCTCGCCGCGATGCGCCACGCTTGAGGCGGGAACTGAAGGAGAATGCCATGGCGACGCCGACGATAAAAAGAAAGAAGGGAAAGACCAGGTCGGTCGGGGTCCATCCGTTCCACTGGGCGTGCTGGAGTGGCCAATAGGAGTTGGGCTCGTCGCCGGCGTTGTTGACGAGGATCATGCCGGCGATGGTGACCCCGCGAAACAGGTCCAGCGACATCAGCCGCGACGCTGGCACGAGCGATGGTACTGCGGCGATTTCGTGTCCGACGGCGATACTCGATAAAGTCGAAGCCATAGGAACCAGCTATCTTAGCAGGCGGCGGTTTGTGAATCGGGCAACAGTGTCAGGGATGTGCCCGGTCTGTTTTGGTTTCAATGTGTCTGGTACCCCCCTCCCCCTTTTATTTTGCAAAATCTTGAAAAGACGAGGTTTATTTTACGACTATCTGCTAGATCTTTGAGTTTAAAGGAGTTGCGCGTAAAATCTAGACAACATGGGAGTTACGGCGGTTCCGCAGTCCCATGTTGGAACCGGCAGACGCGGGTCGAACTCTTTGTTGACCTGTTCTTTCGCCCTGCCGGGGCTTTACACCTTCCTCCTGTCTACCCACAGCTTGCGCTGTGGGCTGCACTCTAACGCCGCTCTGCGGCTGTAGGCAACCGTGTCCGCATCTGGGCTAGCTTGTCAAAGAACTTGCATTATCCACTAGATAATGTCATATGACTTACATTATCTGGTTAGACGAGCTCGGTCAACAGCGCTTCAAGATGTGATTTGGATCGCAACTGAAGCAGATGGGCGCGGGCTTAGGCAAGCCCCAAAGATTTTCCGGGCTCAGCGGATTGAATCTCGCAGCTGAAGCAGAGCTTGATCGGCGGCATTGAGGCGAATCAGACCGAAACGAGGATATTCGAGGTCGAGTACGGTATAGATGGTGACTGCAATGACGGTGGCGTACAACATCATATGGAGCCAGCTTCGGCTTTTGCGTTTGGCCATGGCGTAGCCAGCAAGCAAACCGCTCACCAGCGCGACACCCGCCAGAAGGGCGAAGATGAGCAGCGGCAGTTGGGTGTGCATGGCGATGGTGCGAGTTGTGGAAACGTCGATCATCTGGTTGAGCGCGGGTAACAAGAGCCTGGCAACATTTTGGCTGGGGTCGTTCCGGCTCGCACCGATCGCGCGCGACCAGATGTCTTGCTGTATCTCGCCGACGCGCACAAGTTCCCGCTGGGAAGCTTGCAGATCGGGCAGCCGGTCGTACACACCTAGCCGGGCGTCCAAGTATTGCCGAAACAAGCGGCGCATTTCCGGCTGCTGGTCGATTGGAAGGAGATCCACGCGCAGATACGCGCTGCCAATCGCATTGGCTTCCTCGACGATCAACTGGCGCTTAGCGTCGAGACGCGATGTTCCGCCGGCAAAGGAGAACCCCAGCAGCAGCCCGAGGAGAGCGAAAACCGCGGCTTCAATGACTCCAATGCCCTCGTGCGAGGACTCCGGTTATTGTTCAGAACTGCGGCGGCCGATGCGGTAGCCGATTTCGAGGCAAGCCACAATCCCGAGAAAAAGCCCGGTTGACACCGCTATCGGGTAATGTACCGGATGCATAAATTCTCTCGACCACCAGGGCGGGCAAATCAGTCTACCGCGAAGTGTAGCTGGGGCACGAATTTGATTTACTGCCCGGCGATTCGACTGGCGAGTCTGGCGCAATGTATAGCTTGCTGTTTGGCGGGCTTCTGTGGGTTCTCTGCGGCTGTTCGCCGCGTCCTCTGCGTTACAATGTTTTGCTGCCGTTCAGCAAAGACAAAATCTTAAATCGCGGAGAACGCTGAGAACGGCCGCAGAGGACGCTGAGTTATCTCGGTCCCAACCCGCTCGACGAAATGGTTCAGGCGATTGCCTGAAAAGAAAACTCAACTTGACTTCAGAGCGGGAAAAGGATAAAAAAGCTTCACTTTCTGATACCTCGAATGTTTCTGATTAGAAACAAATCGACTGTGGTTCGCCAGCGGGTGAGCGGATTCGCGCTTGAACTCCTCCTTATTGTGGCCATTCTTGGCCTGGTGCTTGCACCCAGAGGATCCGGCGGATGATGTAGCTATAGATTGGGTTTCAACGCAAGGCCATCATCCACCGGATGATGGCCTTTTGCTTTATGGCGGTTGGTTGCTGTCAGGCTAGGAGGAAAGAATTGAACGCACAGGTGAAGGTGTTCGATACGACGCTGCGCGACGGCGAGCAGAGTCCGGGCTGCAGCATGAAGGTGAATGAAAAATTGAGAATGGCGCGGCAGCTCGAGGCGCTCGGTGTGGATGTAATCGAGGCAGGGTTTCCGATCGCGTCCGCGGGCGATTTTCGGGCGGTGCAGTTGGTGGCACAGGAGATACGCCGGCCGGTGATTGCAGCGCTGGCACGATGTTGCCCGATGGATATTGAGCGCGCCTGGCAGGCCTTGCAGGGGGCGGCGCGGCCGCGCATTCACATTTTTCTCGCGACCTCCGATATCCATCTGCGCGACAAACTCAAGATGACGCAACGGGAATGCCTGGAGCAAGCGCGGGACGCGGTGCGGATGGCGAGGTCTTTCTGCCAGGATGTAGAATTTTCGGCCGAGGACGCTACCCGCTCGGACTGGAATTTCCTTTTTGAGGTGCTGGAAGCGGCTATTGAAGCGGGTGCCACCACGATCAACATCCCGGATACGGTCGGCTACGCTGTCCCCGCGGGGTACGCGGAATTGATTCGTGCCATAGGCAACCGAGTGCGCGGTGCGGACGAGGTGAGCATCTCCGCACATTGTCACAATGATCTGGGGCTGGCGGTGGCAAACTCTCTGGCCGCTGTCGAGGCGGGCGCGCGACAGGTGGAGTGCACTATCAACGGCATTGGCGAACGCGCGGGCAACGCTTCGCTCGAAGAAATCGTGATGACCATGCGCGTGCGCCGGGACCATTATCCATTCGAGACAGCGGTGGTCAGCGAACAACTTTTTCCCTCCAGCCAGTTGCTGAGTGAGATCACCGGGATTGCGGTGCAACCCAATAAGGCGATTACCGGGCGCAACGCATTTGCGCATGAAGCCGGTATTCACCAGGATGGCATGATCAAGAATCCGCTGACTTACGAAATCATGAGGCCACAATCGGTGGGAGCGCCGGACAGCTTTTTGGTGCTGGGTAAGCATTCGGGGCGGCACGCTCTGGGGCTGCGCTGTGAGCACCTGGGGTTTCAGTTCGATCGCCACGAACTGGATGAAATTTACCGGGAGTTCATTGTCCTGGCGGATGGCGTGAAGCGAGTCGAGGACCGGCATATCCTGAAACTGATAAAGGAGAGGCACAAAGGCCGTGAGCAGATGGGCGGCACGGGGGCTTCGGGGGCTCGCACTTCAAGTTGGAAGAAACCAGCTTCAGTCGAGCGATCCGTTCTTGATTCCCGAGCGCGGTAACGTCACGGGGATTCAAAGGCGCCGAGTGCGAGAGATTCGACTGGCCAGTCTGCCGACCATGTTTGGCGGACTTCTCAGCGTTCTCGGCGGCTGTTCTCCGCGACCTCTGCGTTTCAATCTTTTGGTGGGGTTCAGCAAGGACAAAGTCTTAAATCGCAGAGAACGCTGCGAACAGCCGCAGAGAACGCAGAGTTATTTCGGTTCTAACCCGCTCGACGAAATGGTTCAGGCGATTGCTCTGGCCGTTTATCCGACTCCAAGTTTTTGCAAGTCCTGGCGTAACTGCTCGGCATTTTGCATCTGGATGACGTGCATTCCCAAGCGCGCGGCACTGTCCAGATTCAAGGGACGATCGTCGATAAAACAACTCTCCTCGGGAGGCCTCTGCGTAATCTCGAGGGCGAGGTGGTAGATTCCGTCTTCCGGCTTGCGCAATCCGACGAAACAGGAGCTTACGAAAAGGCTGAAGATCTCGCGCAAGCCGAAGGTCTGAATACGAAACAAATTCAATTCTTTCGATTCATTGTTGATGGTGGACATCAGGTATCTGCACGAGTGGCTGAGATCCTTAGCCAGTTGCAGAGCCCGGGGCTGCGGTTGCGAGAGCGAGAACATGTACTGTTTGAAAGCATCGAGGGTGAAGGATCGCGGGCGGTAGAAGATGGTGCGCTCCAGGTATTCCTGCAAGGTGATTTTGCCGCGCTCGAACGAAGAGACCAGCATCTCATGGCGGCTTTCGAATTCGACTTCATCCAGATTGAAGTGTTTGAGAGTTTGCTGGCGCTGCTCGTGGTCCCATGCATTGCTGAGCAGCACGCCGCCTACATCCCAGAAAATCGCGGTGATTTTGGCCAAGGTGGTCCTCCGACGCTGCGATTGGTTCTGAGTGAATATCTTACAGGGTGAGTGGGAGCACGAGTGCGGACGCTCGCGCGTACATGGGGGCGACTGCACGAGCGCGGACGCTCGCGCCTACATTGAAAAGCCCCGACCCTGCGTGCAGGATCGGGGCTGCCCGGTTTCGAGCCGGTTTAGTAGGCGCTGCTGAGGCGCGGCGTCAACGTTTGCCGGTAGGTCAAGTTATCGATATCGCGGAACAGCGGCGTGCCCGGAGGCAGTTTTGCGGGCACGGTGAAGTCCGGATCGAAGATGTAGTTTCGAGTGGGAGGCGTGTAGACGGAGTAATTACAACACTTGAAGGTTCCAGTGTTATAGGTGGCGTAGTAGAGACTGACGAGGGAGCCTTCGTAGTTGAGGGTTACACCGCCCCAGTCTTCCAGGAAGCGCAGGAAGTTATGCACGCCGCCATCGGTGCCAAAGCCGTAGTCATTGGCGACCTCCCATCCCGGGAAGGGGAAATTCATGTTTTTGCCACCAGCCACAGCGACTCGATAGTAGGTCGTGGTAGCTGTGCGGGCCGGGGCAGGAACGTTGAAACCGACGGAGTTCCCCCCGACGTAAGGGTTGGTGGGCCAGACGTTGTTCAAGCTGTTAACGTCCACCCAGCTGTTGGAGAGCACGGTGACGGCGTCAGCGACGATGCCAGCCGCGGCCATAAGGGGTTGATCGGCTCCGGCGGGGACGTTCCAGATTGGATCGGTGGAGTTGGTGTTGTAGTTTCCGACAATGTAGACGGCATTCTCCGAACCCACGGTGAAGCCGCCTTGCCCGTTATCGGGACGGAGCGGCAGATTACCCAGAGTGCCATCCACCAGCTTCAAGACGTGGCGGGCGCCGCTGATCCAGCTCCTTTGTCCCAGAATGCAAGCTGGCATGCGCTTGCCAGTAAGGAACGGATCGGGCGCGGGTGCACCAAGGATCTGCCGGTTTACGCTGTTGGCCACGCTATAGGGAGCAGCAGTGCCATAGCCAAGGCCGAGGCCGATGTTGGCTGCGCCGAAGTTGTCCAGCAAACCATTCAGGTTAACGTCCTCGTCGGAGTTCGTTGTGTTTGCAGGGATGAGGTCCAGGACGCCGTCAGGGTTGCCTGCGGCAGTGGCCCGGTTGATGTTGTCTTCCAAGCCGGAGTCTCCGGTTTTGGTGTTAGCCGTTCCCGGCAACTGTGTGCCGTTGGGGCTGGGCAACATTCCCCGGCGGTCGGAGAAGTAGAGAATGTATCCGTTCTGAGCGATGAAGTCGACTGATGTGCCGCTGACGCCGGTCTTGCCTTGCAGCCAGCGCTTCAGGTTGCCTACGTCCAATTCCACCGCGTTCATGACGCCGTTGGGCGTACAGCTGTTGTTACTCTGCTGGATGTCGCGCGACTCGCCCTCGCGAGGATCGTAGAAGTTGATGGGATACCAGTTGTACATGGTGTAGCTGGGGTTGGCAGCGAGGGCATCGCCATACCAGGGGCTCACCGTGGTCAGGTCGTAGGGGATTTCGGGCGGGGTGGCAACAGTACAGGTGTATCCGCCGCCTCCCTTCACGGCACAAGTGGGTTTGACGCCGACTGAATCGGGATTGCCATCGGCGTTGCGATCGGCAGGCGCCTGGAGAAGCAGAATGGCGTCGGGATTGACAGTATTGCTGCCGACACCGGCTGCGGCGCCAGCGACGATGGGAGAGAAGGTGCTTCGGGCGAAACCGAGCCTCAACCATTCCTGGGTGACTGGGTGATAGACGCCGTTGACGTCGCGATATTCGACGCGGAGATAACCGTCCAGGAGATTCCAAGCGGTCTCCGTCGGGGCACCCGCATTGGTTGCTGGCCAGCCAGCGCCACCCGTGGGCGGAGTGTTGAACCACGGATAAGCCGGGCATACTCCGGTCACCGTGCTGCAGAGGTTGATGTTGACGTTCAGCGGGGCGATGGTCAGGTCAGTGTTCTTTGCAGTGGTGACTCCAGTGCGAAGCAATGGAGCATTGGGATCCCAGAGCGTAGTGTCCGCGGCGCTGGCGGGCGCTACCGGCGCATACAACCAGTCGGGCACCATCACCGGCGGGTTATTGGGGGCAGGGCCCGCCAGGTTGCGATTGGGAATTAAGCTGGAAGCGGTCGCGAAATAGGTCACATAGCTGTCGCCAGCCGCCAGATTCGGCATGCCGGCAGCCTTCACATAGGAAGTCTGAACTCCGAAGGTGTAATTGGGACCGGCGGCATACTGGCCATTGGCTAGACGGACGTTTTGCGAGTCCGCGGAGCCGCAGCCAGGAGCGGGCGGTCCGCTGGGGTTGCCGCAGGGCAATTCGTCGGGGCTATCGGAGAGCAGTACGCGAACTTCGGCTTCATTGTAGAGCCGCGAACCGCCCAGAGCTCCGGTGGGGGATTCTCCCGGCGGAGGACGGCGGACGATCTCATAGGGTTGGGGTCCAGTGTTTGCTCCCGTCGTGCCATTCACGAAGGGAAGCGTGAGGTTGGTAGCCCCCGTGCCGAGCACGGTGTTGCCGTAGTCTCCATCCGTAACAAAACCGTTGTAGTAGGCGGTATTCAGAGAGATTTTTTGCCACGACGGCGGCCCGACGGTGGGTCCCGAGGCGGGCGGGTTGCCCCCAGCTCCGATGACGCTGCCTTCGGTCGCTGCCATGGCTCGACAGGCCGGGGCCCCGGGCAGATCACAGCCTCCGTTGGTCTGCGGGATCAATACTGTTCCTGAGTCATTGAACGAGGCGGCGGCCAGCCCATTGGGGAGAACCTGGCGGATTACGTTTCCCCAGGCCGAAAGCTTGTCGTGAAAGCGGAGGGTGAAGCCATTGGCGACGCCCAGATATAAATCGCCGTTCGTATGAACGCGGCCTGCGAAGTCGAGGTTGGGGCTGCTGAAGAAGCCCAGATCGCTCTGCGAGAACACGCCGAACTGGAATACCGGAATCAACGCCACTTCGACGGTCCGGGACATGTTTACTTCATCTCCCACCGTTCCCTGCCCGGCTACTCCGGCGAAGGTGCTGGCGGTTACTTGCAGGTTGACGGGAAGCAACTGTGCATAGAGTCCCTGATAGGTTCCGCTGGCAATTTGTCCCCAGCTGGTGGACAGGGCCCCGGTCACCGGGTTGGTGGCTGGCGTCAGGGTGTAGACGGGGTAGCTCATCAGCGCGGTGTTGGCGGGCGCGTCCGTGCTCAAACCCGTAATATCCGATGGCTGGGGCGATTCGATGTTCTGAAACATGTTAGCCAGATCCGAGGTCATGTGCTCGATGCCACCTTCGGCGGCGTGGAAAGCCAGGTTGTTCTGTACATCCTGGCCACCGACTTTGCCTTCGGTGTTCACCATCATGAGCAGACCAATTGCAACCCCGGACATAATCAACATCAGCATCAGGGATGCAATCAGAGTGAACCCTCGAGAATCAAGTTTCATGCCGCGCATCGTGTCGCTCCTCATTGCCGTACAGCCTTTCTTGTTTCACTGCCATTTCTCTGTCGCGCCCTATGAACTTACGGAGTGAGAATATAGCGATTCTGGTAACTCAGGTTTCGCGCGCTGATTGAAGTCTGGGTATCGAAAGCCTGGTAGCCATTACTCATCATGAGACCGCTTTTGGCGCCGGCAACCAGGTTGCGAGTGGTCAAATGAACCAGATTGATTTTGCGAATCAGATTGAAGGAGGTGCCGAGCGAATATCCGCCGTCGCCCAAGGCGTTGAGCAGATTGCCGGCGGCGTCATAAGTGTCGTAGGTGAACTGCAGGTTGACGACGCCCTCTTCGACCGGGACCGGGCTTTGGCCATTCACCTGGCGCATCAGCGTGGGGGTTCCGGGCCCTACGCCGAGGGGATCGGGCATCATCCACAGGTAGTAGCTAATCACGAAGATGCGGGTGGCCGTGGCGGTCGGGGGACAGGCTCCCACTGCGCATGCCAATTGCGCCAGACTGTTTGCCGGAGCACCGGGCTGGTTCATGTTTAGCGTATCCACGGGAGCGAAATTAACCGTATAGTTGCCGCCTCCGTTGACATTGACGGTTGTGACCTCGCCTATCGCCATCGCGGAATTTCCTCCCACCGTGCTTTGAAACAGAATCAGATCGCCGGGGGTCAAACCTCCGGCCGTGGGCGGGGCGGTGACAACTGGCTGCGGGGCCAGCAGGGGTGGGGTTAAGATGCAAGACGCAGGCAGGATTGCGGGCAACTGCAGGTTGACTGCGGCGGGGATGATGGCGTTTATGGTATAGCACGGCAAAGCGAACACGGTGTCGGTATAGACCACGGTGATCACATCACTGGGGTTGGGACTGCCCGGCACCTTGATTCCCAGTTGATAACCGGGAATGAGTCCATACAGAGTTGGATTGCAGGGTATTGCCCCCGCCGCGGTACAGGGATAGGCAATGCCACCCCCGGGGACGCAGTTGTTGGTGGCGGCGCAACTGGGAGCGAAGCCGTAGATGGGTTTTCCCAATTGCGAAGGCAACTGGATCCCGGTGCCGGAAGGCAATCCAGCGCCCGCCAAACTTATATCTTTTAACAGCATGTCGGAGGTCGCTCGCAGATCCTGCTGCATCTGAGCGCGCTGCGAAACCACGAAAGTGGCGGCCATGCCCTGGCTGAACAACTGCACGGCGGCGCCGACTACCAGTGACCCCACGGCAAGCGCGACCAACAGTTCGATCAAGCTGAAACCGCTACTCGAATTTGCAGATGTGCGACCCATAAGCTCCTTTTACCGAAACGGCGAAATGAAGGTACTGAGGACGTATTGTCTGGGAAACCTAACCTGGGGAGTGCTGTACTGAACGGTAATGATGACCGCGCGTAGGTTGGTGTACGCTGGACCACCGCCGACCGGGAACACCGGCAAAATCTGGATTTGGCGAGTGTAATTATCCAGGGGTACACATTGGTCGGGTCCGGCCGCAGGACAGTTTCCGGCAAAGATCCCACTCTGACCAGGCACGTCCATGGTTTGAAGGCCGGCGGCCACATCATCCACGGTACCAATGATGCCGTCAACGCCGGGGTTATAGATCGGAGTGAACCCGGCAACGAAGATGCCGCCAGCTCCCGTGTTGTTAATCTGCGCCCAGGTTATGTTCGAGGTCTCGCGCGCGGTCAAGATACCTTCCATGGCTTCGTTGGCCAGCTGCTTGGCGATGGTGTTCTGTTGCGAAGTTTGCGTGGCCGCCATGGCGATCCCGAATACGCCCAGCAGACTCACCAGCCCGATGACCAGGATGGCCATGGAAATCATGACCTCGATCAGACTGAACCCTTGCTGGGTTCGTTTACTAAATGGCTTGAAAGCCACATTGCTTTCAGCTTTCACTGTTGCCTCCAGTAGTACTTCACCCCGCTTTTGTAAGCATGCCATCCGCGCAGACGGCCAGTCGCGCCCCACAAAGAGATGGCGCGCGAAGTATCCACGAATCCGGGCATCGCCATATAGACCACGCCATTGTTAACGTTGCCGACCGCGTCCTCAGCCGAGCCGTCAGGGTAGAAATAGATCACGTTTTTTACGCCCCCGGCGATGCCTTGATCGAAGTCGATGGCCGTTCCACCCACGCCAAACCCATCCGGGGTCGTGGGAAAGGCAGCTGGCGAGGTCGGAATGCCTGGTTCCGCATCAAAGTTGACATCCGTGGGTAGGAAATAAGTGTTGATGACAGTTCCGGTTGCGCCTTGAGTGATGGTGATGCTGTTGGGCTGAACGGCAGTGCTCAAAGTAACGAAATAGATCTGCCGTTGGGCCACTGCGGTGTCGCGTGCCTGACGCAACGCCATCAGTGTCTGGTTGTATGCCTGGGTGACGTGGCCCTGCTTGAGCGACGGCTGGATCGCCATTATCGAGAAGGCGGTCACCACCAAGGTGAGGGCGATCACGATCATCAGCTCAACCAGCGAGAACCCGCGCGTTTTGCGTGACACCATGAGTCCTTATCTTTCTCCGGGGAGTTTCTGCGAGGCCAGCCTTAAAACGAAGGCCTTTCCTAGCCGCTTTGCACCTGCCATCTCGGGGTTGAGCCTGGCATCCTTCATCGCGTGTTACGCCGAAGGAGGCGGTTCCATAATCGGAAACGTCGCTGGCTAACCCGCATGCAACCTCATCGTAAGGAGGGGAAGGGAGAGCGTCAAAGTACTAAAGGACGGGTGGGCACAGCTGGCCTTACGTAACGTAATTTGACGAGGTAACTCCGGTAACTTTGGCATGGTCGGTGAACGGGGACGGTCGGCGAAGGACGGCTATGCGCCGCGAGCGCTGGCGGCTAACTTTCTGCCTGCTTTGTTGGTTGCGGTGCGGGTGGTTGGTACGTAAGCGCAGGAGCGAACATCGTAGTGTTGAGCCAGGCAACTTCCGCAAAGATGGAGTTGATGGACCTTGCATTGAACGACGGGAGCTTCGCTTCCGCAGAGGTCACAACCGCCGCGAACCCGCTGGTTGGCGGTTGCGGACTCTTTCCGCGGCTCCCCGGAAGCGATAGCGGATTGCAGCGCTCGAGCTTTGGTATAGATGCCCGCGGCCACGATCAGAGCGCCCAAGGAGAACTGGCAGGCGCCAATTTCCAACATATCCGGATCGGGATGGCCGCCAAAGGCGCCGGGCAGAAAACAGAGCCCAATGAACATCATGAGTGCCCCGGCGGCGATGATCCAAGTGGCTGTCTTCGAAGACATGAAGCTTAATCCTTCAGGCGAACAGGAAAAACGGCTGCTCCTGAACCACGGGTAATCTCTGCAACGGTTACAGGTCGAACATAGCCGTTTACTTGCTTAAACTCCAGATGACTAAAGTCATGTCTGCGGCGAAGACATGACCCAGGTAACTTGTGAGTGCTCCCGTTGCGCCCTAACATTGCCGTGAACATGGCGCTGACATCGCTATTGGTGTGCTCGGATGCCAAAGCCGTCCAGGTACTCAGCCGAATTCTGCAAGAGCTGGGCATTGGGGTGGAATCATGCGGCGACCTGCGCATGGCACGAGCCCGGATCGAGGACCGGCACTTCGATGCGCTTCTGCTTGATTGTGAAGAGGAAGCAGCCGCACTCGAACTGATTGCGCAGGCCCGGAATGCGACCAACAACAAAACTACCGTCGCGATTGCCATTGTGAGTGCGGGGAAGGATGTGCGCAATATTTTTGCGCGGGGCGCAAACTTCGTCCTCTTCAAACCCATTTCACGGGAGCGGGCAGCGCACAGCATGCGGGCAGCCCGTGGCCTGATGCGGAGCGAACGACGGACTCGGCCGCGCATCCCGGTGGAGGCGAATACTTCCATCGCTTACGCCGACAAAGAAAACGTTCCTGCCGCCCTCGTCGATTTAAGTGAGGATGGCATTGCCCTGCGGTCGGACAGCAAATTGCCGCCGTATGGCAAAGTCTATTTCCAGTTTGCGCTACCGGGAAATGCGTCGCTGATTCGACTTTCCGGCGAAGTCATGTGGCAGGATTCCTCCGGCCGGGTGGGAATTCGTTTTGCGCAGGTGCCGCAAAGCTCACGCCGTTTGCTGAACGATTGGCTGCAAGCGAATTTTGCGCCGGCGTCAGAAGCCGCGCCCTCGGGATCGCAGATTGCGACCAGTGGCGACGACTCCGGCCTGCGGCTCACCGCTGGTCTCGGCCTGTTGTCGGTTTCAGCCGCCGATCGCCGCGACCTTTCTCGACGCACTTGCTGTTTAGGTGCTGAAGTCTACCGCCCGGACTCCCGCGCACCCACGCGTTGCAGCTTGATCGACATCAGCCCGGGCGGCTGTTACCTGGAGACTGCGGAGACTTTTCCCAGCGGAACACCCTTGGAGATAGTGGTGCGTACGGAGGATCTGCGATTGCGGCTCCATGGAAAAGTGCAAAGTATGCATCCAGGTTTCGGTATGGGAATCGAGTTCACTCTGAGAACCGACGAGCATCGCAAACAGGTCCAGCAGTTGATTGCATGCGCCCGGTCGGAGTCGAAGTTGTTAATCTGATGAGCTCTGCTGATGTAGTGACCACGACGTTCCTGTCATTCCAAAGCATGATTGAGGAGCCTAGTGTTTGGCTGGTGCGAGCGGGAAGCAGGTTTCTCGACTCCGCGGGATCATCCGCTTTGCGTATGATCCTGCTGCGCTCGAAATGACAATGGAATTTATCCTCGTGTCATTCCGAGCAGCGAAGTGGTTCAGCTCTGAAGCGCTTTTTCTTCGAAGGTTGCTTTCTGAAAATATTCCAGCGACATGCGGAGGCCGGTCTCCAGATCGATTTTGGGCTCCCAACCCAGCAGAGTTCTGGCCTTAGTGATGTCGGGCTGGCGTTGTTTGGGATCGTCGGGCGGCAGCGGTTCGTATCGGATCTTGCTTTTCGATCCGGTGACCGCGAGCACCCGCTGGGCGCATTCGAGAATGGTGAACTCGGTGGGATTGCCGATGTTGACCGGCAAATGTTCCGAAGATTTTGCCAGGCGCATGAACCCGTCGATCTCATCGCTGACGTAGCAAAAGCTGCGAGTCTGGCTGCCATCGCCGTAGACTGTCAAATCCTCGCCGCGAAGCGCCTGCTTCATGAAATTCGGGACGACCCGGCCGTCGTTCAGTTGCATGCGCGGCCCGTAGGTATTGAAGATTCGCGCGATGCGCGTATCTACGTTGTAATAGCGATGGTAGGCCATGGTCACCGCTTCGCTGAAGCGCTTGGCTTCGTCGTAGACCGATCGCGGACCGATGGGATTTACGTGTCCCCAGTAGGTTTCTTTTTGGGGATGCTCCAAAGGATCGCCATAACACTCGGAGGTGGAAGAAATCAGGTATTTCGCCCTGTACTTGCGAGCCACATCTAAAGCGTGAAAGGTACCCAGCGATCCGACCTGGAGAGTTTCGATTCCGTGTTTGGTGTAATCGACCGGGCTGGCGGGGCAGGCGAAATGAAATACGTAATCGAGTTGGCCGCAGTCGAAAGGCTGGTTGATGTCGATCTGTTGAAATTCAAAGCGTGGGTCGCGCCGCAGGTGATCAAGGTTGGAGAGCCGTCCAGTCAGCAGATTGTCGACCGCGATGACCGAATAACCCTCGGCCAACAATGCATCACACAGGTGGGAACCGAGGAAGCCGGCTCCGCCGGTGACCAGGGCGCGCGGTTTGCTCATGAATGGCTGGCTTTCCTGGGGGGAGCGCTGGCGGCTAGCGGCGGAGGCTCGGCCGTAACCGCCGGCCGTCCGACGCTGTAGTAGGTGAATCCGTGGGCTGCCATCACGTCGGGATTATAGAGATTCCGACCGTCGATGATGATGGGATACTTCATCTCGCGCTGCAGGCGATCTAAATCCAAGCTGGCGAATTCGTCCCATTCGGTGAGGATCAGCAAAGCATCGGCTTCTCGGGCTGCCTCATAGGCGTCGCTTGCGTACTCGATACTGGAATTCAAAACCTCCCGCGCCCGCTCGTGGGCTGCGGGATCGTAGGCGGCAATCTTGCAGCCCTCCTGAAGCAAAGTCTGCACCAGTAAAATTGCGGGCGATTCGCGGATGTCGTCGGTGCCTCCCTTGAAGGCGAGGCCGAGCACGCCCAGACGTTTGCCGCGCAGCGTCCACAGCGCGTTGTGCACCTTGCGCAAAAACCGGTGGCGCTGATCCTCATTGATGCGGATGACTTCGTCGAGCAGACGGAATTCGTAGCCGCACTCGCGGGCCACTGCGCGGAAGGCCATCAGATCCTTGGGAAAGCATGACCCACCATATCCGATTCCGGGATTCAGAAATCGCGGACCGATGCGGCTGTCGGTGCCAATGCCCTGGCAAACTTGCTGCACGTTGGCTCCCACCGATTCACACACCGATGCGACCGCATTAATGAAAGAAATCTTCATTGCCAGAAATGCATTGCACGCGTGCTTGATCAGTTCCGCGCTTTTGGTGCTGGTGATGATCAATGCGGGGGGGATCTGCGCGCGGTCGGGCCCGGGAATGGCGTCCTGGCGCCGGTAATAACTGCCATCGGTAAGGGGGGCATAAATCGCTCGCAGCACCGCAGCACAGCGTTCGTTGTCTGCGCCCACCACGATGCGGTCGGGATAGAGAAAATCTGTGACCGCCGTCCCTTCCCGCAAAAACTCAGGATTGGACGCTACATCGAATGAATCCGGCGCCGCTGCGTTGCGCAGAATGATCTTGCGAATCCACTCGCTGGTATAAACCGGAACGGTACTTTTCTCCACGACGACCTTGTAGCCGTTGATTGCCGATGGAATGATCCGGGCTACCGATTCCACGTAAGAAAGATCCGCATTACCTTGTTCCGTGGGGGGTGTTCCCACCGCGATAAAGACGGCGGCACTGGCTTCCACCGCGGTTCGCAGATCGTCGGAAAAAGTGAGACTGCGGCCGCGATGCCGCTCCAGCAACTCGGGCAAAAACTTCTCGTGAATTGGGACCTGCCCCTGATTGAGCGCAGCTAATTTCTGCTGGTCGTTGTCCACCAGGATGACCTGGTGGCCCATGTCAGCAAAACATGCGCCTGCCACCAGTCCGACATATCCCGATCCCACTATGGTGATGTGCATCCAAATCTCCTGATTTTAGGCCTCGCCCAGGGGCTCAAAACGCGGTTTGAATTTAAAAATCTACTTTACCAGCTTTCCTTGCCAGGCAGGAACTTGGCAATGCGGTTTCGCGCAATCGGGTGCAGGAACGGGAACCGCTGGCCGCTGCCGGAGACAGTCTTTACCTGCAAGGTCACTTCATGGGGTGACCACTGTCACCTTGATGAGGCTGTCCGGTCACTTTCTTCTGCGAAAAAGTGCAGTAGGATTCAATTGCGCAAGCACTCAATAACTTTAGAGCTCTCCCGCAGAGCCTTGCCCGGGCCGGTCTTGGCGTCCTTTTCAGTTAAAAGGTTTTGTCCATTGGCGGGAGATCCACAGCTTTTCCTGGAGGACTTATGAAATCGCGTCAAATTCTCTTCCTCTCTTTTCTAGTCACAGTTTTAATGTTCGGGTTAGTACTGCTGTCCGCAGCTCAAAAAAATCCGGGAGTTATGCCTGTCGGACAGCCAGTGCGCATCAAGGCGCCGCTGGGACTTCCGCCCGTGCCCATCCCGGCCGACAATCCGGCGACGGCTGATACGATCGCTCTGGGCCGGCGGCTGTATTACGATACGGGTCTTTCCGCCGACAACACCGTTTCCTGCGCAACCTGCCACGACGCTCATTTTGGTTTCGCCGATCCCAAGCCGGTTTCCGAAGGCGTAGGGAAAAAGACGGGCACGCGCAATTCGCCGCCCGTGGCAAATGCAGCGTATTTCAAGGTTCAGTTCTGGGATGGCCGCTCCCCCAGCCTGGAAAATCAAGCCGAAGGTCCAGTGCAGAATCCGGTGGAAATGGCGAACACGCTGGCCGCAGTCGAGCAAAAGCTAAATGCTGATCCTGACTATCGTGAACAATTTGCCAGAGCCTGGGGCCCGGGACCGATTACGTACGAAATGGTGGAGAAAAGCATTGCCTCCTTCGAGCGCACGGTCATCAGCGGCAACTCGCCGTTCGACCGCTGGAAGTACGGTCATGACGAGACCGCGGTCAACAGTTCGGTGAAGCGAGGCTTCATTGTTTTCACCTCCAAAAAGAAGGGCGACTGCGCCGCATGCCACACGGTTGGCGACAAGTATGCTCTCTTTACCGACAACAAGTTTCACAACGTCGGCATCGGTGTGGATATGGGAAGGATAATTGACCCTGGCCTTTACGCCGTTAGCCACAACCAAGCGGACACGGCGAAATTCAAGACGCCTTCGCTGCGCAACATCGCGCTGACTGCGCCCTACATGAGCGACGGCAGCCTGAAAAACTTGAAGGAAGTCATTGATTTTTACATCGGTGCGGGGAACTCCAACCCCTACCTGGACAAGGAGATTCACGTTCTGGACTTTCTCAGTGGGGAAGAACGCAGCGACCTGCAGGCCTTTCTGAACTCGCTTACAGGAGAAATGCCGCCGAACGTCGGGCCGCCTGAGGTTTTGAAAACGCAGGCTCAGAAGTAGCTGATTCGAGCTTTAGCCCAGTCCAGCCTGCGTTTGCCCTTGAGCGAATTGGCCGCGAGGACCGATTTGGGGTTGACAGCGTGCTTTTTTCGCGGGAAACTCTCCGCTCAAGGTCTAAACTGGTAGCAGGTGGCCTGGGGCGGGACGGGCTGCGGGAGCGCAAGTCCACGCCATCAGCGCTGGGATTGTCTTCATGGCTTATCGTCCGATGTCGCGACCCGATCCCATCGATCCTCCAGGACCGGGCGGCTCCCCGATTTCCCTGGGCGGAAGCGAAGACGGTGAACTGGCCGACGAGTTGTCCCTGGCAGAACTGGCCACAGCGCTCTCCGCGCACGGCGGCGGAGCCCTGTCCGCCGACCTGGCGCTTGATCTGGTGTTGAATGATATTGTTGAGCATGCCCGCTTAGCTACCGGCGCAACCGCCGCTGCCATCGCCCTGGCGCGCGGCGATGAGATCGTCTGCCGCGCCACGACCGGCGCGAATGCTCCCGACCTGGGAGTGCAGTTGAATGTGCATTCCGGGCTCTCCGGCGCCTGCGTGCAAAGCAAAAAGTGGCAGCGCTGCGACGACACCGAAACCGACTCCCGCGTGAACGCCGAGGTCTGTCGGAACCTGGGCGTGCGTTCCATCCTGGTGTTTCCAGTCGTAAGAGATAAAGAATTGCTCGGGGTGTTTGAGATTTTTTCTCCTCGTCCCAACGCTTTCAGTGATCGCGAGATTCAAACCCTGGAAGCTCTTTCGCGCAGCATCGTGAACAATGTCGATCGTGCTGTCGACGTGCTAACGCCTCCGGCGCCCGTGTCCCCGACTTCTTCGGCGGCAACAGTAACTCCCGCGCCCGAGGCTGAAGTCGAAAACGGTGATCCTCTGCTGGTTGATGCTGCCCACGTCGGGAACGCGCAAGTTGACTCTGCTGAACCTGGTCATCCGCCGCTTGATGTTCCTTTGGCCGTTGTGGACGTCTTGCCCGAAACGGCGGCGGGTTCGAAAGTCGCGCGCCGGGACCCCTGGATGACCGTATTGACTCTGGCCGTGGTTGCCTTGGCCTTGTTTTTGGGATGGATGTTGGGATACGTGCGCAGCCCAAGAGCTTCGGTTGGACGCAAAACAGGAACGGCGGTAAATACTACCTCGCAACCCGCGCAAGCTAAACCTGCAGAGAGCGCATTGAGCCCCAGCGTTGCGGGGAGTGTCCTCAACCAGGCTGCGTCGGCGAGCTCCGCCAATGCGCCGGCATCTTCGCCAGCGGGCGGGACAGGCATGCCTCCGGTCGGCGGCTTGGTAGTATATGAAAAGGGGAAGGTCATTTTTGAAACCCCGCCGGAAAGCGCGCGTCACTCCGCGAAGGACAGCAGCAGGCAGCCCGTGACGGTGCCTTCGCAAATCGCGGACCAGTACCTTCTGCTGCGGGTGGAACCCGAATACCCGGAAGCAGCCCGAGAGCAGCACATTCAAGGCCCTGTGGTGCTTGAGGCCTTGGTGGGCGAAGATGGAGCGGTCGAGAAGCTCAGCACGATTAGTGGCGACCCGCAGTTGGCGGCCGCGGCCACGGACGCGGTTCAGCAATGGCGGTTCAAACCTTTTCTGCGAAATGGCTCGCCGGGAGAATTCCAGACTCAAATAACCGTGAGTTTCAGGTTGCCTTAAAGAGTAAGTTGTAAATTCCTACTGCCTCAACAAGAGCGGTTCCACGCAATCAAAGATTTATGGCGACGCCCGGCGATGCTGTCTCACTGTCCGCTGGACGGCTTCGCTTGGGATGCGCTCTCTTCAAACTCTTTGCCCATCCACCGTTGGAAGGCCGCGGTATTTTGCGGACGGCCGAGAAAGTTTTTCACCAGATCATTGGCCGACACCGATCCGCCCGGCTCCAGCACCTGGCGCCGGTAGCGCATGGGAGTATCGCCCGCGAGCAGGTTGTTCTGATCAAACTGCTGAAAGAAGTCTTCGGCGATGACCTTATCCCACATATATGTGTAATAGGCGGAAGAATAGCCTCCCAGGTGGGTAAACGATGCATACATGTGAGCGTCGGCGGGAAGAGGAGTCAACAAGGTGTAGTGGCGGAAATCAGCGGGAGCAACCGCATCCAGATCGACGTTCTCCGGTTTGTCTTTGTAGATATCGTATGAAATCGCAGACAGCGCGTTCTGGAGAGCGACGCTACCTGCGCGTCCGAAGGCAGAAGCGCGATTCATGCGCGCCACCAATTCAGCGGGGATGGGCTCGCCGGTTTTGTAATGATGCGCGAAAGTGGCCAGGACCTGCGGGCTATGCATCCACTCCTCGAGCATCTGCGAAGGGGCTTCCACAAAGTCCGCTTCCATGCTGATACCGCTGATACCCGCCCACTGCTGCTGTCCGCCGAGAAGGTGGTGCATGAGGTGGCCGAACTCGTGGAAGAAAGTTACGGCATCACCGTAATCCATGAGGCCGGGATCGGTCGCGGTCGGCTCGGGGAAATTGCAAACCAGAATTGCTTCCGGCAGTTGCTTGCCGCGAATCCCATCCAGCACCGGCGCCATCTGGGCGTGGCTGTACTTGCCCGGCCGGGGATGCATGTCGAGATAAAATCGGCCAATCATTTTGCCGTTTTCGATCGCGTCCCAGGTTTCTACCGAAGCGTCCCACGCCGGCGCATCGTGTTCCTGGCGGAAGCTGAGGTGAAAAAGTGTGGCGGCCGTATCCATGATCCCCTGCTTCACCTGGTTGTAAGGCAGGTAGGGGCGGACGGATTGGGAATCGAAATCGTATTGCGAGCGACGGACTAATTCCGACAGGCGAAAGGATTCATAGCCTATGATCTCCGACGCCTCGGGATTTGTTTTCCTCTTTTCCGCCAACAACATTGTGAACTCGCGTTCCGCCATGGGCCGCGAAGCCGCATTGAGCTGCTCGATAAACCTGGCAATGTTGGCGCCATTTCCCATCATCTTGTCGGCTGCGTTGTAATCCGCCCAGGAGGAGTAGCCGAGCAACGTCGCGATCTGGTAACGCGTTCGCATCATATCCATGAGGACGTTGTGATTCTTGGGATACGCCCGGCTGTTCCAGGCTTCCCAGAGGCTGCGGCGGAGTCCATCACTCTTAGCGAAATTGAGAACTGGGAAGAGGTCGGGATAGTTGGTGGTGATGTGAATTTTTCCACCCGCGCCGGGCTTGTGATTGTCGATGTAATCCTGTGGCAGGCCGTCCAGTTCGGTGACGCTGACCTCGACGCTCCTCGGATCGTCTGAGATGTTGCGGTCGAACATCGACAGGTCTTCCGTGAGCTGGTCTTGAAGCTTCCTCAGCTTCTCTCGCGTCGCGTCGTCTTTATCTACGCCAGCCAGGCGAAATTCAAGAAGCTGTCGTTGCACGTAGTAGCGCGTGGCCAGATCAGCCTTGGATACGTCCAAAGCGGTCAGTGCGCGATAAACGCTTTGATTCAGCGACAATGCTGTCTGCGCGCCGCTCACCTTAGTAGTCATGGCGGTCGCGTGATCGCGGAACGCCGCATCCGGATGCACTTGCTGCATCAAACTGGAAAAG
>Ga0074044_10000513_pt1 | contig 37358 bp, 27 predicted proteins | sample BogForMeECP23OM1_FD_94443 | JGI IMG/M metagenome (GOLD analysis project Ga0074044, IMG submission 94443) | Bog forest soil microbial communities from Calvert Island, British Columbia, Canada - Bog Forest MetaG ECP23OM1 | ecosystem: Environmental > Terrestrial > Soil > Wetlands ...
GGCGTTATCTCTTGCATGACGGAGGTGTGAACGCTGCGGGCAGGATGGGAAATTGCAGCGAAAACTTCACATAATTACGGGAAGACTTTTGAGGCCTCTGAAGCCAAACGTAGGAGCCCACTCTGGTCGGGGACCTGTGGGCTTCATCTCCGGAAAGCGTTGCACGAGATTTTGAAGTGCAACCTGTCCTTCCAAGCGGGCGAGTTGAGCTCCGATGCAAAAATGCAGACCCGCACTGAACGCGAGGTGCTGGTTGTTGAGCCTCTCGAGATCTAAACGGTTCGGTTCCTTGAATTGCCTTGGATCCCGGTTCGCTGCGCCAAGCATGCATAAGACTGTCCAGCCCTTGCGTATGGGTTGGCCGCAGACTTCGATATCTTCTTTCAGGACGCGCGCCGTGAATTGGACGGGACTCTCATAACGCAACAACTCTTCAACGGCGGAGCGAATCATCTCCGGCTTTTCTCGCAGGCCCTCTTTCTGCTGCGGATGTTGCAGGAGAGTGTACATACCGTTGCCAATCAGATTGCGAGTGGTCTCGTGTCCGGCGAAAAGGAGCGCGATACACTGCGCGTAGAGCTCTTCTTCGGTCAGCACTTCTCCTTCTTCCTCAATATCGATCAAGAGGCTGATCAGGTCGCTGCCTTTATTGCGCCTGCGTTCGGCCACGGTTTTACGGAAGAATTCCGTGAGCGCAATGAGCGCCTCTTGCGCGGCACACGCCTCTTCCACAGTGCGATTCGGATTGCCTCGAAAAACTGCGATGGCCCGCGACCAATCGACGAATGTGTCGCGGAGGTTCTGCGGTATTCCAAGCATTTCTAAAATGATGCGCACCGGCATGGGATTGGCAAACTCGCGCATGAGGTCGATTTCCGCGCCATGCTGCAGCGACCGGAGCATCTGGTCGACGATAGCCTCGACTTGCGGACGCAGGTTTTCCACCGCAGCGGCGGAGAAGCCCTTGTTAAGAAGTTTGCGGAGCCGGGTGTGCTCCGGCGGGTCCATGAAAATCAGCCACAAGCTGAGCATGCGGGCTAGTTCACTGAACTCGGACTGACGGCTGAGAGGCAAAGACAACAACATCTGCTGCGCGCGTTTTGCGGAGAGCCTTGGATCTTTCGCGATCGAGGAGCACTCAGCATGGCTGACAATCGACCAAACTGGCCAGCCGCTGCCGACATCCAGGTAATGCAACGGACCCTCGTCGTGCAAGCGAGCGTAGGCAGGATATGGATCCTGCAGAATTTCGTCGCCGAAAATAACTTTCGTTCCCGCCGCGATGGGCAACATTAGCTCCTTCAAATCAGAGGCCAATCAAAATCACATTCCTACTGGTAGTCGCTGCCAGATCAATTCGACAGTTTGCAATTTTCCGTTGATGCGCGTCGGTGGTGTGAGCAATGCGATTTGATCACCCTCGAACTTGACACTGCGAACCAGATCCCTGTGTACGTAGTTTTGAATCGATGAGATTTCGACGTGATGGATCACCTTGTCGCGGTCGAGCGTGTATCGTCCGGCGTAGGCGAGAAATGTCTTAAACGCCTCGGCCTGTTCTTCGGCGGTGCCGCCGCCGATCGAGAGTGACTTACGGCCGTCGTAGCTGATAATAGCGTTGACCCTGCCGTCTCCGTAGGTAAGAAAACCGACAGGATGGGGACCGTAGGGAGTTTCATTTCGCTCTCCAGTCGAGGTTGTGCTCGAGGCAGAAACCAGTCTCCACACGCCGACAAGGGGATCAATCATTTTTCAATTTTATGTCCGCGTGCGGCGTCTGTCTCTTCGAGGACTGGGGCATGTCTCGACATAACCGGTTGACTGGAGTTGCAGGCAAAGCCTACACTCTGCGATTCCGACTTGAAAGGCTTCTTCGTGAAGGAAACCATGACAAAGGAATTGGAAGGCAAGGTTGGGCTGGTAACGGGCGGGACGTCAGGAATCGGTCGTGAAACCGCCGAGCTCTTCGCCAAGGCGGGAGCCAAGGTGGTGGTTGCCGGCCGTCGCGAAGTGGAAGGCGAGGAAACCGTGGAATTGGTTCGCGCGGCCGGTGGCGATGGTTTGTTCGTGAAGACCGATGTCTCGAAAGCTTCCGAAGTTGAAATGCTGGTCCGTAAGACGGTAGAGAAATATGGCCGCCTGGACGTTGCTTTCAACAACGCCGGGATCGAGGGAGTTTGGGTTCCGATCGCATTGCAATCGGAGAACGACTGGGATCGGACGATCGCCATTAACCTCAAGGGCGTGTGGCTATGCCTGAAGTACGAGATTCGGCAGATGTTGAAGCAGGGCGGCGGAGCCATCGTAAACATGGCCTCGATTGCGGGGCTGGCCGGTACGGCCGGAGCGGCAGCTTATGTTGCGAGCAAACATGGGGTGCTGGGCCTGACCAAGACTGCCGCGCTCGAAAACGCTAAGAGCAAGATTCGGATCAATGCTGTGTGCCCTGCGGCGATCGAAACGTCGATGGCGGAGCGGCTTTTCGGCGATCCGCAGGTTCATAAGTTCGTTCTCGGTTGCCATCCAATCGGCCGCTTTGGGAGGCCGGCGGAAGTCGCGGAAGCGGTGCTCTGGATGTGCTCGGATCGCGCTTCGTTCATGACTGGCCAGTCCCTGGTGCTGGATGGAGGCTTTCTGGCGGGACCTAATTCTCCTAGCTAGCCGACTAATGTCGGAAGGCGGCGTCACTTCGCGGGCGGGTTCGTGGGTTAGTTTGAACGACCCGTTCCCCAGCGGCTAAACAGTTTGCTGGAAAACTCGGTTGCTCGCCGCGTCGCTCCCTCAGCGGCTAAAGCCGGCAATGAAAATAAGTCGTTTATGCAGCGGTAAACCGCTGCGCCACCCAAAAGCAAGACTTAAGAGCGAGTTTTTCAGCAAACTGTAAAGCCGCAGCGATTTTGCGGTAGTTGCGGTGCGACTGAAGCCGCACCCTTTTCAAAACAAAAGCAGAAAGGTCAGTTTTTCAGCGGCAATTACGGCACGGCTAAAGCCGCGCCCTTTCAAAACGAAATCGACAACTTGAGTTTTTCAGCAAACCGGAAAGCCGTGTCCTTTCAAAACAAATTCAAACTGACCCACCACGCTCGGGCGGCGTTGGTGAAGCGCTGGGTGAGGTTCCGCTGCCAACCGCGTGTGCCGCGGTTCGGCCTCGGTTCGTCTCGGCGGCAATCTTTTCGTCGGCCATCTTTGCCAGGTCGGCTTTCGCAATTTTCCCGCTCGGGGTCATGGGCATGGTGGAGATGAACAAGATGTGGGACGGGCGCTTGTACGGGGCAAGACGTTCCGCGAGGTACGCGGCTAACTCAATTTCGGTTAGACGCGAACCAGACGACGGTTGAACGAAGGCCACAATCTCCTCGTCTTGGTCAGTCGATCTGCCGATCACAGCGGACTGAGCCACTGCAGGATGGGCATTCAGAACGGCCTCAACTTCAGCCGGGTAGACGTTGAAACCGAATCGAATAATGAGATCTTTGGTGCGCCCGACGATAAAAAGGTTTCCATCTTCGAAGCGAGCGAGATCACGGGTGTTGAACCATCCCTCGGCGTCGATGGCGGCGGCAGTTTCCTCGGGGGCGCGATAGTAGCCTTTCATGATGTTGGGTCCACGCACCCGCAATTCGCCGACTTCACCGGCGGGCACAGGCCGACCATCGCCGCCAACCAATTTGGCTTCTACTCCGGGAAACATGGGTCCGACAGAATTATCGGTGCGCGGCGGAACATCGGGCCTCACCTGCGCGATATTCGGAGAACACTCGGTTATGCCGTAGCCATGATGAAGGGGAAGGCCAAACAGGGTTTCGACCGCCGATTTGATCGCAGGGGGCAGTGGGGCTCCGGAACAAGAAATGATGCGCAGCGAGGGAAGCTTCAAAGACTGCAAGTTCCGAATTTTCGCGTATTGGAGAAATTGGGAATACATCGAGGGGACGCCCAACATGACTGTGATTCCCTGCCGCTCGAGGGTTACACGGGCCGCGATCGGATCGAAGCGCGGCTCAAGATAAATCGTCGCTCCGCTGAGCAGCGTTCCCAGCAAAACGATCGATAGCCCGACAATGTGAGACAAGGGCAAACTTCCGTAAAGACAGTCTTCGGGACTCAGGGACCGGATCTTTGCCGCTCCTGTGGCTGAGAAAAGCAGATTGTTATGCGTCAACATGACGCCTTTGGGAAGCCCGGTTGTGCCCGAGGTATAGATCAAGGCGGCAACGCGGCTCCCAATATCGGAGTCGAGCGGCTCGGGTAGCACATCCTGGTTGAGAGGCCCCAGGCCGATCTGCCCAAGACCGCCAACTTTTTCGACCAACGCTCCATGTCGCTGGGCGTGCTCGGCGGCATGCACCGACACGCTCGTGGTGTAGACAATGCGGCGCGCTCCACAATGATCGCGGACGGCATCAATTTCGCGCGCCGACAAATGCGCGTTCACCGGCACGGGCCAAGCGTCCAGGCTGCCGACTGCCAGTAAAACAGCGGCGAATTCACGGCAGTTTTCGCCGATGATCATGACTCGATCGCCAGGGCGCACTCCGGAACCACGGAGCCATTCCGCCGTCTGCGAGATGATTCTCTGCAACTCGCGGTAGGTGCAGGTGCCATTGGGATCGACAACAGCAGGGTGATCGGGGGAACGGGCCGTCCAGGGCTTGACGACATCGCAGATGCGCAGGGGCGCCGCAACGTCGGCTGAACTGCGGGGGGGATGCGGTTGGCTCACGGATCGCCTATCGTTTGCTGTTGAGCGTGCTATTAAGCTTGCCATTAAGCTTTTTTTCAATGAGAGCGGCGGTATTCTTAACGGAGGAAAAGTTGTGAGTCGTCACTTCTTCGTCATCTACTACGATGGCGAAGCGGTCTTGCACGAACACGATTAGTTCAACCACTCCCTGGGAGTCAATTACATTGCCGAGTAACGGGACATCGTCATTGAGTGCTTCGGTGCGGCCAAAGAGGAACCTCTCGGTGAGAAAGTTCCGAACTTCCTGTTCGATTTCTGTGGTTTCCATTTGCATACATCTCCCCTGATTTTCGCAACCGTTGACCGCCTCTAACAGCAGCGGTTTCAGTTGCGGATTCCCTCAAATAAGCTTCGCTATCACGCTCTGTTTGGCTGGCGTTTTATGCGCAATTTCAGTCCATCGACAAAGTCCTGGTAAGAGTTTTCCGGCGTTAGCGGGACGGTTGCGACACCCAAGGCTTCGGCCGGAGGTGGGCCCCAAAAGGTGTGCGCCGGGACATTGCGGCTCACCACGGTGCCAGCTCTGATCACTGCCCCTTGACCGATACGCACATTCGGCAGAATGACGCAATGTGGGCCCACAAAGACGTCATTCTCAATGACAACTTTTCCGTTGCTCGTCGGTCGTCTGGGCCCGGAGTAAAAATGGGAGATGATCGACGTCCGGAGGCTGATCGTGCAGTTGTCCCCGATGGTCACGTCGGAGGGATGTATTTCGTCAATGTAGACCAACTGACCAATCCAGACATTCCTGCCGATTGCCACTCCGCGCAACCGGTGCAGCCACGGCCGCAAACTGAATCCCCCCGGAGCTAAAAAGGCTATTTTGCCCGCAAGCCTAGCGAGCAGAGATGGCAATGTCAATGGCTCTTACCTTTCATCGTGACGATTCGCGAAATTATCCCTTTCCCATTCACTGCAGTGCGGTTCGTTTTTGTTCAACCTCATCGCGAATTGGGGAAACGGTGGAGACTTTGGATCGCCCCATTTTCGCCGATACTACGAAATGCAGCCAGTTACGATAGAGTGTCGTCGCATGTGGCTGCCATGTCTTTTGCAGGGTCGCAGCCAGGGCCGCGCCCGGAAAGCCGTCCATCAGTTCTTCGCATCTCGCGGTGAGCGAAGTGGCCATGACGGCCTCTTGAAAACTGCTGGCGACCCTTTCGCCCGCGGCTGCGAAATAGCTTTTGGGCATAACCGGATACGTCTCTCGCTCCTGCTTGAGAAATCTTCGTATATCCCGGCGATATTCTTTCAACAGGGTTTCGGCGCCATACTCGGGATGACCCTGAAAATGTACGAAGAGACTCTGCCGTTTCTTTTTGATGAAGGTGTCTACGCCGCCGTCGAAAGATTGCGTCAACACTTTGTAACCGCAAGCCAACAGAGCATCGGCTTGCACCTCGTTCCAGCGCGAATGAGGGAACTTTATTCTCTGCGACGCGTTGGCTGTAAGGGGATGGGCCGCGCTCAGGGCGAAGTCGAATACGCCACACTGCTTATCGGGAAGGCGGTGACGTTGGATGCCATCACTGTGCAAAACGCTGGCGTGGGCTGCCAGACAGGACAAGATCGCAGAAGCCGTGTTGCGCTCGGCCCAATCGAATACTTCGGCGAGGGCGCTCCAGTAGGGTTCATCGCGCAGATCGGGCTGCCGCGGCTCGGTACCGGTGATAATCACGCCATCAAACTGGTTCTGCCAGAGCTCGTCAAGGCTGTAATAAAAGCTGTTCAGGTGACGCTGGCCCCGGTCAGTGCGTGGAATTCCGGCGAGCGAATAGAGCTTCAGGTAAACCAGAACATCGCCGGATGCCTCGTCAATCAAGTCGAAGAACTGCAGCTCCGTGTCTTCGAGCGCAGCGTCGGGCATGTTATTGATGAGCGCGATATTCAGGTGCTCTGTTGAGGTGCCGCAGTTGGGGCCTCCCTTGCGGCAGGGTCCTTCCGAGGCCCATCGAGGTGGTATGCGGCCACCCTCGACGATCAACGGCATATCACACCTCCTAAACTAATGGTGCGTACCTGACTGCGAAAGTTACCGTCACTATCTCGCATGTTCCAGCGCCTGACCTAGATCCTCTAGAATGTCGTCGATGTGCTCGATGCCTACACTAAGTCGAATCATTTCCGGAGTAACTCCTACTTTTGCCTGCTCCTCGGGAGTTAGTTGCCGGTGGGTTGTTGACGCCGGATGGCATGACAACGACTTAGCATCGCCCATGTTCACCATTCGCTTAAAGAGTTTGAACGCATTGAAGGTCTTCCTGCCGCCTTCGTAGCCGCCTTTCACGCCAAAGGTCAGCAGCGAGCAGAAGTTCGAGCCGAGGTAGCGATGCGCCATGGGATAGAGCGGATTATCGGGGAAGCCAACATAGTTCACCCAATCCACCAGGGGATGAGCGCGGAGAAACTCCGCGACCTTGCGGGCGTTGGCCACGTGGCGTTCGACTCGGAGCGCCAGGGTTTGAATTCCCTGCAAAAACAGGAAGCCGTTAAACGGAGACAAAGTGGCGCCGGTGTTTCTTTGGCAAACGGTGCGACATCGCGCCACGAACGCCGCGTCTCCGTAATGGTCCACATACACGACGCCGTGGTACGCGACCTCCGGCGTGTTCAACATGTAATACTTTTCGGGATATTGGCGCCAGGGAAACTTGCCGCTATCGACGATCATTCCGCCGACACTGGTGCCGCCGCCGCCGATAAATTTCGTCATGGAATGGACTACAACGTCGGCTCCGTACTCGATAGGCCGCAACAGGATGGGCGTGGCCACCGTGTTATCGACCACCAGGGGGACACCGTGTTTATGGGCAACGCGGGCCAAACCTTCAATGTCAGCCACGTTGCCTGCGGGATTGCCGACGCTCTCACAATAAACCGCGCGCGTATTTTCGTCGATCAACGTCTCGACATCTTCCGGGCGGTCGCTGGCGGCGAATCGCGAAGAGATTCCACGCTTGGGGAAAATGTGCGCTAGCAGCGTGTAAGTGGCGCCGTATAACTGCGGCGTGGAAACGATGTTATCTCCCGCCTCGGCAATGTTAATGAGGGAATACTCGATCGCTGCCATACCAGAGCTGACGCTGAGCCCATCGACTCCGCCTTCCATGGCGGCCAGGCGCTGTTCGAGAACGGTATTGGTGGGATTGCCGATCCGGGTATAGATGTTCCCTTTGACGTCCAGATTAAAAAGGGCGGCTCCGTGTTCGGCGCTGTCAAACTCGAAAGCGACAGTCTGGTAGATAGGCACAGCCACGGCTTTTGTGGTGGGATCGCCTTGGTAACCCGCGTGAATCGCGATCGTCTCAAGCTTCATGCGTCCTTCAGCCTTTCAATTCAGCGCAATTTAATCGGACTGATGTCATTACTTCGCAGAGGTCGCTATGCTGCGAACCGGCGCCGGGGCCGCACCGTGAGCTAGCGCCTTCACCATGGTTTCGGTCAGGCGTTCAGCGGCGAATCCTGCCCCGTAAGCGAAACGCATCACCGGGCCGAAGCTGTTCGCCGCTGCCAATCCCGCAAAATAAACGCCGGGGACCGACGACTCGAAATTTGCCGACAGGACTGGAGATCCCTTGACTGTCTTGATTTTCGAACGAATTTCCGGGCTGAGGAACGCCAGGCGTTGCAAGTCCACTTTGTAACCGGTCGCTGCAATCACGTGATCGGCAATAACTTCGCGCTGGCTGCCGTCGGTTGCCCGCAGATGAAGCCGGATTTTCTTGCCGTCGACGACTTCGGCGCTTTGCGGCGTGTAGCCGAGTAAACAAGGAACCCGCGCCATCTTGTCTTTAACAAACCAGCCCGCGGAAGGACCAAGGGTGGTTTCGACCAGATGGACGCGGAGGCTTTCGGGTAAATAGTGAAACACTCCGGGCGCCTTTGAAAAGAAACGCGATCTCATGCCGGGTCCCAGACCCGACTTGGGATGTCGAATTTGCTGCCACAGCGACCGTGGCTTGCCGGTGGGCGTGCTGTGAAACTTCAAGGCCGAGTGACGGGCAACGAGTTGCACGTCAACGTCAGCGTCGCGGAGCAGCGCGGCCAGATCGATGGCCGAAGCGCCCCCGCCGATTACGACTACGCTTTGGCCCCTGAATTTTTCCGGGTCGGCGTGACGAAAACTATGCGAAAGGAGTTCCGCCGGCAAGTGCGCCAGATTTTCGGGTACGTATTCGAAGTGAGTGATGCCAACCGCGAGCACCGCGCGCCGCGTCGCCACCGTCTCTCCGTTTTCGAGTTGAAGAAGAAATCCTTCCGGCGCACGCTGCACCCTTGCAACCAGTTTGTTTTCCAACTCGGGGAGCATCTGGACTTGAAACGCCAACCCGTAAGCGGAGAACGTGTCGAGATGCACGGGCATCCCGGTGTCGGAATACGCGATTCCCTGCTGCGCACAAAAATGCTGGAGGGTGAATTCGCTTTCGGGATCGTAGATATTCGACGCGAACCCATCCGACTTGAGCATCATGCCTTTCGGCATGTGATTCAGCCAGCTATCCATGGGACGGCCGAAAATGCGAAAGGGAATGCCGCGCCGACGGAAATGCGCGGCGATGGAAAGTCCGTACGGACCTGCTCCAATAATGGCGGTTTCTAGCATGATGAAGAAGGCTCTCCTGTAGGGATTGTCACGGTCAGCGACATAAAGTTAGCGACATACAGTCAACAAGGAAAAAGGATCTTCGGATGCGCGGGGGAATTCAGGGGAGTAAAACCTGAGTATAACATACGGCGAAGGTCTCAAGTTGTGTATAACATCTTTATTATCAATACTATACGGCAGATTATTCAGGGGGAATATCTTTCCTCGTTTATGCTGCCGGCACGAGCTTCTCAACAGCCTTCTGCCTCGGCGTGACTCCGTTGTCGAAGAACCGCTTCAACCTCAAGACCGGGCGCTCAAGAAGATTCCAGGACAGCGTAGCCAGGGCGTAGGTGACAACTGTGGTTAGCGGAAATGCCAACCATGCATGCTGCTCCAAATGGAGCGCCTTCACCGCATCCAGCGGAATCTTCTCCAGCAAGTAGATGCCATAGCTGATGGTTCCGGTGTACACCAGGAATCGGTTGGTGAGAAGTGCCTGCAGCCATCGCTGCTTCGAAAATAGTCCTAGATAGACAAACGAAACCGAGGCTAGCGCCACTAAGGAGAACACGATCCATCTGGCATGAAAGGTGCCGTCGTTACGCTCCACGAGCAGCGCCAGAGGGGCCGAGACCAGCAAGGCGATCCAAGTTGGCAGCACAAATTTCGACGGAATAAAACTGCTTGAGCGCACGAGCAGTGCGAGGAACGCCCCGGCCATCAGGCCATCCAAACGGCAGAATGTGTTGGAGTAAATATCGACTCTATGCAACGACAGATAAAAGCGCAGCGCCGGGGAAATACAAATTACCGTAATCGCGATCTTACGCAGCTGCGATTGGTTGCAGAAGCGGACCACCAGCGGCCAGATCAGATAGAACTGTTCTTCAACCGCGAGCGACCAGGTGACACCCAACAGCCCCGTAGCTCCGGTGGGAAGTGGCACCAGAAAGTTTTGCAGAAATATCAGATAGGACCACCAAGGAGACGACCGTGCTGCAAAGATTGTCTGCGCTTCCGATGGGCGTATGAGGGGAACCACGACAAACATGAAAAACAGCGCTGAATAATAGAGCGGCCAGATGCGGAGACACCGCCGGGCGTAAAAATTCTTGAAATAGGCTGCTGATTGTTTTGTGTCGAGCAGGATTCCAGTGATCAAGAATCCGGACAGCACAAAAAAGAGGTCCACTCCCATCCAACCGTTGTCCGCGATGGCTCCCAGGTGAAGAGATGGGTAGACGTCGGTGTTGTGTATCAAGACCAAGAGGACGGCGAGGCCACGGATCGCATCCAACTGGGGGATTTTTTTCAAGACTGGAATCCGACGGAGACTTTAGTGTCGCCTGAAAATTAAGAATGATTTTGTGACAAACATCACTGACCACTGTTTCCAGCCAAGGTTATATTGAGAAGAGTTCCTATGTTCTCTCCGGTCATAATGGCGCTGGTGGCACTGTACATCATTCTGGGATTCGTCGTTGTCCGAAGATTCCGGAAGCCAACCTGCCGGGTGTGTCTCTACCGCGAATTCTGCCCGAGTCGCGAATCAGAGTACGCCGAGAGTTCGGGGAAACAGTGCTGGAGTTGCGGCCAAACGGTTCGCTGCTCTGCGTCAACCGACGTTCCGAAGGTCTAAGTTTTCTCCTCGCAGAAGTGCGGTTATGCAGTCCGGTTAATTCTCTGTAATTTATCGGTTGGAATAAACATCTTCTTCCAGTGGCAACGTGGGCGCAATGCGCGTTCGCACAAGCCAGTTGCGCCTCTTAACCCAAAGATAGAGCATGACGCCGAGGGCGGTTCCGAACGTGTTCGTAATCAAATCGGTCATTCCCGAATCTCGGGTCGGCAAAAACGATTGCCCGACTTCGATGGTCAGGCTGACAGCGAATCCGAAGGCGATGACGAGCCAACTCGATCTTTTAGAGTTCAGAATCCTGCCAAAATAGGGACGGAAGAAGAAGCCTAGCGGGATGAAGCCCACAATGTTAATGCCGACATTTTTCCAGTAACGCCATCCCGGATGGTACTCATCCCACGGTCGTTCCAGAAACTGCGGATGCAACACGAAAAAGCGTTCGGGGATTAGAAGGTCGGTCGCCGAATTGGCCTGGTTGTGAACCACACCACCTTTTCCCTCATCAAAAACATAGCGGGCAATCACGCCTTGGCTGTTGGACGCACGGACAGAAGCGGCTCCCGTCCAAACTGCAAGCTGGTTTGACACTTCTGCGGGCGAAAGCTGGTGATCGTAAAGGGCGAGCCCTTTCAGCTCTCCAGACCAGTTATAGGAGGTCGATGGAGCGCTGCCGATTAGCAATTGACCCGTCAGGTCTCGGCTCGAAAGAACGAAGTTTGACACTCGCTTGCGTAGTGCACCATCGGCGTAGATTGCTGTGCCCGATTCACTTGAGGTAATCGTAACCAGAACCGGTCTGGCGCTGCTAAGAATATCCCTAACATAAATCTCGGTTCCATTGGGCAGGGATTTTTGACTTTCGCTGCCCAACACCAGGCCGGCGCGATATTGGCGAAGGGAAAACGGGACGAGGTTGCTGTCTGGCCAGTAAAACCCCAGAATCATTCCGCCGCCGGCGTCGACCTGGCTCGGTTTCAACCAGATGTCGAGACTGCAAGAGTTATTGGTCTTGGCCGCGCTAGATTCGAAGGAACTCGCACTCAAAACGCTGCCGTGCTTGCCGAAAAGAAGCCCTTTGCCTTGATTCGACCAAGTGACTTGATTTCTGGGAGCATGAAATGGCCATAGTCCGGCGGTCAGGATAATTAAAAGAACGCAGGCGCAGAGGGCTCGCAAAATCTTGTCGGTGTTGCGATTTGGGGCAATGGCAACATTCACTTAACGCTCGCTTGTGTATAACAAATCCGGCTCAGCAACCCTAGAATCCTCGCTTGATTGCCAGGTAAGGGATGAGCGCGACTTCGGCCAATCCGGGAAGGGGATCCGCCAGGCTGAAGACGGCCTCGACGTTGCAATCCCGCATCGAACGCAAATAGCTCTTCACACTGGTGTCTCCGCTAAGAATTGCCACCATGGCCGCAGGAAAATCCGTGGTCGTGCGCACCCAAGCCAGTCCCGAGCGTCCTTTAGCAAATGGCACAGGCAGGCCTACCTGATCCGAATAAAGCATGTAGCTGAAATCGACTCCAGCTTTGGCCCCAAGACTGTGATAGCCCCAGGTTCTGGCATTTACGTCGAGCAGCTTGTATTGAGAATCACGCGGATCAAGTTTGTACTCGATCTCGACCAGGCCGTAGTAGTCGATCGCGCGCAAAAATCGCTCGGAATAATCCTCCAATATGGGGATGTCGACGGTCTCGACATAGGTGCTTGCCCGGCCAAACTCAATCGGGTGCTGACGCCTGCGCCGCGCCATCATCTTGCCCACGGCTTCTCCATTACGGAAAAACGCGCAATACGAAAACTGCTGGCAGCCGCCCCCGGGAATCAATTCCTGCACCATGATCTCTCCCTGACCGGCGAGTCCAGATGCTTTCTGGTACAGCGCTCTCAGCTCAGAATGACTGTTCGCACGCCATGCTTTGGCCTTGGTGGCGTAGAAGAAGTGCTCCTTAATTGCAGGTTTGATCGCGAAGGGCGGGGTAAGAGAATCGAGTTGGGCCAACTGGTCGATGTCGTCGGGATAGTGCGTGACTGGCGTTGGAATACCAAGTTTTTGCGCCAGTTGATAAGTGTTTCTCTTGTCCCACGCCCACTTCACACTTTCCCAAGCGGGCGTGGGAACTCGGAACACTTTACTGAGCTCCGACCGATGGTGCGAAAAAGCAGCAACCAGTTCCTCGCGTGTAGGATAGAGGACCCAACCCTGCAAACCGAGCCGCTTGCCAATGTCGAGCAGACTGTCGACTACCATACGTTGATCGCGCAAGCCCGGCAGACTTACAAATGATTTGGCATAGCGTGAGAAGCGGGATATCGAATGTTCATCGTCCACCACGCAGACTGGCACTCCCCGGCGGCCCAGACTACGGACGATGCCCAGCCCCTGGTAGTCGCCGCCAACCACAACCGCACCAACGGTTGGAACCAAAGCGGATGCAAGAGTGGGGCTGGGGACGGTTTGGGTCAACGCGTTCATGGTGTCAGTTATAGACACTGTTCCGATTGTCTACGCCGTGCTGGTTGAGAAAGCGAATCGATTTCATTTGAGGCGACGCCTTTCGGAAAGGTAACCCGAGGAATCAGTGGAACAGCGATGGGGATATCTATGTGGATGACGGAATGCCTGAAGGTCTCGGGTTAACGGACATCATCCGTATCGCGGGTAGAAGCGAGATCAGGTCCTGGTCGTAGATGTGCTTCTTCGAATCAGCGAGACGGACAAATTCATCGTAGATGCGATTGATGTCGTCAGCAGAAATCTCATGTCCCATTTCCCTGAGTTTGTGTGCCAGAGCATTGCGCCCCGAGTGCTTCCCCAGCACAATGCGATTCGGAGGCACTCCTACCGATTCCGGCTTCATGATTTCGTAGCACAACGGATTGTTGAGGACGCCATGCTGATGCATGCCGGCTTCGTGCGCGAAAGCATTCCGTCCCACGATCGCCTTGTTCGGTTGCGGTTCGAACCCGAGTATCTTCGCCAGCAGACAACTGGTAGAGTAAATCTCCTCGTGGCGAATGCCGGTCTCGACCGAATAGAGATCGCGGCGGACGTGCAGCACCATCGCAATCTCCTCCAGGGAAGCGTTTCCGGCTCTTTCGCCAATGCCGTTAACGGTGCACTCGGCCTGCCGCGCTCCCGCCTCGACGGCGGCGAGCGAATTGGCGACGGCCAAGCCGAGATCGTCATGGCAATGGGCCGACAGGACGACATGCTCAGCGTTGCGTAGTCGATGTCTGATGACGCGCATCAACCCCGCATATTCGGTCGGGGTGGAGTAGCCAACGGTATCGCAAATGTTCAGCGTGGTCGCTCCCGCTTCCACTACAGCTTGGAGTACCTCGCATAAATAGCCGGGGTCAGAACGGGTGGCGTCTTGGGCGGAAAATTCGATGTCGGCGCAAAGCGAGCGCGCATAGGCCACCATGTTCGCAGCTTTACGCAGCGCTTCGTCGCGGCCGATCTTCAGATCAAACGTAAGGTGAATGTCCGAAGTCGAAAGACAGGTGTGAATGCGCGGCCGCGGGCTCGGGCTCAACGCATCCCACGCCGCTCGAATGTCCTTCTCGGTGCAGCGGGCAAACGCCGCAATGATGGGGCCTTCAACCTCGCTGGCAATGAGGCGAACGGCCTCGGCATCGCCGGGTGAAGCGACCGGAAAACCGGCTTCAATGATGTCCACTCCCAAGCGCTGGAGCTTTCGCGCGAGCAGCAGTTTCTCTTTTATGTTCATGCTGCAACCCGGCGCCTGCTCGCCATCGCGCAGCGAGGTATCGAATATCAATAGCTTTTCGCGTTGCATAATGCCTTCCTGTCAAAGGGGTGAGCCCATATTTTCAACCTAGCTACCAAAATCTCTCAGGCCCCGGAGAAAGTTTTCAATGCAAAGGGATTGCGGCGGTTCTGCGTCATCCAATAGGAGCTAAGCTGCCAACACTTCAGGAACACGGCCGACACGCCCCCTCCAAGCAGCATGATTTGCGGGAATTCGCGCTAGGCGAGGCCTAGGAAAGACGATTGCAGCCGGGTGGTGCAAGAGCTTTTACACCGCTATCGCGTGCTGGTTCTCAACGGCTCTGAAGACGCATACTTCTTTCGTCTCGATTGCCAACTCCTTGAGTTTGGCATCCAACTTCTCAGCTACCAACTGCACGGCAGGTTGATCGAGTATGCTTTCGTGTTCAACTTCGATTTCGCAGCATTCAACGCCACCTCGCACGACCGATCCCCAGCCCAAACAACGGTCGTCATATTGATAACGAGAACGGCCGCTGGCTCGGAAGAGCAAGGCGCTGCCATTGTAGGGTTTGGGCTCGAATTTTCTTCGAGCCGCGAGGTTGGCACGCATTGTGCGCTTAAGGATTTCACCAATGGGGTTGCTGGCGATGGACGAGACCATTTCCTCGTCATGGCTAGCTAAAGCTTTTGCCGGGTCGAGCATGTCATCGCGAAAGTGCTTCAGGGGGCCACTCATATAGCCAAGCCATTCCCCCGGGGGCCGCGTGAAAATTCTCCGAGCATGCCAAACCGTCCGTCGCGTATAGAACTGTAGGTTACGCAACCACCGCTGACCTCTGGACAAAGATCTGACGAAGGCGGGGTTTAAGGCGTCGATCAAAACGAGCGCGGCAACAGGTTCGCCCAACTCTTCGAGCCTGCGTGCCATTTCGAACGCCACGATCCCACCGTAACAGGACCCGCCGAGATAATAGGGGCCATGTGGTTGCACTTGACGTATTTCGTCAATATAGCAACGCGCTGCCTCCTCCATACTTTCGAATGGGGTGGAGCCGTCGATTCCCTTATCCTCAAAGCAGTAAAACGGCAAATCCGCAGGCAGAGCCATCGCGAGAGCCCGCATATGCAATACGTTGCCGCCTGCTCCGTGCACAGAGAAGAATGGGGGCCGCTCGGAAATACCCGGACGCAACCGCACGAGAAATTGGCGTTCGCCGGCTTCGTGGGTCCGTAGCCAAGCAGCAAACTTCTCCACCGTAGGGGCTTCCAGCACGGCCCGAAGCGGCAATGGCTCGCCCGGAATGATTTCCTGCAACCGTAGCATCAACTGCACAGCCAACAACGAGTGGCCGCCCAGATCGAAGAAATTGTCCCGAATGCCAACACGTCTCAAACCCAAGACGTCGACCCAAGCATCGCAGATCAGACGCTCGTACGCATCTCGCGGCGGCAGGTAGCTAGCATCGTACAGGAAAGGAGACGGTTCCGGCGCGCGCAGCGCTAAGCGGTCTACCTTCCCATTAGGGGTGACCGGAATCGAATCGAGCACGACATAACCTGCCGGGACCATGTAAGCCGGTAGCTTCTGTTTGAGATAATCTCGCAGGTCAGCCGTTGTGCATGACGATTCACGCGCCATCACTACGAAGGCGACGAGTTGCTTTTCTCGTTCCACCCGCATCAAGACGACCGCATCGCTTACCGCCGCGTGGCTGCGCAAAACGCTTTCGATTTCGCCCAGTTCGATGCGGAATCCGCGCATCTTGACCTGCTGATCGGTCCGGCCCAGAAATTCCAGCGTGCCGTCCGCCCGATAGCGCATCAAGTCACCCGTACGGTAAAGCCGCGAGCCCGTTTTGTTATGGAAGGGGTCGGCAATAAACTTCTCGTCGGTCAGTTCCGGACGATTCAAGTAACCGCGCGCTAGACCTGCGCCCCCGATCAATAACTCCCCGGGCACACCCACCGGCACCGGCTGCAAGTGCGAATCGACCACATAGAACTCCGTGTTCGCGATGGGATGACCGATCACAACCGGCTTGCCTGCGCGAACTTGGTGTACTGCGGACCAGATCGTGGTCTCAGTGGGCCCATACATATTCCAAAGCGAAGCGCACATCGGCGATAACTGCTCGGCCAGTTGGGCAGGCCACGCTTCACCTCCGCACAGAATTTTCAGATGAGGACTTTCCTCCCATCCCGACTCCAGCAGTAACCGCCAAGTGGAAGGAGTAGCTTGCATGACCGTTGCCTGGTTCTGCCGCATCAACTCCGCAAGCGCTTTTCCATCCCTCGTAGCGTCCTCCGACGCGATCACAACTTTGGCCCCTGAGGTAAGCGGCAGCCATATCTCCAACCCGAAGATGTCGAAGGACAAGGTCGTGACTGACAGCAGCGTATCTTGCTCACTGATCCCTGGTGCTTCTCTCATGGAGTTGAGAAAATTGATCACCGCCCGATGGCTAATCTCGACGCCCTTGGGCTTCCCGCTGGATCCCGAAGTAAACAGCACGTAAGCCAGGTCGTCCGGATCCACATGTCCGCTAAGATTCTCCGCGGATTCGGCGGCGATTTTGCCCCAATCGTGCTCCAGACAAATCGTTCGCCCGTCAAATTTTGGAAGCACTTCGACAACAGACTTTTCGGTGAGGATGATGGACGCCTTCGAGTCCTCCAAAATGTATCGGAGCCGCTCCCTGGGATAATCTGGATCCATCGGCACATAGGCTGCGCCCGCTTTCAAAATGCCGAGGAGCCCAACCACCATGTGCAGGGAGCGTTTTACGCACAGGCCCACTAGCACGTTCGGCCCCACGCCTAGCGTTCTCAAGTAATGTGCAAGTTGGTTGGCGCGACGATTAAGCTCGCCGTAGGACAACGTTTGTCCGTCGAATACCAGGGCGATCCGATCAGGAGTTCGCGAAGCTTGCGCTTCGAACGGTTCGTGGATACAAAGGCAGGCCGGGTGATCGACCTTTGTGTTATTCCACTGCGCCAAGAGCTGCCGCTCCGCGTCCGCCAGTAGAGGAATGTCGCTGAGGCACTGCTCGGGATCGGCAGCCACCGCTTGCAGTATGGTCTGATAGTGACCAAACATGCGCTCGATGCTGGCTGCATCGAACAGGTCTGTGCTGTACTCCATCTCCGCCCAGACTTCTTCACCCATGTCGGTCAAGAACAGCGTGAGATCGAACTTGCTGATTTTGCTATCTACCAGCAGCGACTCGACATCGAGGCCTTCCAGTCCGATGAAGCATAAATGTTGATCGCGATCGCGCCAGTTGACCATGACCTGAAACAACGGCGAATGACTCAAACTCCGTTCCGGTTGCATGGCACGAACGACCCGATCGAAGGGCACGGAACGATGCTCATATAATTTCAGGGCTCCCTGCTGTACCCTGCCGACCAATTCGCGAAAGCTTAGTTCGCCTTCTACCAGCGTTCGCAAAACGTGGGTGTGAAGTAAAAAACCGATCATCGACTGAAATCCGGGCCGGTCCCGCTCGGCGATCGGTATTCCAAGCAGGATGTCTTCCTGGCCGGTATAACGATAGAGCAGCACATCAAACGCCGCGGTAAACAAAGCGAATAGACTCTTCTTTTCACGCCGGCTCAACTCGCGAAAAGCTTCCGTCAACTCACGGCTGATGCGGAAACGATGGCGAGCGCCGCGATATGACAGAACCTGCGGGCGCGGGCGATCCGAAGGTACTTCGAGCAGGGGTGGCGCACCGCGGAGATTCTCCTTCCAGAACGCTACATCCTCCGCGACCGCGGTTTCGGTCAACTGCTCCCGTTGCCACACCGCATAGTCACCATGTTGCAAGGTCAAAGGGGGAAGAGCGAGCGACTCGTTACGGCAGTAGCTGCGGTACAGCAACGACAATTCGCGCCATAACACGCCCTCCGAAGACCAATCACAAATCAGATGGTGCATCATCAGGATGAAGACATGCTCTTGTTCTCGCAGCCGAATCACAGTAGCGCGAATGGCGGGCTCTTGCTCCAGACGATAAGGAACCCGCGGTTCGGAGATCAGCAGACGCTCGAATTCGGCTTCGCGCTCAACCGCGTCTCTGCCCGTAAGGTCGATCACCTTCAATCGCAGAACATAGGAGTCGCGCACTCTCGCCATCGCCAGTCCTTCAACCGCATGCATCGTGGTCCGCAGCACTTCATGTCGCGCGATTACGGCGTTCAGAGCCCGCTCCAGCGCCGCGACGTTCAGTTCTCCCCGTAAGCGCACTGCTTCGACTTCGTTGTATACCGGTTGTCCCGGGTTCAAACGCTCCATAAACCAGAGACGTTCCTGCAGGGGACTGAGCTGATATGGAAGGGAGGGATCGCGTGGTGGAATAGCTTGCGCATTGGCCGCAGGCAATCTGGCATATTCCGCAATATGTGGACTGGATGTTTTCAGAAGTGACTGACCGCTCGGGCGGCTCGCTGCCGCATGGCGCTCGCGGATCAAAGCGGTCAACTCATTGACCGTGCTATGTTCGAAAAAATCTGTCAACGTCAGCCGAATGGCGATTTTGTCGCGCAGCCGAGAGACGCACTGAATTGCCATCAGCGAGTCGCCGCCTAAGGCGAAGAAGTTGTCATGCGTTCCCACTTGCGGAACCTTGAGAACCTCAGCCCAGATGTCGGCGACGACGCGTTCGATCGAGGAAGGGAGCGACGACGCGACTTCACCAGCTTTTCGATCGCTAGCGCGCGCCAAAGCGAATCCGATTGGCGCAGCTGCCAGTCCGCTCGCGTCCGGCTGCACTATTTGCTCCAGCAGCCGCAAGCGTTGCACCTTACCGGAAGGCCCCTTCGGCAAATCTTCTACGAATTGAATTCGCGTTGGAGTCTTGAAGTGCCCGAGCCGACCTTCACAAAACCCCAGCAACTCCCGCTCGTCGCATTCAACTCCGGCCCGTAAAACAACAAAGGCCACGACATCCTCGCCCAAGTGACGATCCGGAACCCCCACCGCCGCCGCTTCCAAGACCGCAGGATACGATTCCAATACATCATCAATCTGCCGGGGAGCAATGTTGACTCCCCCTTTGATGATCAATTCTTTGGAACGCCCAACGACAAAGAAATAGCCGTCTGTGTCGCGGTAGGCCAGATCGCCGGTGTGCAACCAACCCTCGCTGTCAAAAGCCGCGGCCGTCGCTTCCGGCTCTTTGAAATAAGCGGTGCTCAATGCTTCGCCCCGAATCAGCATCTCGCCAGGTTCGCCTGCAGGCAGTTCTTCGCAGTTGCGATCGATAATCTTCACCTCAAAACCCCAAGGCACGCCGGGCGATCCAATCTTGTTCTCTCCCGGAGGCAGCGGGTTGGAGAATATATTTCCTCCTTCACTGGAGCCCATGGCCTGAATCAGCAACAAGGGAAATTTGGCCAGGAACTCGCGGTGCAACGACGGCGCCAGCGGTGCGGAGGATGATCGCAGGAAACGGATTCTACGGAAGGCAGGGCCGCGTTGATCCCCTTTCGGATCGTGCCAATCGAGCAACTGCGAGACGATGGTCGGTACGATTGCCGACCACGTGCATTGGCAGTTATCCAGCCAGTCCCAAAAATGACTGATGCTGAACCGGCGCGGCACTACTACCGACCCGCCGCTCAGCAACGTCGGAACCAGGGTCACACATTCGGCGTTGATGTGATACAGCGGAAGCACCAGTAGAGAGCGGTCGGCGGAGGTAAGTTGGTGCGCGGCCACCGAATTCGTTGCCCCTGCCAAGATCGTCTGATGGGTGTGAACCGCAGCTTTCGGATGGCCTGTGCTGCCGGAAGTGTACATCAGCAGAGCCACGTCGTCGGGTGCGGGGGCGGGCTGGAAATTTTCCGGCGCTTTGGTGTTGCAAATCGCCCAGGTACCATCGCCGTCAGACCGAATCACTCGCACCGGTCGACGTACCTGCGCCATCACCTCGTTTGCCAGGTCTTGGTACTCGTCGTCCACAAATAACAGGGTGGCGTCGCAATGCTCCACCATGTAGCTCAACTGCGACATCCCAGCGCGTACGTTCAGGGGAACCGAAACGAGTCCTCCATACATCACTCCCAGAAATAGCTGGGCTGCGAACAAGCTGTTGTCCATCAAGAACGCAACTTTATCGCCTGGCTTCAACCCCAAGTGCCTAAGTTGAGTGGAAAGATTCTCCGAATGCTTCTTTAGTCCGGAGAAAGTCAAGACCTGTCCTGAGTCCGGGCTCAACAGGAAAGGAGCTGCCGATCGCATCTCGGCCATCCGATCGATCAGTTCGCGGATAGTGCTGACTTCGGGAGCTAACGAATAAACATTTGAACTGAGCGCGCTATTTTCTAAGCGCTCCATTTTGATTGGGGTCATAACCGATCCTTGGGGGGCAGTCTCGTTTAAAATGCCTGACTCACCTAATCATGAATTTCTTGCATCAACTCAGTTTGAATTTGAATTCCGGAAGTTCAGGTTCGACGGTTGGGTCGATCAATCTGCGCCGAATCTAGATACAGAGAGTTACAACGTCTTAGAATTGACGTTAGAACTGGTCTCATAAATAATTCTCCGGGCAAACGGTCCGGCCCTCAGGGGCTAAAGCCCGTGTTGTTATCGGTCCTGAACGGCACGGCTGAAGCCGTGCCCTACCCAAAACCATTTATGAGACTAGTTCTAGTTTTTCTCGCGGATGATGGCACGAAGCAATTCGTCGGAAGCGAATTCCGCTCCCGAAACAAAGCCGAGCAATGGGCCAAAACTCCACGCGGCAGGCTTGCCCAGGAAATGCAAACCCGGGATCGAAGACTCCAGACCGGGCTTGAGCACCGGAAATCCGTTTGCCGTTTTTAGTTGCCTTGTTAGTGACTGGGATAAGAATGGATAGCGTGAAACGTCGACGCGGAAACCGGTCGCGAGAAGGGCGTGGTCAACAAGACGCTCGGTGCCGTCGTCAAGTCGAAGGCGAAGTTGGCTGCCTGCGATGTCGGCAGATATCACGCTGCGTCCCAAGGTTATCGGAAGGTTGGTGATACGCGCCTGCAGCCAGCCGGCGCCGGCCGGCCGAATGGCGCGGTACGCAGTGCGATCCTGGAAACGACGCGGGAAACGTCGAAACAGATGCGGCATTGCAACCAAGCGGCTAATCCCGGCCGGCCCCACGTCGCGCCTTGAATACAGCATCTTCGAAATAAAGCCCAGGTGATGTAACTTGGGATGCAGGCCGACCCAGTTAAGTGCCCGCGCGCGCGCAATCACTTCTACTTGAATGTCAGCCTCTTTAAGTAGAGCGGCGGATTCAAGGGCACTCTGTCCGGCGCCAATGACGACAATGCGCTGGCCGCTGAACTTGCGGAGGTCATTGTGCTCGCTGGTATGCGAAGCCAGGGTAGAAGGAATGGCTGCGAACTCCGCAGGCCGAACGGCAAAGGGGCTGATTCCCGCGGCTACCACAACTCGCCGTGATGTGAATTCCTCGCCATCCGACAGGCAGACCTTAAACCCACGCGGATGGATTTCGATCGTGCGCACCTGGCGTTGATCCAGATCTGGAACCGCATGGCGCTGGTACCAGCGACCGTAGTCTACAAAATTGTCGAGCGGGATCGGCTTAGAGATAGATTTGCCATTCTGGCGACAATACTCGTCAAGCGTCAGCTCGCTATTAGGATCGGCGATATGAGAAGCACCCCAGTTCGACCGTAAGCACATGCCAACCGGCATTTGCTTCTCCCAGAACGCCATGGGCTCACCAAAGATTCGAGTTTCTATCGCCGCCGCGCGCAAGTAAGACGCGGCGGCAAGTCCATAAGGACCGGCGCCAATCACCGCAACGTCACATTGCGCCGATTCGGTTCCACTCTTCTCTCGCGTCCAGCGAGTGACACCATTAGTCACCTGCATGTATTAATGCCCGTCCTTTTGTGGTCTCATAAATAATTCCCAGGGCAAACGGCCCGGCCCTCAGGGGCTAAAGACTGCGTTGTTATCGGTCCTGAATGGTACGGCTGAAGCCGTGCCCTACCCACAACCATTTATGACGCTTCTAGCAGCCTGATTTCTCCAGAGTGTGCGCATATTAGGATCTTTTTCAGACAACGGCACCAAACGCACTAAGTACACTCTTACGGTCGAATCAACCGTTCGGTCAACCGTTCTGAACGGCCTCGCGCTGAGGCAAACTTTTTTTGCTGAAAGCTCGCTCATAGGCGGCGAGCAGATTCTGGACGGAGTACTCCCAAGCCAGCTCTTTTTCAACCCGTCCGCGCCCGAACTCTCCCATTCTTTTTCTTTCGGCGGGATGGTCGAGCAACCAGAGGATCTTGGCGGCAAAGTCTGCCACCTGGTTCTGCGTGTCCGCGTATACGGCCGCGTCCTGGGCGCTGAATTTCCCTTCGCGCAGATCGAACTGCACAATCGGCTTCGCCAGAGCCATGTACTCCATGATCTTGATCATGGTCGAAATGTCGTTCATCTCGCATGGCCGGTCGGGATTGACGCAGACATCCGCGGTCGAAAGAATCTCCAATAGTTGTTCGTCGGAGATTCTTCCGGTGAAATCCATCATCTCCGCCAGGTCTTTCTCCTCTACCATTTTTCGAAGACTGGTTAGTGCAGGTCCTCCACCCACGCAAGTAAAGTGAATATCAACGCGCCCCGCCTTCTTAAGGTGGAGCGCTACTTCTATCAGAATGTCGAGGCCATCCTGATCACTCATGTTTCCTACATATCCCACGAGATATGCTTTGCCGTACTTCAGCGCAGGATTCGGAGTAACACCTTTGAAGGTTTCCAGATCCGGTCCATTACGAACAATGAACACGTCAGCGGGAGCGATCCGTCCTCGGGTTACTGCAAGTTTGCTGTAACTGGCATTGGTGGCGATCACTACATCACTGAAACGATACGTCAGCTTTTCGAGCAAAACTTGCGTTTTATAAAGCACACCCCGTTTGCCGTATTTTGACAAGTACAGCTCCGGAATCGCATCGTGATGATCGAAGATATACTTAACCCCGAACAACTTGAATGGGAGCGCGATTAAGAAAATATCATCGGGAGGGTTGCAACCCTGAATGACGTGGAAACCGTGGCGCAGATAAATCCACCAAGCATACCAGAACTCCCAGAAGAGCGCGCAGCTATATTCCCACAGGTACCCTAAGGCGCTGTTGCCTTCGTCGGGCATGGGATGCCGATAGACACGGATGCCGCCGATCATCTCGTATCCAGCCTTAGACATCTTCATCCGGGGACAGAGCACGGTAACCTCATATCCCGCTTCATGAAGGGAGAGGGCTTCCTTCATCACGCGCGTATCAAAAGGAACGGGCGCGTTCTCAACTATGATGAGAAGTTTTTTCTTCACTTGGACTGTCTCTTCTACCTACAGGCACTGGTACAGCGCGGCAAGGGCGGAGAGCATCGTCGCTTGCCCCCAGTGGAGGGTGGGGGTTTTGTTAACCAGCGATGGCGAATATCGCCGGTAATAGAAGTAACCGGTGCGATCCTGCATGTTTGTGATCGTCCACTGCGCGACCTTCAGTGCCAAGGTAAGGCTTTCGGGGTCGCGATCGTGAAAAAACACCAGCGTATCGATCGCCTGCGAGCTGCACTGAATGTCAAGCGGTAATGTCTTGTGGTTGTAGTATCTCGGTGTTCCATCCGCGAGAAAGAACGTCTTCCTCCAGTATTCGTAGCCATTCATCATTTTCTGGTCAAAACTGTCATCACCCGTGCTCTGCATGTAGTACTTGAAACAATCGAGAACATATGCACTGTGAAAATTGTCTACCCAGTGATGATTTTCTTTTTCGGCATAGTACCAGGATGAATCGGGCCTCTGATATTGGGCGGTGTACTGCATTGCTTTCTGCGCCAAATCCCGGTAACTCTCGTTGCCGGTATGCGAATAGGTGCGAGCAAGCAAGCTTGCGCCCAGCGTATTGGCGTTGTGAACTTGCGTATCCTGGATCGGAATGTAGCTGATGCAGATTCCCTGACCGACGGGGAAGGTGCCAAGATCGCGAACGATGTGCTGACACGCGCTGACGGCGATTTGAAGGTAGCGGTCTTCCTGAAAATGATCGTAGGCATCCAGGAATGCGTGTCCAATCAACGCGGTCCATACCACTGTAGGCACGCCTTTCGGGAGATAAAAACCGCGCGATTGATAATCGAAGTGATTGCCCCAGCACGCTCCACTGTAGCCCGGCGACTGGTTATCGATCAGCCACTGCAGGGTAAACTCAGCCTTGTCCTTCCAGACCCGATCGCCGGTGGTTTGATGCAGACGGATGAAGCCGCGCGCCAGAAAACCCATGCCTTTGCTGGAATACTCTCTTTTAATTCCGAGCAGCGGCCGCAGATTTAGAGGGAACCGCCTGACGCTTTGCTGGAGCACTTGACGCAAGAACTTGGTTTCGAAAGTAAGTGGGCGCACAAAGCGCGCGCTAAGTCCGTCGAAAGTGTCATAGCCGCGATAGTTATTGTCTTCTAACCAGCCGGCAAGACGCTCGATAGACTCGAAGATCCTGGCCTTCAAAGCAGGGCTCGAGACAGCGGCCTCTCTGCGCTCAATGACCGATTCCGTTGTAATTGGCATTTTTACTCCTGTATGACTTGCGAGCTTCCCAGACAATCGTCTGAGACTCAATGCTTCGATAGACTCAATGGTTCGATTTAAACTATGCGCGGATCGTGAAAGGCCGACTTTGGGAAGCCCCCGAACATTCGTACTTTCAAACTTGGCGGTCTGCAACTGACGGCTCGATGCTAAGAGCGAGGCGACCCTCGACAACGCTGGCATAGGCTACCCGTGCTCGCTCACTGCCCTCTCCTGCAATCCGTACTCCCCCGGAATCCTTGACAAGGGTCATCGCCGCCCGCTGTCTCCACCATCGATTCACTTCGCCTGGAGTTGCGATCCAGACGCCTTTGTCACGTCGCAACGCAGCTAAATTGGCAAGCAGTGTCTCGAAGACTTTTCTCTCGGGGGCGGTAGTGACATAGTCAGGATGGATAATGAAACTTAGCAGACCATGCTTTTCCATGATGAGCTCAATCTGCGCTTTCCAAATGTCGGCTTTGTAGTCGTTGAGGATGTGAAATAGTGTGTAGTCTTGCGTCGTGGTCACGGGAATTTCGAGGAGGTTACCCACAAAATATGGCATCACAGTACAACAGCCGCCGCGTTGCGGATCGAGATGGGCGACGTTCGGAACCGACATATCGTACGAAAAATCCAAATCCCTAAACCACTCTTGCCGGCGGTATAAGACGGCTGCCCGAAAACCGTCGACTCCCCACTGCTGGCGGTAATGATTAATCTTGGCGACCCGCTCGAGAAACTGCTGTCGATTCTTATATAACCGGCCATCATGATTGAGATCCTGGACGGCAAGTTCAAAACCACGCTGGGTAATCGATTCGAGGAAAGCGGGCGTGACTTCATATCTGCGTTCCGGAACAACCTGAAAGGACGCCTTGATGCCGTAGGCGTCGTCGATATCCATGAGCGTGCCACAGAAATCTCTTCCCAACGCGGTTTCAACGTCATGGGTCATGATCGCCGAGCTGGGGGCGCCATCGGGCCAGAACCAGATAAATGGGATTCTCTCAACCTTTTGCGATTGGAGGGTTAAGAGCATCAAGAGTTCAAAAAGATCATCAACGCTGCAATCAACTGGCCAACGCGGAAACGAGATTTGGTCCCAATCACGGAGATGAACTCTCTGAAGATATTTTCGTACACCCACGGGAAGCACGGGACGGATGCCGTAATACAGGGCCGCCAGCGCCGCTTGCGCCATCGATTTTTCGTTTCGCGCCGACGAGGGATACAACTCGCACCGCAGGTTTTCTACGACCTCGTCGACGTCGAATGGAAGGCACATGGCGCCCTGGTCGAACGTGACCTCGTGCAATGCGTCACGGAGCGTGCCGTTGGCAGCTCCGCACTGCGGACTGAGCCGGCCATAACAGATGTTGTCGGGGCCAAGACAAAAGAATCCCTGGGAGGCAGAAACTGGCGCGTTCAGCTTAATATGCGCGTAGCGTTCTGGAAATTTGAAATAGTCGAGAAACGAATCGTTCATGCGATGGTTCGCCCCATGATCTCGACACGACCGCTCCGCCCCGACGAGCGCGCACTCCCCATTCAAGTCCTTTTCTCCTGGTTCTGACAATTTAGTAGGATAAGCGGGGGGAGGCGTAGCAACATCAGATTTCACACATTCAGACCACGAAGTCAATGGCACCGCGGGGGTACCCGTAGGAGTCAACGGTCGCGAGGGTGAGAAATTCCAGCTTTTCCGTTTATCTCGCGCGGGTAGACACTCTCATTTTTGTGATACCGCGTTGCTTAAGTCGAGACCTCGCTGACGTGGTGCTTCTCTCGTTCCTGGCCGTAAATCACATTGCGCTCGCTGGCCAGTGATTGATCGTATTGTTCTTCGGGCTCATAGACGACCACGTGACTACCGCGTGTCGAAAACTTGAACGGGATGCAGAGCAGATTCTTAAGTCGAATTCGCAAGGCTTCGCGGCGCTCGGGGGGCACGAAAAATAACATGAAACCACCGCCGCCCGCTCCCAGAAGCTTTCCTCCCAAAGCACCAGCGCTGAGCCCAGCCGCGTAGATTTCGTCGATCGCGGCGTTCGTGATTCTTTGCGTCAACGTTCTTTTGATGCTCCAACTTTCGTGCAACAAGCGCCCAAAATCGCCGATCGGTCGGTTCGGATTGGTGATAATCGATTCCGCTTCATCGACCAGTCCACGCATGATGTCTAATTCCCGCGTTTTATTGGGGGTCTGCCGCAGCTGTTCTTGTGCGATTTCGGAAGCGATGCGGGAGAACCCCGTGAAGTAGAGAGCCAGGTTATTCTCCAGTTCCGTCAGCCTATCGCCTGAGGTCAGGATCCGGTTCACGTCGACGGATCCATCCGTGCAAAAATTAATTCGGTTGAAACCGCCATAGGCCGCGCTGACCTGATCTTGCGCTCCCACCGTCTCTTCCAGAATCTCCTGTTCCACCTTGATCGCCTCCATGGCCAGCGAATGCTTGTCTCGCATTTGGTTTCTAAGAGCATAGAGACCGTGGAGGAGACCGACGGTGAACGCCGAACTCGTGCCTAATCCTGCCCGGGCGGGCAGGTCGGCAATATGATGGATTTCCACTCCTTCGTTGATGCCCAGATATTGCAGGCAACCACGCACCGAAGGATGCTGAATCACGGTGTTAGTGCTCACATTCTCGACCTTGGTGTAGGAGATGCGGCTGTGATACTCGAAAAAGGGCGGGAGCCATCGGCAAGTAATAAAGCAGGACTTATCGATGGTGGTCGACAATACGGCACCGCCGTGTTCGCGGTACCACACGGGGTAGTCCGTACCTCCGCCGAAGAATGAAATGCGCAGTGGAGTGCTGGTGATCACCATTTTCTTAAGTCCTCTCTTCGGTTGCTGCCAACGGTTGGAGCGACGCCTCAACTTGCAGAAGTTTATGAGTCGCGTCGAGGAGCGAAAATGCGACCCAGTCAGAGTCGCTCAGGGCGGAGTTTTTATCCTCCGTCAAGCGAACCGTGCGACATCCGGCAGCCCTGCCCGCGGCCACGTCGCGCTTGGAATCGCCAATCATCCATGACTTGGCCAGGTCGATGTCGTGGATTCGGGCTGCCTGCAGAAGTAATCCCGGCTGCGGCTTGCGGCAGGCGCACGGGGGCTCGTTCTCGTGAGGACAGTAATAGATCGCGTCCAGTCTCGCGCCCGTAAGAGCAAACTCGCTTTGCATCCGCGCATGCAGGTCGTCCAACTCGGAAGTGGTGATGAGCCCTTTCGCGACACAGCGCTGATTGCTGACCACGACGACCAGAAATCCAGCTTGGTTGAATAGCCGAACGGCCTCGCGAACACGGGGAAGAAAGACCATGTCCTCCCACCGCATGATGTACTGGCCTTCAGGAGCTTTTCGGTTGAGCACTCCGTCGCGATCGAGAAACACAGCTTTCTTCATGAAAGATCGCCTTTTGTACCGGCTCTGAAATGATGTGCCCGATCAGGATGTGACAGGACATGGTTGTCAAATTGCCCGGCACGTTCCATTTCTTTTTCCTTGCAGCCAGAAAAGCAGCGCAGCAAACTGGGTCGAAACTCTGCTTGTCAGCCCTGCAATCTTTGAGGAGGGCACGGCGTCGCTCGGTATAGGCGATCCAGGAGATGCTGGGCTCGAGCGTAATCCACTGGAGTTCCTATGTCGATGAATAGGCCGCGTTGTTCGGCGGCATAGACTCCGCGATCGAGTATGTTGGGAAAGATGTCTTTCTCCAGGCTGACTGGTCCGTCGGGTATGCGCTCGAGAAGGGCGCGGCTGAAAACATAAACGCCGGCGTTAATGAGCCCCGGCGAATCGCTGCCTGTCTTCTCGCAGAACTCAGTGATCTGATGATTGGAGGCTACGCGCACTGTTCCGTAGCGAGCTGCGTTCTCGACCGCAATGACCGCCATGGTGGCCAGTCCACGGTGCGTGCGATGAAAGCGAAGAAGCTCGCTCAAGTCGAGCTCGAGGAAAGAATCTCCGTTCATTACCAGGAATTCCGCCGCGCCTTCGAGGTAAGCTTGTGCGAGCTTGACTGCGCCGCCGGTGCCGAGCGGCTGAGATTCCCTGGAGTACTCAATGGTGACGCCCAGGTCCCGACCGTCCCCGAACTCGCTCTCGATTTGATCCGCGAGATAGCCGGTGCACAGGACCAGACGTCGTATCCCCTGCGTCTGCAACTGCCGAACCAGTAATTCAAGAAACGGGCGATCGCCGATTTGAGCCAGCGGTTTGGGCGCCGACGGCACCAAGGTTCGCAATCGGGTGCCGAGTCCGCCGACGAGCAGAAGAGCCTTTGTATCGGTCACATTACCAGCTTGACGGGGTGCGGAATCGGTCTGCAAGAGTCGACCCGGTATCGCGAGGAGAATACCGGGTCTTAGATTCAGCCCATTTTTCGAGGGCTTGATCTACGTCGCCGCTCTCAGTGAACAACGGCCTGAAGTCCGGTTGGCGCTTGCGGAGCCTGTGCCCCCGCAGGATCGTTTTCGTAGACGCGCTCATCGAACTGGCGAATGTCCGGCCACTTCATAGTGCCGGTGCAGCTGGTACCAGGATTCGGCGCCAAGGCGTAACTGATGGTGGTTGTGCTCGATCCAGTCATCAGCACCTCACCATCTGGCCGCCCGGTGTAGGACACTCCGCTTGTTGGCGAACAAGCCGCAGGCGCTCCGCTCAGTTGGAAGCCACCCATGATGTGCATACTACCACTGGGAAGGCCACTGACCGACAACGTCTCAGTCCCTCCTGACCAAGTTGATCCGGTGATGTTATAGGATCCCTGATAAGTGGGATCAGTGGGCAAATTGTTGGACGCCAGGGCTGCAGGGATATCATAGGCGGTACCGTTGACATAAGGTCCACCGCTTACGTCTGGGCCGACAAGTGGAAATGGTTCTACCTGGGTCGCGGAACAGCTTGCAGGAAACGTTGTCCAAGCCGTACAAACCTGCCACCAACTTAAGCCGGTACCGCCGCTGGGGTGAGAGTTGCAGCCGGTCACGTTGTAGCCAGCCAGGAAGAACGAGCAGGGCAAAGTTTGAGAGGACGGAACCAGATTTTCAAATGGAGCGGCATTGCCTGGGAGTGTCGTCGGAACTTCAGAACTAACGAAGCGGCATGTGGCAGTGACAGTGTCACAGTTGCCCCAACGCATTGCCGAAGAGATCGTCAAAGTATCGTTGCTAGCCAGACTTAGACCAAATACGAAAGCGCTTTCTTGACTTGAGTAAGTGGACTGATAATTAGTGAGCTGTGCACTACCGATGGCGTTGCCAATCGCATTCTCAAAGCGCGAGAAGGAGTCCAGAGTCATGCCTGTCGGTGTAGTCGTCTGAAAGGGAGGATCCCATCCGGACACGTAGTTGCGGAACCAGGTGTTTAAATCATGGGTTCCCCAGGTATCGTCGTCTTCGGTCTGTCCGATCTCGTTTCCTTCATAGAGTATGAACGCGCTCCCCTCAACATGTTGATAGAGACGATTGAAATAACCCGATGACTGCGCGTATCTACCGTAGTTGTAGGCGATCACGTTGCCTTCTGTCGATCCCTCCCCTTCCCAAGGAGTACCACCGGCCATGATGTTATTGATGACCAAATTGTCGGAGTCTCCTCCTTCCTGGATGAGAAAGAATACGCCATTGAAAGAGGTCGTACCGAACATATAATTATTGGCGAACAGGCAGTTTTTTCCAGAGATGTAAGCGGTTAAGTATTTTCCGATACCCAGTATTCGCACGCCTTTTATCCACGACGCATAAGTACCGGTGAGGTTAATTCCCGAATTAGACGTGATGCCCTGAGTAAGGTCCACCGTTAGATCTTCCAAGCCATTCCCATAAGGGCTCGCAGTTGGACCAGATGGCAATGTTGTCGTCCAACTGATGGTCGGGCTTTGGCTACTGGACCAGTTCGGCATGTAGATGCCGGGGGTGAAAGTTACCGTATAAGGACCGGTGCCGGTAACGGAGGTGACATAGACGATCTGCTGCTGATTGTTCGGCTCTCCCGAACCTCCACCATCCGTATCGCACGTAGTATTGTAACCGCAAACGAAGAGGCCACCATTATCGGTCGCTGATCCGCTCCCACAATTTGAGCCGCTGTAGCCAGTGTCACATTGACGAAGAGCAACAAGTTGCCCTGGCACCAGGCTCGCACCGGTACAGGAAGCGGCCGTGAGCGACGTGGATCCGACCGAATATCCAGAGGTCCAGGAACAACTTCCATTGCTCCATGATTGACCGAAATTTATGACAGAGGTTCCTGTCAGGACGAGTTTCGTTGACTGTGCGCCGCTGCCGCGCAGGGTTACGCCGTTCTGCGCGAATAGTGTAAGATTCGCATTGCTGAAGGCGAAGGTCCCGGCCCCAAGAAGCACATAGGTTCCCGTCGGACATGCGGCAAGGGCAGCATTGATGGTTGCCGGAGACGCCCCGCTCGATATGGTTGAGCCGCATTGAGTTCGGGTTGGTGGTGTCCAGGGATTCGGAGTCGTTTCTCCGTCTGGGAAGTTGGCGGGCAGTCCGGCATTTCCCCAGTTCATCGCCCGGCTGGATGCCAGTATGCCGGACCACCCTTGCCCATACGAAAGTGCAGAAAACGATAGCAATATCGAGATAAGGGGGAACAGATGCGACCAGACGCGTCTCATTTACCTCTGCCTCCGACGACGAAGTTCTGCGTCGTAAGGAGAGTTTAGCTTTGCCACCCGGTGTGCGCCAGACACAGAAGTACAACAGCACACCCGTGCGGTCGGCAGCGGCCTCTGAGCCTTCGGCCATGGCCATCTGCGCACTGAAGCGGCTGCGAACGGATTAAGAGTGTGGCATGAGAACAAGGATTTATTGCTTCCGCGGTTTTCGGTCCAAGATAGATACACCACCGTGAACTGAGGGACGGCCTTCCCGGCCCATTGTGGGTCAGGCGTGGGTCGAACTCACTTCGTTTCCAGATCCCTTCCAGAACACTTCAATGGAGTTTTCTGTCGAGCGTCCGAGCACCTGCAGAAATTCCTGCGCGTTCAGCCAGCGTTCCAGCGCCAGACCTTGTTCGCAATCAACCGCGTAGTTGAATTTTCCCACAGCCGCAAGACGGCCGAGAATCTCCACACACTGTAATCCTTCTGACCTGAATTCGGGCAGATTCACTTCAAACGATAGATAGGGAACGGGGCGCTGCAATCCCCGTATCACATTCAACTCGTACCCTTCCACGTCGATCTTGATAAATATCGGAACCCCGTGTTCAGACATCAACCGTTCAAGGGTTGTGGTTTCGACAGTTTTCTGTTGCGCAAAGTCCAAACCGGAATGCCCGTTGGCATGGCGCGCCTTGTTTGCATTCAGCGCGGTGGCCCATTTCTGGCTAAGCGTATTTACCGCCGATCCGGGCCCGTCAATCCACATCGTTTCCAGTGTATTGTTGTCGCTAACCGCCTTGCCCACGATTACGATCGGTCTGCGAACGAGTCTGAACTTGGCAAATCTCTCCCGCAAGATCGATTGATTCGTTTCATCCGGTTCGATCGCAACTACTCGTGCCCCGAGCCTGAGGAACAAGTCAGATTTAAAGCCCTCGTTGGCTCCGATGTCGAAGATAAGGTCCCCGCGGCGCAAGTCGGGAAGTAGATGTCGATAGAAATCGAGTTGCTTCTCTCTGGCTAGAATCCAGCGTTTGCCGGCCATTCTCCAGTACAGTTCATGGATACTGGAGGCTCGAAGTCGATGGTACAAGCCAGTGCGCTGTAAGGTTCGCTGAATTGGCAATTTAGGCGATTTCACTGTGCCTCCTGCATCCGCTTTCCAGTTTCCTTGCGACCCTCGCCGTGCCCAATCGGACGATGGGCATTCCGCGAAGAAAGACATTGGGAATTGGCTCTACGTGTCGTCAAGCCGCGTCTACCGCGCAATCAAACTCTCAGGAAACTTTTCTCGAACTTGCGACCTTCGATGTGAAACAGCGCCTTGTCCCAGCGCCGGATCAGGTTCCACTTGAGGCGGGGCAGAACCACACTGGCGCGCTTCGCTTGTTGGCGTCCAAAAAGTGCCGCGATCCACGAATACTTCCACGAGAGCGGCGGAGGCTGCAACGTTCCACCCAGGCTGGCCGCCATTTCCTCGGCCTGCTCTACCAGGTCTGGCCGGTCTGGATAAAAGAAAACCAGCCAGTTTTGCAGATAGGTCACGCAGGCCTCGCGCACTCTTGGGTTGTCTTCGAGGGAACGGATGTAGCGGATGTGCAGATCCATCGAACGCAACTGAGCAACCATTTTCTTGTCGGAATTGCCGATGTAACTCAGACTGCTTGCGCCCGAACTGCGATAGTAGACTTTTGCCTCCGGCACAAATCGCACTCCGTCGCTCGCCAGCAGAACGCGACAGAAATACTCGCCATCGTCGTCGCCCAGCAATCTCGTATCCCACGGGCCCGCCGCCTCGGCTAACTCGCGGCTTACAAGCCACGAGGCTGTCTGCATGTAGAGATTCAATTGCATCTTGCGGATCAGCCATTCGACGGGGGATAAATCGCACCATAGGGCGCTGGGTTTGAATTTCGTCCGATAATAACGGTACATGAAGTTTCCCCAGCTTCCAGACAGGAGCGTCCGTCGGTTCGGAGATGGCCCCAATGCCTCCATCTGCCGGGCAATCTTGTCCGGCGCGATAAGGTCGTCCGCATCCAGAAACTGGATGTAATCTCCCTTGCACATCGAGTAGGCATTGTTGCGGGTGGCCGCAGCGCCCTGATTTTTCTGCGTCACCACGCGGAGTTGTTCAGACTCAAACTTGCGCGCCGCAGCCAACGTCTGGTCCTTCGAGCCGTCGTCAACCACGATAATCTCTTTCCGTTCCCAGGTTTGCGCGATCGCAGAACGAAGCGTGTCCGAGATCCATGCCTCTGCGTTGTACGCAGGAATGAGAATTGATACCAAGGGTTTCATGATGCGTTCCTCCCCAACATTTTCTTGTAGGCGTTGCAGGTCAACTCCGCGACCGCATGCCACGAGTGGTTTGCATTCGCGTAATCCTTCACTTCCTGTCGGCGAACCTTCAAATTCCTGAAGAGATCGCTGCTGAAATAGGTCTCGATGGCCTTGGCCAATTCTGCCGGATCGCCGGGTTGGCACAGGAATCCCGTGCTGCCCTCCACAATTTCTTCGCGGAAAGATCCGACATCAGTCGCGACCACGGGCAGGCCAAAGCTATAAGCCAAAAAGAGCACACCGCTCTGGAATATCTCCTTATAAGGAAGAACCAGAACATCGGCACCCTTGAGATACATTTCCATTTCCTCATCGGGAATGAATTGGATCCTCAGGATGACTTGACCTTGCTTGAAATCTCTTTGAACGGTTCGCTTGATTTCGTCGAGATACTCTTCGGATCCTTTCTTCGGTTCCCCGGCAACGATCAGCCGGTAATTCGCCTGCTCGTCGGCCGAGAGCAAGCGAAAAGCGTCCAGCAGGTATTCGATACCCTTGTAGGGCCTGATTCTTCCGAAAAAAAGAATTGCCTTTTCGTCATCCCTTAAGCCCAGACGCCGTTTTGCCGCTGCCGGAGTGAGTTCCGTATCCGGGAAGGCATGGTTCACTGGATGCCGGATCACAGTGACCACCTTTTCCGCTACGCCGAAATCCTGGCAAAGCTCGTCTTTCATCTTCTGCGTATGGACGAAAATGTGGTCGCAGAGCTGGTACTGAATTTTGAGCGTGGCGCGATTGAGCCAAGAGTCTTTCGCGTCTCGCCGCGCTTGATTGACATTGTGCGCAGTGAGGGCAATTTGTTTTCCCCGCAACTTGTAATAGAGCATCAGGAGGGTGCGATCGAAGGACTCGACCTTGTTGTTCCATAATATGTGCAACACCTTGGGCTTGGAACGGGCGGCGTACCGGAACAGCTTCGCGTAATAGACCAGCAACTTCGACAACTTCTCTGCGAAGTTAGCATGGTTTTTCTGACTGCCGCGAAAGTTGAGAAAACGCAAATGCGGAGTCGTGTGCAGCTCTGGGCTGTCGATTTCATCGCTGCCAATGATTTCGACACCTACACCTTGGGAAACGAGCGCCATCGCCAGCCCGAATGCGTAAGGCCTGTCCTGACATCCCGTCAGCAAACCAATCTCGATTCCCAACGGTGAATTGGGTATGGCCTGCTTCCGCAGCTCAACCTCCTTAACGGAGGACTCCTCGGCAACGTCAGTCGCTTGCATGATCATTCGCACCCGACTTCTCTTGTCGCCCTTACGTGCGGATGACTGGCGCCCGGCGCAGTCATTTGGCGGGAGGAGTCAGTGCCCGGCGCCAGCATTTTCGGCGGCACAAAATCTGGCTTTTGTCCTCGCTGCAAAACCCACTCCAGGACTCTAGTAGTATCCTGCGCTTTCGCGTCCCAAGTCAGGCGTTCCTGGGCGTAGGACATACCTTGCTTTCGCAGGCGCTCGATAAGGTTGCGATCGTGCACGAGCTCGGCCAGCACCCTTTCCATGTGCGCAACGAAATCGTCCTCATTCGTGAGAGGCACCTTGTATCCGACCTCGGGATGAACAATATCGCCGGGCCCGCCGAAGTCGGCGACAACCGGGACGGCGCCACAGGCGAGAGCTTCGAAAACTACGCCCGCACCGTTGTCGCGAAGCGATGGAAATAGGAACACATCGGCAGATCGCAAGTGATTGAGGACTTCCGCGTGGCTGAGCCAACCGGGGAAGGAAACGGCCTTCTCAATCCCCAGGGATCTCGCAAGCTGCTCGAGGTGGTTCCGCTCCACGCCATCGCCGGCCACGGTGAGGCGGGCCAAGTCATTTCGCAGAAAAGGAGCCGCGGCACGGAGAGCAAGATCACAAGCCTTCCGAGGAACTAAGGCACCCACGAAAATCAGCTCAAGTTTGGCGCCGGGCTCTGCGTTTCGGGGGTCGCCGAAACAAAGGGAGCGAGCAATGCCGGGCTCCGGGACAAAGAACAGTTTGTCGCGATAGCTGGCAAACTCCGCACAGGTTTGGGACGAAGCGGCGATAATCGCTCTCGCGTAGCGATAGGTGGAATGGGCAAACGGCAGATATCGATACAGGTTCCGCAGGTTGGCGACCCATTCCTTTTGGTTCTCGAGCTGGCTAAAGCCGGAGGGCCAAGGCAAACCACCATTGAGCGGCCCGATCACAAAGGGTATGGGCCCCTTGCGCAGAAAGAAGGCGAAAGGGCTGGGCACGACCGGCGACATTGGTAGAAGGCGCAAAACAACATCGAACTCACCCGCAAAGACGCGCCCTCGCAACTGTCGCCAAGCTTGCCATTCAAAAGCAAGAGAAGACGGATAGCCGAGCACAGTCAGCATCTGGGTGTCAAAGTTGGATTTGAGAACTCTGCGGAAAATCCACGCATGGATGCGCTCGAGCCATGGCATCCGGACCACCTCGATGGTGCGAAACGGCCCCTTTGCTCTCCGCACCTTATCCTCAACGGGCGCTCCAACAACCAAAGTGACGTCATGGAGTTGGGCGAGCGCAGCGGCATGAGAATAGGTGACATAGGGCATGCTGACAGCGTCCGGATCACAGAACGACGCTAGCACCAAGATGCGCAATCGATTCATAAATTCCTCTTGTGAAAGGCTCTTTTTCAAAGTCTTGACGGGCGGTGGCGAAGGGACGGGGTTTCTACTCGACGCCGCTAAACCACCGACTCGCAGACTTCGATTTCCTCGACCCTCTTCACCGCCCGTTCGGGCAGAAGATCGCGCAGCAGGCCAACCGTCTCAGTGAGGGGTGCAAGCCCCTGGTGGAGCGCAATCACTCCGCCGATATACAGCGCCAGAAATACCAAAGAAACAGAAACCATCCTCACGAAGGCGGCCGCGGCCCCAAACGTCGTCGCAAAATACGGCATCGACCTGGTGATCAGAGCAGTCGCAAGGCCAGCTGCAGCCGAGGCTGTAAAGAATTTCCAAATGACGGCAAAGACCGGCCCTATACCGAGTCCGATCGGCTTGCCGGCGTACCAGAAGCCGGGAAACATCAGCAGGAAATACGAAATCGTCCAAGCTAAGGCGATTCCGGAAGGGCCCCAGCGTAA
>Ga0074044_10000514_pt1 | contig 37354 bp, 29 predicted proteins | sample BogForMeECP23OM1_FD_94443 | JGI IMG/M metagenome (GOLD analysis project Ga0074044, IMG submission 94443) | Bog forest soil microbial communities from Calvert Island, British Columbia, Canada - Bog Forest MetaG ECP23OM1 | ecosystem: Environmental > Terrestrial > Soil > Wetlands ...
ATTGCCGACGCGCTGGAGAAGAAGAGTTTCCACATCGATCGCCGGAAGATCCAGTTGCACGAACCGCTCAAGAGCGTTGGCGAGTTCATAGTCCCCATTAAGCTGCACAAGGACGTGACCACGCACTTGAAGGTGGTCGTCGACAAAGAAGCGGCGGCAGAATAGTTTAGGTTCGTCATTCTCGTGGGACGGGCGATTCGCCTGTCCTGCCGGGCGGGGCGCCCGCTCCATCAAGCGTCATCTGATGTCCGCCCAAAGAACTCCTCCACTTTTTTCAAGTCCGTCGTTCTGCTGTAGGGTGGCAGACTCTCCACAAACACGCGTCCGTACTGCTTCTTCAAAATCCGATTATCGAGCAGAGCCAGCAATCCGCGATCGTGGAGCGATCGAATCAGTCTCCCAAAGCCCTGCTTCAGCGTAATCACGGCGCTCGGCACCTGGTATTCGAAAAAGGCATTTCCGCCGCCGGCGTCAATCGCCTTCACGCGAGCCGCCACCACCGGATCGCTCGGCACGGCAAACGGCAAGCGATCAATAATCACGCAGCTCAACTGTTCGCCCTGCACGTCCACGCCCTGCCAGAACGAAGATGTCCCAAACAAGACGGCGTGGGGCGTGATTCGGAACTCCTCCAGCAGCGCCGATTTCGGAGCGTCGCCCTGCTTGAGCATCGGAAAGTCCAACAGGCCAAGCAGGCGCTCGTAGATTTCGTTCATCTGCGCGTAGCTGGTGAAGAGCACGAACGCGCGTCCGCGCGTAATCTCAAGAAGCCGCCGAATAAGGCCGGCGGCCTCACCGGCGAATTGCGGCGTGCGCGGATCGGGCAGATCGGGCGGGACGTAAAGAATCGCCTGGCTTTCGTAATCGAAGTGCGAAGCGACAATCAACTCGCGCGCGTGGTCGAGCCCGAGCCGCTGCCGAATGTACTCGAACCCGCCGCCGACGGCGAGAGTTGCCGAGGTCAGCACCGAAGTCTCCAGCTTCGACCATAGGCATTCGCGTAGAATCTGGCCAACTTCGATCGGAGTGGCTTGGAGGAAAACATTGGCGCGGACGCCAGCATGTTTGTCGTCGCCCGTAAAGGATGAAGATTTCCGCCGGGAGCCCGGCGCTCCACGAAAGCCGCGCCGCTCAATCCAGAAGACCGTGTTGGGGTCTTCGTTTTCCATCACGAAGCGAAGCTGCACCTGCAATTGCTGCGCGCGACGCACGAGTGTGAAGACTTCTTCCGGCTTCTGCGGAAGTTGCTCCAGTTCCGCGCCCAGCCGGTACAGCGAATGATTTAGGGCAAGAAATTCTTCGCCGTTTTCCTCCAGGAACTCGCGGCGGGAGTCGAAGGCAAAGCGGCCTTCGTTCGCGGGCAGGAGCGAGAAAAATAGCTGCGAGCGTTCCCGCACCGACTGAATCGCTCCCGACATCTGTGGCGTATAAAGCTTCTCGCGCTGCAGCAGGTGTTCTACGTCGCGCGTCAACTCGTCCATCCGCAGATTGCTGACCGAGATTCCGAAGTAGTTGCTTGCAACTTCTTCCAGTTCGTGCGCTTCGTCGAAGATCACCGACCCGCAATCGGGAAGGACTCCGGCGTCGGGCGCGTCCTCGGCTTCGAGTTTGATGGAGAGGTCGGCGAAAAACAGATGGTGATTGACGATGATGATGTCGCTTTCGGCTGCGCGCCGCCGCATTTCGGTGATGAAGCAGCGGTCGTATTCCTTGCATTTCTGGCCGAGGCAGGTATCGGCCCGGGCGTCGAGCTTGTGCCAGAGAGCGCTGGCTTCGGGAAGTTCCGCGAGTTCGGCGCGATCACCGGACTGCGTCGTTTTCTCCCACGCGGCGATGGCGCGGTAGTGCTCGATCTCCTCCAGTCCGCTGAGCACGGGCTGATCGGTGAGGTCGAAAAGCTTCTTGCGGCAAAGATAGTTGCTGCGTCCCTTCATGTAGCAGACGCTCAGCTTGCGATCCTCTCCGGGAAACAGCGCACGCTCCAGCGCGGGGACGTCTTTAAAGAAGAGCTGCTCCTGCAGGTTCTTGGTGCCCGTTGAGATGATTACGCGTTTGCCGGAGCGGATCACCGGCAGCAGATAAGCGAGTGTCTTGCCCGTACCTGTGCCGGCCTCGACGATCAGATGACGCTTTTCTTCGAGAGCTTCTTCGACCGCTTGGGCCATCTGCAACTGCCCGCGACGGAACTCATAGGCTGGGTGCGTTTTCGAGAGCAGGCCGCCCGGCGCGAAGAACTGGTAGAGCGAGAATCCCGCTGGCCGAGTTTCCTGAGGGGACACGGAATGGGATGAGGAGGGCACGGAGTCTCTATAATAGCTAACAGTTCCCGGTTCCCGGTGCTTCGTTCTCAGTTCTCGGTTCTCAGTAAAAACCTTCGTCGACTCGGAATCAGAAAAGATACCCATTGAGCAAGAAAAAGCCATCTCCCTTGGTCGCCATCGTCGGACGCCCTAACGTTGGCAAATCGACGCTCTTCAATCATCTGACCGGATCGCGGCGCGCCATCGTCGGAGACGAGCCCGGCATCACGCGCGACCGCCTCTACGGCGAGGTCGAATGGCGCGGGCGCGAGTTTCGAGTGGTGGATACGGGCGGCATCGTTCCCGACGATAAAGACTTCATCCCGTCGGAGATCTTTCGTCAGGCGAAAGTCGCGTTCGAAGAGGCGGCGGCTATCGTTATGGTCGTCGACGCTCGTACGGAGATCGCAGGGCCCGATCGCGAGTTGGCTAGACTCCTGGCTCGCACTGGCAAACCGCTCTTTCTTGCGGTTAATAAGATGGACTCCGACAAGCAGGATTCGTTGATCGGTGAATTTCACTCGCTTGGAATGCGGAATGTGTTTCCGGTTTCGGCAGAGCATGGACGCGGGATTGACGATCTGCTGGATGCGATTCTTCCGGTGCTGCCCGCAAAACCCAAGGCAACCGCGGAGGACGGGGAGTTCACGGAGATAAATGGGGATGAAACTCCGGCAATCCCAGAGGAGCCGCATGAGATCAAGGTGGCCATCATCGGGCATCCTAATGTCGGTAAATCCACGCTGCTGAATGAACTTACCGGAATCGACCGCGCGATCGTCTCACCCATTGCCGGTACTACGCGGGATTCCATCGACGAAGTCATCCAGTACAAAGGCCGCAAGATTCGCTTCATTGATACGGCCGGCATCCGGCGTAAAGGCAAGACGCACCTGATGGCGGAGAAGCTATCGGTGGTGATGGCGCGCAAGAATATTGAAGATGCCGACATCGTTCTCTTCATGGTCGATGCTACCGAAGGCGCCAGCGGACTCGACGCCAACATAGCCGGCTATGCCCACGAGAGTGGGCGCTCCGTGATTATCCTGGTCAATAAATGGGATCTCGTGGCCAGCGGCGAGAAGCGCGCCATCAGCCAATCTCGAACCGCGCGCATACAAGACGCCAAGCGGCCCCAAGATCGCGCTCTCTACGAAGAGCGGCTGCGCTACGGGTTAAAATTTCTGGCCTATGCTCCGGTGCTCTTTATTTCCGCGCACACGGGCAAGGGGACGGAAAAAATTCTTCCGCTGATCGAGAAAGTCGCGGCCGAGCGCCGCAAGCGCATCACAACCGGCGAGATGAACCGTTTCCTGAAGACTGTTGACTTTGACCGCGCCTCCGTTCCGGTAAGCAAGCGCGTGAGAATTAAATATTTGACGCAGGCCGGAGTGGCGCCGCCTACGTTTGTGCTCTTCACCCACCGGCCCGTTAAGCTGCATTTCTCCTATCAGCGCTTTCTTGAAAACCAGATTCGCGAGGCGTTCGGGTTTGTTGGCTCACCTATTTGGATCAAGAACCGGGCGCGGGAGTAAAGCGCCGAGTCAGAGGTTCGACCATTTAGACGAAACGTTAGACGGGCTCCGCCGACGGTGGCAGCGGAGCCGCTTCGAACGGCGGCGGAGATTCTGGAACTGGAGGCAATTCTGGTGCTGGAGGCGGGGATGGATTCAGCAGCGCGTCGAGATTCGGATATCGAGCGGCAAAAAAATACATCGCGTACGCCGGGAAGAAAACCGTGGCCGGCACACACACCAAGGCGATCAGGTACATCAGCACAAGCAGAAGCAGCGTTCCAAAAATAATCGCCAGGCTGACCGTGCTCACGTTCCACCCCATGCCCGCGGCTCTGCCCGCCAACACAGCAACCACAGCCGGGGCCACGACGAACGCCGCCGCGATGAGCGCGATGATGCCGAACAGGATGGCTGCCGCGATGGAAAGAACCAGCTTGAGCAGCAGGTAAAGGGCATATCGTCCCTTTTCCGGCCGGATCATTGCCAGTAAACGATGCCAGCCGTCGGCAAAATCAAGATTTTCGAGAGCCATGATCGGCACTAGAAAATCTTTCGACAACACCTGAATCACCGCGGCTGCCAGAACGAACACTCCGAACAGGCCCACGAGAAAGATTACTCCAACAACCAGCCGCCCAATGTGTTCGCGTATGTCTGTCATCCAGCCCGCGGCAAAAGCCACAGCCAGCGGCAAGCCTATGAGAAGCGACAGAAACAGCCACGTCGAAATCAGAAACACAATCTGCCACAGAAAGAATCGTCCTCCGGCGCGACGCCATTTTTGCCATCCCTCACCAATCGAACAGTGCCGCCGAAGAACCGAGTCGAACAGGATGAATCGGAACACACTACTGATGTAAAGCAAGACGAATGCCAATACGATTGCGGCGAAGATGCCCACCGCGATCAATCCGATGAACTGCCCGATGTGTTCGGAAATGTGCGAGGGATTAACGGGAGGCCAAGCGAACGGCAGACTCGAAGACGAGAAGCCTCGCCCGCTGTGGCTGGGCTGATTGACCGGGAAATTGAAGCCGTTAAGGTTGCATCCGCCAGCGTGCAGTTCGGCCGCCAGAATTCCAACCAGCGCCAGGCGAGACCATTGTCCGAAACGGAAGTGGGTGAATAGTTGATCCCGCGCGTGCTGCAGGGCGGGCTGTACGCAATCGACGGCAGAAACCGGCACGCAACGCACCTCACTTCGACAATCAGCACCCTAAAGTGAATCCGCTGAAAAGACAAGAAGAACTTGTGGCCCGCGTAATTGTCATCCGGAGCGCAAGGCCGGATCTGCAATTTGCCTGCAGCGGCTGCCGTACCAACCGTCGAACTCGCGCAATGCCAGTTCACACTGCTGGCGGTGGCGTTCCTTCCGCTCGCGAACGCGAGACTCGAGCGCGGGCAAGAGGTCGAATGTGATATTCGCCGGCTGAAAGTTCTTGCTCTCCGCTTGTGTGATGTAGTGGACAAGCGAACCGAAAGCGGTCGCTCGCGGTGGAGGCGCCAGTTCCCCGCCGGTTGCGAGCGCGGCCGCATTCATCCCCGCCATCAGGCCGGTCGCAATCGATTCAACGTAACCCTCCACGCCGCAGATTTGTCCGGCGAACAGCACATGGGGATGCGTTTTCATCTGCAATGTGGAGTTCAGCAGAGCTGGCGAATTGATATACGTGTTGCGGTGAATCTGCCCGTAGCGCAGAAAGCGCGCGTTTCCGAGACCGGGGATCAAACTCAGCACACGTGCCTGTTCGCCAAATTTCAAGTGATTCTGGAACCCGACAAGATTGTAAGAATCGGCGCGCAGATTTTCCTGACGCAATTGCACGACCGCATACGGCATTCTGCCGGTACGAGGGTCTTTGAGCCCCACTGGTTTCATCGGCCCGAAGCGCAGAGTGTCGCGTCCGCGGCGGGCTATCTCTTCGATGGGCAAGCAGCTTTCGAAGTAGTTCAGGTTTTCCCAATCTTTCTGCTCCACCGATTGTGCGGCGAGGAGCGCGTCGTAGAAACGGTCGTACTCTTCTTTCGACATTGGACAATTGATGTAGTCGGCCGACCCTTTGTCGTAGCGGGCTGCCATATACACCTTGCTCATATCGATGGAATCGGCCTCGACAATGGGACTGATCGAATCGTAAAAATAGAGGTTATTGCATGGCGCGGGCGCCCCCGCCCGCGAAGAGTCGAGATTGGAACTGAGCCGCACAATTTCCTGGGAGAGCGCGTCCGACGTCAACGGACCGGTTGTGATGATTGTGATCCTGCTCGTGAGCTCGGCGGCTTCGACATTGGTGACCTCCTCGCGGCGGATTGTGATGTGAGGCTCACGCGAAATCGCCTCCGTCACCTTGCGTGAGAACTCGGAGCGGTCCACAGCCAGAGCGTGCCCAGCGGGCACGGCAGTTTCCCGTGCCATCTCGAGCAGCAGAGAACCCGCTCGCCGCATCTCTTCCTTCAGCAGCCAAGGCGCCGTGTTCTCGCTGTCAGATTTCAAAGAATTGGAACAGACCAGTTCCGCGAAGTCGTCCGTCTGGTGGGCAGGAGTCGTGCGTACTGGCCGCATTTCGAATAATTCGACCTCGACGCTACGGCGAGCGCACTGCCACGCCGCTTCCGATCCCGCGAGACCTGCACCAATGATACGTACTCGCATCAAGAATCTCTCCCCACCAATTTCCGCAGGCCGTCTCCGCCAGAAAAGACTATAGCCCAAATCACAGAATCACCCTCTCATCTCCTACGCGTCGCGTCACTCGCTCGCGATCCAGATATTCGAGCAATGGAATCGCGTACTTGCGGCTGACTCCCGTCAAATCTTTGAAGTGGGCGACGTCAATTTTCGGCGCAGTGGCCTTGAGCGCGGCGATCTTGTGGCGAAGATCGATGAGCGCACTCTGGTGGAAGACGAGCTCCTCCGAAATCTTGATCAGAACTTTGTCGCGCAAAAGCAAAGTGACAATCTTCTGGGCGCGGATCTTATCCACCTTCAGACTCGCCAACACTTCTTTCAGCGACGGAACTTTCAACCCAGCGGACGCGAACGCCTCCTCGATGATCGTCTTGGACTCGGCTTCTTCGTCTTTCATAACCACGCCGCGGCCGGGCAAGTGGACGAGTTCGCCGGCGACTTCCAGTTGTTTTTCCTCCACCAATTTCTCCAACACGCTATTGAACACCTCCGCGCCAAGGTTGATCTGATCGCGCAGCTCTTCTTTGCTCATCCCGGCGACAAGAGGATTGGCATCGTGGAATTTTCTGACAGCTTGTCGTGTAAGGCCTTTTGCTTCGGCGTATGCCATCGGCGCAACCAGCACCTGACCGCACCAAACCAGTCCGGCCTTCCCCGCCAGTTTCGAGGCTTCCTCCTGCCGAATATTCATTTCTCCGGGGACTTCATTCAGCGGTAGCCCTCGAGTTCCCCGTCGTGCCGCGCGCGCCTGCAGTACTTGTTCTGGCGAACCGGCCATCATTTGGGTTAGAAACGCGGCGATGTCATGCTGAGCCTGTTTTCGAGCGAGGGGCGAAGCGTCCAGCACTACGCCGCCCCCGATCGTCACTACCGGCGAAAACTGCCGCACTATGAAACGGTCTCCCGGCAAGAGCAGCGCCGACTCGGACAATCGGAGCCGCACGTATTGCTCATCGCCGGGTTTGATCTGTTTCGCTCCATGCAAACGCGCTTCGGCGATCGTTTCCGTCGTGTAGGCGTGGAAGTGCACGCGCGCGCCGTCTTTCAACGGCTTTGCCGACGGAAGAATACTGAGCAGCGCATCGACTCGCGACGTGGGATGAAAGGTGTCCGCGGTCGCGAGCGTCATCCCGCGCGCCAGGCCCCCGGTTGACAAGCCCGCGAGGTTCAGCGCGGTACGCTGCCCCGCGACGGCCGCTTCCGCCGGCGAGCCATGAACCTGCACTCCACGAACTCGCACGCGCTTGCCGGCGGGAAACACCTCGAGTTCCTCTTCTTCGGATTTGCGGATCGTCCCGGCAACGAGGGTGCCGGTGACAACCGTGCCGAAGCCTTTCATGGTGAAGACGCGGTCGATGGGCAAGCGAGCCAAGGCCGCCGAATTTCTCGCCGCAACTTCCGACGCGACCTGGGCCAGCGCGGATTTCAACTCGTCCAGTCCGGCGCCCGTCAACGAATTCACCGCGACGATCGGTGATTTCGAGGTGTCGAGAAAAGATCCGCGCACAAAGTCTTCCACTTCCAAGCGCACTACTTCGAGCGTTTCCGCATCCACCGCATCGGATTTTGTGAGCACGGTTATACCGCGGCGGACCGCGAGCAGGCGGCAGATATCGAAGTGCTCGCGAGTCTGCGGCTTGATGCCTTCATCGGCGGCGATTACCAGCAGCACCAGATCGATGCCACCCACGCCGGCGAGCATGTTGCGCACAAAGCGCTCGTGTCCAGGGACATCGACGAAGCCCAGCCGAATCCTGCTCCCATCGGCGGCGGGGAGTTCGCAGTGGGCGAACCCGATATCGATGGTGATGCCGCGCCGCTTTTCTTCTTCGAGGCGGTCGGCGTCAATGCCGGTCAGAGCTTTCACCAGCGCCGTCTTTCCGTGATCGATGTGTCCAGCAGTGCCGACAATGACGGACTTCATCTGCGACAGTATAGACGGATGTATGGGGCGGATACTTTTGTCCGCCACTGATCTCGACTGTCATGCAGGATCGCGATCCCATCAAAATCAACCCCAAGACCAAGTGCAGCGGACAAGAGTGTCCGCTCTACACAAATCCCGATGCGAAAAGTTGGGGGAGATGCGACAATAAAGATGCCCCGATGACCACCTCTGCGATTGCTGCCGTTACGCCGGAGATGATCCGGGAGCACGGCCTCACTTCGGAAGAATTCGAAAAAATCAAGCAACTTCTCGGCGGACGCGAGCCCACGCGGACCGAACTCGGAATTTTCAGCGTGATGTGGAGCGAGCACTGCTCCTATAAGTCGTCGCGCGTTCACCTGAAACGTCTGCCCACACGCAGCAAGCTGGTTGTGCAGGGGCCAGGGGAAAATGCTGGCATCGTTGATATCGGCGATGGTTGGGCGTGCGCTTTCAAGATCGAGTCGCACAATCACCCGTCGTTTATAGAACCGTTTCAGGGAGCGGCCACTGGCGTCGGCGGAATTCTGCGCGATATTTTCACCATGGGAGCGCGGCCGGTCGCGGTAATGGACTCGCTGCGCTTTGGACCGATTCAGGCTCCCGAGAACGCGGGCGAGGGCGCCCGCGCTACGCAGGCGGAGATTCATAAGAATCACTCTGTCATGGAGGGCGTGGTTTCCGGCGTGGCTTCTTACGGCAATTGTTTCGGCGTCCCCAATCTTGGCGGCGAGGTGAAGTTTGAGCCTTGCTACTCCGGCAATCCGCTGGTTAACGCATTTGCGCTCGGTCTGGTCCGCCGCGACCAGATCTTTTATGGACGCGCGTCGGGTGAGGGCAATCCGGTAATTTATGTAGGCTCCAAGACCGGACGCGACGGCATCCACGGCGCCACGATGGCGAGCGAGGAGTTCAGTGAAGGCTCGGAAGCGAAGCGGCCAAACGTTCAAGTCGGAGATCCTTTCCTCGAGAAACTGCTGTTGGAAGCGTGCCTGGAAGCGATGCAGACTGGCGCGATCGTTGGAATACAGGACATGGGCGCGGCCGGGCTGACCTGTTCGACCTGCGAGATGGGCGCTCGTGGCGGCACCGGAGTCGAAATCGAACTCGACCACGTCCCGCAACGCGAAACCGGGATGACGCCCTACGAGATCATGCTCAGCGAGTCGCAGGAGCGCATGTTGCTGGTTGCGCAGAAGGGCCGTGAAGAAGAAGTCTTCCGCATCTTCCAGAAGTGGGGACTGGATGCGGTGGAAATCGGCCGCGTCACTTCCGATGCGAAGATGCGCGTGCTGGAACACGGCAAAGTCGTCGCGGAAATTCCGAACGCCGCCCTCACCGATGACGCGCCAGTGTACAAGCGCCCAGTGGCGCGCTGGGAACCGCCGGTTGATCGCGAAATGCCGGACCATATCAAGCTCGCCGAGAGCGGAGATCTCTCGAGTCAGCTCAAGCGTTTGCTTGCAAGCCCCAACATTTGCTCGAAGCGTTGGGTATGGCAGCAGTACGATCACATGGTGCAGACCAATACAGTCGAAGCGCCCGGAGCGGGCGATGCTGGCGTCATCCGCATCAAGGGCTCCAAGCGCGGGCTCGCCATGGCGCTCGACGGCAACGGCCGCTGGTGCTATCTCGATCCTCGTCTCGGCGCGATGCATGCAGTCGCCGAGGCTTCCCGCAAAGTGGCTTGCGCGGGAGCGACTCCGATTGGCGCCACCAACTGCCTCAACTTCGGTAACCCAGAAAAGCCGCACATCATGTGGCAGTTTTCGCAGGTGATTGACGGCATCACCAAGGCCTGCGAGGAACTTGATACCCCGATCACCGGCGGCAATGTCAGCTTCTACAACGAAACGCTCGGCGAAGGAATTTATCCGACTCCCGTAATCGGAGTAGTAGGAATTCTCGAAGACGTGCACAAAGCAGCGAAGATGCACTTCGCGCAAGCCGGAAGGAAAATCGTGCTGCTGCGCGCGAACGAAGCTGGCGACGCCGTCGATGCCGAGTTGGAGTTTGGCTCGTCCGAGTACGCGAAAGAGATTCTCGGAGCCGTGTGGGGCTATCCGCCAGAACTGGATATCGAGAAAGAAGCCACGCTGCAGCGAGCTCTGGTGGCCATAATCCAGGCGGGGCTGATTGAGTCTGCTCACGACTGTGCCGATGGCGGGTTAGCCGCGGCGCTGGTGGAGGCGGCACTTCCAGCCGGAGTCGGCCTGAGCGTCCGATTGCCGATGCCGCAAGTCGCGCTTGAGTTTCTGCTGTTTGGAGAAGATGCCAGCCGGGTTGTAGTAAGCTGTGACCCAATCCAGTTGCCGCGAATCCAACATCTAGCGGAGGAGTATGGAGTCTTCGCGGACGTGTTGGGCGAAACGGGGTCGGATCGGGTTGAGATTTCGGTGGATGGTCAGCCGGCGATTTCCGACAGCATCGCCGAGTTGCGCGACGCGTACGAGGGCGCGCTGGAAAAGGCGTTACGGACCGAACCCGGAACTGCGGCAGCGGAATGAGGTGGACGGGCGAGGCGCGCGTTACTCCACCAGCCAGATCGATTTGGCTAAGTGCTAAAAGCTAAACGCTAAATGCTGACTTCCGACAAATTTCGTGATGAATGCGGTGTCGTCGCCATCCACGCCCATCCCGAGGCAGAGAAGCTTGCCTATCTCGGACTCCATGCCCTGCAGCATCGCGGACAGGAGTCGGCAGGCATCGTTACCTCCGACGGCGAACGCCTGCGCCAGCATAAGGCCATGGGCTTGGTCGCCGATATCTTCAGCCACGAAGTGCTGGCTTCTCTGCGCGGAGTTCTCGCCATTGGCCACACCCGATATTCGACCGCTGGCGATTCGGCTCTGCTGAACGCCCAGCCCATCATGGTGCAGTCCAACAAGGGCACGATTGCGATTGCGCATAATGGCAACCTGGTCAACGCTCACGCGATTCGCGCGAAGCTCGAGGGCCAGGGCTCGATCTTCCAGACCAACAGCGATACGGAAGTGCTGGTTCACCTGATCGCGCTCTCCCGCGAGCAAACCCTGCCCGATGCCATCGCCGATGCCCTGCGCCGCGTGGAAGGCGCGTTTTCGCTGGTCATGATCAGCCGTGACCGGATCTTCGCCGCTCGCGATCCGCGCGGATTTCGCCCGCTGGCTATGGGGCGCATCCCCGCTCTGACCACGGAGAAAAAAGACACGATCGTATTCGCCTCCGAGACCTGCGCTTTTGATTTGCTCGGCGCCACCTACGAACGCGACGTCAAACCCGGAGAACTCGTTATTGTTGGGCCCGAAGGCATCAGCTCGCGTTTCTATTCCCCGTCTCCGGCGCAGTCGAGCTGCATCTTTGAACATGTTTATTTTTCGCGTCCCGACAGTCTGGTGTTTGGCCGCTCGGTCGATCAGAGCCGCGATGCCATGGGACGCCAGCTCGCGCGCGAAGCTCCGGTGGACGCCGACATCGTCGTCCCCGTCCCCGATTCCGGCAACACCGCGGCCATCGGATACGCCGCCGAGAGTGGAATTCCCTTTCGCCTTGCCCTCATCCGCAACCACTACATCGGACGTACTTTCATCGAGCCGCAACAGTCGGTCCGCGACTTTGGCGTAAAGCTGAAGCTGAACGCCGTTCACAGCCTGCTCGAGGGCAAACGGGTGATTCTGGTCGACGATTCCATCGTGCGCGGCACTACCAGCAAGAAAATCGTTCGCATGATTCGTAACGCCGGCGCGAAAGAAGTCCACATGCGAATTTCCTGTCCGCCGACTATCTCGCCGTGTTTTTACGGAGTGGATACGCCGTCGAAAAAAGAGCTGATCGCCGCCAACAAGACGATTGCCGAGATTCGCGATTTCATCGTCGCCGACTCACTCGCTTATCTCTCGTTGGCGGGTCTCAAGAAAGCTTGCGCTGACGGGGATAAGACCACTTACTGCTCCGCTTGCTATACCGGAAACTATCCCACCAAGATCGACGTGGAAGAAATTCTGCCAGTGGTCGCCTCGCGATAACTTGAGGGAACGCGGGCCTTATTTGATGGATACAAGGCACGTCTCCGAATGGTATCCTTTCGGAGCAAACGGCGCTGTGCCGGTTGCGCTTTTCTAATGACGAAAGCGTTCTCAATTTTCGGTTCAGGTTCCAGACCTCATCTGGGTCCCTTCGAGCAGCAGGTACTGCAAGAACTTTGGTCGCACGGCAGCGCCACAGTTCGCGAACTGCTTGCGGATGGCAATATCCATCAGGCCTATACGACGGTCATGACGACGATGGACCGTCTCTACAAGAAGGGCGTGCTCGACCGCGTGGCCGAAGGCAGGGCGTTCCGCTACACTCCGCGTCACACTCACGAAGAACTGCAGCGGGTCACGGCAGTGGAGAGCATACGGCAACTGCTGGGATCGGGCGAAGCTTCCTCATTGCCTCTCTCCTATCTGGTGGAGGCCCTCAGCACTCACGACGCGCAACTGCTCGATGAGTTGCAACTCCTGGTCGAACGCAAACGCCGCGAACTCCAAAGTCGGGAAACCAAAGCGCGTGAAAGCGTGGGCCGTGATAGTAAATCCCGGGAGCAACGCTGATGTTTGCCCTGCGCGGAATCGCCGTCTCGCTGACTTTTTTCGTTTTGTTCTACTGTCTGCTATCGGCGCTGGTGGTTGTCGCATGGCGCTCGCTGAAGCTGCTACGTGCGACGGGCAAGACGTTGGCCGCATTGCTCTTCGCGTTGCGGATTCTACCGTTAGCGGCTTCCCTGGTCATCACCTTTGCCTTTGTCGTGCCGTCGTTTCAGTTGCTGGAACCCCGTTCAATTAATATTGATATCGACGAGGGCGTGGGCGCGCTGCCGCTCCTGCTCGGCGTTTGCGCGCTCTTGCTGATTGCCTGCGGCTGCTTCCGCGTGATCGCTGCCCAGACCAAAACTTCTCGCGTCGTGGCGCGCTGGCTGGAAGGCGCGCATCTTCTGAATGTGGATGCCGGTTCACAGGACAAACTTCAGACCGAAGCCCCGACCGAAGCCCGGATGGTCATCTTCCGCTCCAGAGGCGAAACTCCGCCACTCACACTGATAGGCGTCCGTAGACCCAGAGTGCTGGTTTCAGAATCTGCGGTTGCGCTTCTAAGTCATGACGAACTGCACATTGCGCTCAAGCATGAACTCGTGCACATGCAGTCTCGCGACAATCTGAAGAAACTCGTCTTCCGTTTTTGTCCTTTCCCGGGTATGGCCAGGCTGGAAAGTGCCTGGTCCCAAGCGGCAGAGTTGGCCGCCGATGATGCGGCCGTCTCCAATCCGGGAAACGCCGTTGACTTGGCTGCGGCTCTGGTCAAGCTCTCCCGCCTGGTCCCCGTGGAAGGCGCTCCGGTTTGCACGGTGGGCTTTGTGACCGGATCCATCAGCGCACGCGTGGCGCGCCTGCTTGCCTGGGACGAAGCAAGCAAAGCTCAAACGACGAGAATTCCAACGTGGTGTGCCATTCCACCAATGCTAGTTGCTATGGTGTGCGTGCTTGCTACCTACGGCCCGGTTCTGGCGTTGACGCACGAAGTTACAGAGTGGCTTGTGCGTTAGGTCTTGCGACTGCCTGCGGAGTTATTCTTCTCTCCACCCTACGTCGATCAGAGTTCTGATCGACTATCTATGGTAGTAATCAGCGCGCTCCCTTTACTCTCGGTGAGCTAGTTCGCTTCGTCGCGCAGGCCATTTCCCTGGAGCTAGTCTCAACCGCGGCAACCCTTTGTTCGTCGGATGGATTTCTCATGCTCGACATGCTTTCATTCTTCAAAACACGCAGATCGAGTTGGCTGATCTGCGCGGTCGCCCTGCTGATCGTCGTCACCGTTCCTTCGCGCCTATGCGCGCAGAATTCGAACGGCGCGCTTCGGGGAGAGGTCCAGGACCCGAGCGCCGCACGCATCGCGGGTGCTCAGATCGCGTTGCATTCAAAGGGATCTTCCATCAAACGCGAAGCCACGGCCAATGAGCGGGGAGAGTTCCGCATAGAAAGCCTGCTGCCCGGCTCTTATCGAGTTACCGTGACCGCCAAAGGTTTTGCCGAGGCCACGGCCGATGTAGATGTTGCGGTCAGCGTGGTGCGCGATATCGCTGTCACTCTCAAACCGCAAGACGCGCGCGAGACAGTCACTGTGCAGGGAAGTTCTTCCTCGATCACGACCCAAACGATTGACACGTCGAGCGCTGTGCACGGGGGCCTAGTCGGCAGCCAGGACCTCGAATCTCTTCCGCTCCCGGCGCGCAGCTTCGCCAACATCGCGTATCTCGTTCCCGGAACTGAGCCGGTCGAGCCTTCCGATCCCACGAAGGCGCGTATCACTGCCGTTTCCACCGGCGGAAGCTCCGGTTTGAACAACGAACTGTCGGTCGACGGCGCCGACAACTCCGACGACTGGATCGGCGGCTTCCTGCAAAACTTCTCGCCCGATGGCATTCAGGAATTTGCCGTGCGCACATCGAATGAAGATGCCGACACAGGGTGGACCACAGCGGGATCAGTCGTGATTACCACCAAACACGGCACCAACGACTGGCACGGCGACGGGGCCTTCTACGAGCGCGCGGCCGCGCTCAACGCGCGCTTCCCGATCGAGAATCCGGCGCCCAATCCCAAGCAGCCATTCTCTCGCCAGAACTACGTGGGCACACTCGGTGGGCCGATCACAAAAAACAAAGTATGGTTCTTCACTTCCTTCGAGAATGTCCATGAGAATGCCAGCATCGCCTATAGTCCGGCCAGCACCGAGCAATTCAACGCGCTGGCGCAGTTGGCGGCGGCCGGATTGATTCCGGGCGTTCCGGCGATCGCCGTTCCGGCAAATGTACCCATCCCCTTCCGCGATTACCTCGGTTCGATGCGGTTTGACTGGGCCGAGTCTTCGAAGTCGCAGTGGTTTCTGCGCACCTCGCAGGACAGCTATCTCACGCACAACGCACTCGTGCAGCAAGCAACTCTGCCCTCCACCGGGTTGACCACGCACAACAACTACTGGAACACCGTCATCAGCAATGCCTATACCTTCAGTCCGACGTGGCTTGGCAATCTCGTTCTCGGCGCGAGCCTGTTACACCTTACGCAGACGCGTAATTCAGATCTGGGCTTCGCGCTGGCGTTTCCCTTCAGCTCCACCGCGCTAACTATTTCGGGATTCGAAACCTTTGGAGACAACCAGTTCGCCACTCCCATCACTCTTTTTCCTGACCTGCGCAATCAGGACAAGTACCAGGTGCGCTATGACCTGAGCCACGTTGCGGGCAGTCATGCGCTTAAGTTCGGAGTCGACTTTATTCACGAGCCAGTGCTCAGCGGCGCGTTTGCTTCGACCGCAGAGACCCTCATACAGTACGCGAGTAACCCGCAGTTTTACGTGCAAAACCCGAGCCAGTTCTACTTCAGTCTGCAATGTCTCGCTGACGGCGGTGTTCCTCCCGATGGCTCGTCTTGCACCTACACTCCGCCCGGCGACGGCAGCTTTTCGCAAAACGTGCAAAGGCTTGGCCTCTATGCCGAGGATTCGTGGCGGGTATCGCATCATCTGACCGTCAACTACGGGTTGCGTTATCAGAACACCTGGGGACTCATGATCGGGTCGGGACGAAACGAGGCCGACAATGCCGCGTATCAGACGCTGCGGGCATTGGACATTTCGATCGTACCGAGCGTGCCGAGCGATTACCACAAACAGATTGCGCCGCGGCTTGGGATTGCTTACTCACCCGGCAGCCACGAGAAAACCGTAATTCGCGCGGGCTTTGGCATGTACTATGACGATCTCGCGCAGAACGGATGGGCGACCGCATTTCAGGGCGTCAACAACACGAATGCGAGAACGGGAACCTGCACGTTCAGTGGAACCCCAGGCGCTTACTCGTTCAGTGGGAACGGCTGCCTGACGGGCGGCGCGGGCGTGACCGGAAATCTGATTGGCTCAAATTACAAGACACCTTATGCGATCCACACCACGGGCGGGGCGCAGCACGCTTTCAATGAACACTGGCTGGTCAGCGCCGACTATACGCATGAGCAGGGGAATCACGGTTACCGTGCGTTTCCCTATACCAGCAGCGCGACCTTTCCCACCATAACCTCCCCGCTGATTCCGGCTTCCGACACGATCGATCAGACGGCTTTTGTGCCGAATGTCAATGTGTTCGAATCTGACAATCGCTCCAGTTACAACGCCCTGATGTTGCATTTGCAGGGCAATATGCGCCGTTTCAGTCTGGTTGCGAACTACCAGCTCTCCAAGGCGCAGACCTGGGGTTGCCTGCTTGGCGAACTGTTTGATTATGTGGATGGCGTCTGCCAAGTGCCGCATGGATATCCGGATGCTGGAGCGCTGGATGCTTTTGGACCCGGCGACTACGGTCCCTCGGGCGAAGATGTTCGCCATCGCTTTGTGCTCGCGGGTACGGTGCACATTCCCGGCGGTTTTGAATTGAGCACCATCAATCAGGTCGAGAGCGCGCGTCCCATTACCATCACAAACTCGAACAACACCGGGCGCATTTGGGTTCAGTTCAACGGCGACTCGCAGCCGGTGTATACGGGGCTTGATATCTTCCGAGGCACTCCATACATTCAGTCCGACCTGCGCGTCACGCGTCCCTTCAACATTCACGAGCGCTGGCAGATTAATCCTTACATTGAGTTCTTCAACATTTTCAACCGCAACAATCCCGGCGCGAACTACGCGGTCAATGTCGGTCAGCTCCCGGTGCCCGGACACGAGATGACGCCAAATGCAAATGGGCAGACTATCGTCAGCACTTATTGTCCAGGCGGAAGTCCCGAGACTTGCACCGATGCGGCCGCCGTGCCCATCACCAGCCTGAAGCAGCTCGAGATACCCGAGGGTGCTTTGGGAGATTTCTTTGGCCCGGGTACGACGGTAGGAATTCCGTTTGCTGCGCAGCTTGGGGTGCGGGTGACGTTCTAGGATTGTCTGTAGAAATTTTCTCTGTTTACTCGCCTTTGTTTACGCGTGCGCGGCCCGAGCAGAGAAGCACTTACTCACGACTTATGATTACCTCTGCCACCTTTCCGGCTGGAGCTGAGAGATGCCCAGTCAACTGATCCTTCTGCGCGTGGACCTCGACCATCTGCCCCTTCCCCGCGTGCGCGGGTAGAACGAAATTGCCCTTCTGGTCGGTCACGGCTACATCGGAATATCCATCGATTGAAACGGTTGCGCCAGCTATTGCCCCGAGGTCTTCGTCCACCACGACCCCACGAAGCATCGCTGAGGTTTCGGCGACAAGCTGAATGGTGGCGGTTGGGTAATAATCCTGAGCCAAAACGAGCGTGGATCTGCCGTTCAGAAACTCATCCTTTACGGAGGCAGACAAAGTTAGTTTACCGTCGGCAGGCCGGGATTGCGGGGGAATATCGAGTTCCCATCCGCCGGCGACCATTTTCATCTCTCCGCCGTTCGAAGATTTTACCTGAGCAATATCGGCAGATGACTCGTCTGGCCGCACTACGAGAACCTGAACGTGATAAACGCCGCGTGATTGGAGAAAGGCAGAGGCAGCGAACGGAGTAATTCCAAGGATGATGATTCCCGCAGCCGTTATCCCTGCCAGGAGTGCCCTTTTTGTCCGAAACAGAAGGGCGAAAGCGGATGCCGCAATGACCAAGGCAAACAAGGCAACCGTTGCAGGGTGGCCGATGTGACCGGCTATCTTAAGAACTAGAGTGAGAGCTAGCTCCTCCATAAATCAGTTCTCCTGCTTCTGAGTAGAACTCGCGTAGCCGAGGAGTCGCAAGTTACCGGAGAGAGGCGGGATCAACCCGGCGTAATGATGGTCGGCATGGATATTGCGTTGTGCGGACATCGCACTAGCTGCTCGGTGGCTTTCTGGCGGCCGCGACTCGCGCAATCCCTTGCAAATCGTTTCTAAGTCCAACGTCTGTCCAGCCTGCCAACTTGGGCCGCACGGCTTCGGCGATCGTTCCGCTGATTTCGAATACGAGCCAACCACCGGGCTTTAATGCCGTCAGCGCCTGAGGAATGAGTCGGGCGATTACTTCCAGGCCGGTTGGTCCGGCGAACACGGCACTGCGCGGCTCGAACTTGCGGACCTCGAGCTGCACGGAATCTTCTTCCGACTCGCCGACGTAGGGAGGATTTGAAACCACGAAGTCGAACGAAGCGGGCGAGAATCCGTCCAGCAAATCGGCGCGGTGAAAGTCGATGCGCGAAGTGAGATCGTGGCGGGCGGCGTTGGCGCGGGCGACTTCGAGCGCTTCGGGAGAAATATCGGTCGCGTGGATTTGCGCCGTCGGGAGCTCTTTGGCTAAGGCAAGGGCAATGGCTCCTGAGCCGGTGCCCACGTCGACTATCTGGATCGGTGGGGACGCAGGTTGCTCCACGATCTTACGTCTTGCCAGCTCCAGCACTGTTTCCACCACGTGCTCCGTTTCTGGACGCGGAATCAGGACCGCTGGCGACACGATTAAATCCAGTCCCCAGAACTCCTGATGCCCGGTGATGTACTGTGCCGGAACGCCGGTAGATCGGCGGGCGAGAGCTTCGTCATAGCGCTCGGTTTCGTCGGGAGTGAGCTTGCGCTCGGGATGCGCGTAGAGATACGCCCGGTCGCAGTCGAGCGTGTACATGATGAGGAGTTCAGCATTCATGCGGGGGGAGGGAACTCGCGCAGACGTCAGCCGATCGACTGCTGCATTCATTGCCTGGCGAAGTTGCACAGTTCTATTTCACCACGGAGACATGAAGACGCGGAGAAAACAAACGAAACGACATTGAAGAAGTGCGCAAGCGTTGATAGCGAGTTTAGAACGCAGGCAGCTGCCGAGCTGCTCCACCCCATCAAGCCAACACCGGGGGGCTCGCGAGGGCGCCCGTCCCCACACGACCTCACACCACGCCCGCCGTTTCCTGCTTCAGCTTCTCCGCCTGATAATGCGTGATCAACGCGTCGATGACCGGTTGCAGCTTGCCGTCCATCACCTGCTCGAGCTGGTGAATGGTGAAGCCGATGCGATGATCGGTGAGCCGGTTCTGCGGGAAATTGTAGGTCCGGATCTTCTCCGAGCGGTCTCCCGACCCTACCATCTGCTTGCGTTCCTTTGCCAGCGCGTCTTGCTGTTTCTGCATCTCGACTTCGTACAGGCGCGAGCGCAGCACGCGCATACCTTTTTCGCGGTTCTTGATCTGCGACTTCTCGTCCTGACAGCTCACCACCGTACCCGTCGGAATGTGCGTGATCCGCACCGCCGAATACGTCGTATTCACCGACTGTCCACCTGGTCCCGACGAACAGAACGTATCGATGCGCAGATCCTTGGCCTCGATCTTGACATCCACCTCTTCCGCTTCCGGCAGCACCGCTACCGTGATCGCCGAGGTATGCACTCGTCCTTGCTGCTCGGTCGCTGGCACGCGCTGCACACGGTGCACGCCGCTTTCGTATTTCAAGCGCGAATAGACACGGTCGCCTTCGATCAGCGCGATCACTTCCTTCAGCCCGCCCACGCCCGACTCCGACGTGGAGAGAACTTCGACCTTCCACTTCTGCGTCTCGGCATAGCGGTTGTACATGCGGAAGACTTCCGCCACGAAGAGCGTCGCTTCATCACCGCCAGTTCCGGCGCGAATTTCGAGGACCACGTTCTTGTCGTCGTTCGGATCCTTCGGCAGCAGCAGAACCTTGAGGTCTTCCTCAACGGTCACGATGCGCGCGTCGAGCTTCGCCAGTTCTTCCTCGGCATAGGCGCGCATCTCGGGATCGGTCTCATCCGCCAGCACCGCCCTGCTCTCGGCAATCCCGCGTTTCAGATCCTTATATTCGCGATACTTCTCGACGATCTCTTTGACTTCGCTATGGGCTTTGGCAGTCTTCTGGTATTTCGCCGAGTCGTTGGTGATCTCTGGCGCCAACAAGGCTTGCGTCAGTTCCTCGTAGCGAATTTCGATTTGGTCTAAGCGTTCAAACATCAGTTCTCAGTTCTCGGTTCTCAGTTCTCAGAACAACCACACGACGACAACAGCCGCGCAGAAGTCAGCCCCGCGCTCGCTTCTCACGAATCCTATTGTAGGGATTTTACTGAGAACCGAGAACTGGGAACTGAGAACTACGCGGTGCGGTGGGCACCGCTAGGCGATTACCAGTTCGCCGCCGCGCTGTTTTTCCAGTTTCATGGCTTCATCCAGCGCAACGATTGCGCACTCGACTTCGCGGTCATCCGGCGGCTGCGTGGTGATCCTTTGCAGCCACAGGCCCGGCGCCGTCATTAGCGCGAACAGGGATCGGCCTCGCTTGGCCGAAAAACGCTTGGCGGCGAAGCGAATGATCTCGTACGAAACGCCGGCAATCAGTGGCAGCAGCGCGATCCGAATGGCGAATCGAGCCCAGAAAGTTTGGACGGGGATTGCCATATACACGAACATCGAAATGATCATCACCGTCATCAGGAAGCTCGTCCCGCATCGGGGATGATACGTCGAATACTTCTGCACGGCCGCGGTTTCAAGCGGATCGCCATTCTCGAACGCAAACACTGTCTTGTGTTCGGCCCCGTGGTACTCGTACACGCGGCGGATGTCCTTCCACAGCGAAACGGCCCACACAAAGAGCAGGAACATCGCGATCCGGATCAGCCCGTCCACCAGGTTAAACACGAACTGCTGTCCGAAGACCGGGTTCACCCTTTTCAATTCCGTCGTAGCCACCAGCGGCAGGTACTTGTACATGAAAATGAAGAAGGCGATGGAGAACGCCATATTCAATCCCGCCATCCAGCCGGTAATTTCAAATTTCTTGCCCTGACCGTTATTGCTATTGCGAAGAGTCTCGCTCTGCGCTTCATTGGCGGGATCGGCGGTTATTTCTTCCAGCGCCGCATTGGCGGAAAACTTCAGCGCGCGGAACCCCAGGGTCATCGCGTGCCCCAGCGTCATCACCCCACGGACCACCGGCCAGCCCATCCATTTATGCTGCTCAGAAGGCCTTTCCAGCGGCTCGCTGTGAGTAACAATCTCACCCGAAGGTTTGCGCACCGCGATGCCCCAGGCATGCGGCGAACGCATCATCACGCCCTCCAGCACCGCCTGCCCGCCGACGAGGGTTTCCTCGCCGCTCTCCAGAGCGGGCAGCAGCTGTACCGCCGCCAGAAAACGCAAGATTTGCCGCCAACGTCGCATAGCCATTGGATGTTGTTTCGGGGAAAGAAGACTCCAACGTGTAGACTACCACAGATCGGGGAAGTATCGAGCATTGCGAAACGCAGCGTTCGAGTCGTATCTCTTTAATAGTCAGTAGTTTAACCAGCGTTCTATTTCTGCAATCGGAGCCGTCTGGACGGCCCGCAATCGCAGGGATCGGCCATAGAATCGAATGACCATGCTGCACTTCGCTCAGACTTGCGACGCGATCGCTGCAACCACTAAGAAGTTGGAGAAAACAGCGTTGGTCGCTACCTACTTGCAGTCGTTATTGCGAACGATGCCACTGCGGGAAGCTGCGACGGCTGTCATTTTTCTTTCTGGGCGACCGTTTGCGGCATACGAAGAAGCGACACTGCAAGTGGGCGGAGCGCTGTTGTGGCGCGTCATCAGCGATCTCTCGGGAAAATCCGAACACGAACTAACCGAGATTTATCGCCGATACGGCGACGCTGGATCCGTCGCCGCCGATGCGCTTCCCGCGAAGCTGGAATCCGGCCTCTCGCTCACCGAAGTGCAGCAAGCATTTTCCGGGATCGCTACGGCCCGTGGGCCTACCGTCAAGGCTTCACTTCTGCGCACGCTTCTCGAGCGAGCTACGCCGCTCGAAGCCAAATACATCGTGAAGATCACCAGCGGAGACCTTCGCATCGGTCTCAAAGAGAGTCTCGTCGAGGAAGCCATGGCTCGCGCCTTCGACGTGTCACTCGACCACGTCAAGCGCGCTAACATGCTGCTCGGCGACCTCGGCGAAACCCTGCGTCTGGCGTCTGCGGGAGAGCTGGCTGAGGCAAGGCTCCGCCTCTTTCATCCCATCGACTTCATGCTCGCGAGTCCCGTCGAATCTTCGGAAGAGGCCCTCAGCTATTTTCAGAATACGTCGGTGGAGGACAAGTACGATGGTATCCGCGCCCAGGCTCACATCAGCCAGGGCGAAGTCCGCATCTTTTCGCGCACCCGAGATGACATCACCGAGTCCTTCCCGGAATTACCACCGGCCCTCGCCGGCCTGCCTAGAGACGCGATTCTCGACGGCGAAATCGTTGCATGGAAACCGGCCTGGAATTCGGGCAGGGCTGAAGTTCCGGATCGAGCCTTACCCTTCAGCACGCTCCAACGGCGCCTCGGCCGGAAAAAGGTCAGCGTTAAACTCATGCGTGAAGTCCCTGTCGCTTATCTCGTTTTCGACGTTCTTTATGCGGATAGCGAACTTCTACTCGACCGTCCTTTGCGCGAGCGCGCTCGAATTCTCGACGAACTCCTCATCGCTCCTCGCAGTGTGACCACTTCGCAGGTTCAGGTACAGGCGAGCCTTGGTTTCGAGGTTCCGAACGAAGAAGCGCTCGCGCCCGTGCTGCGTGCTCCGGTCGCGACGGCCAGTTCGGCGGAGGATTTGGAGACCCTCTTCACCGCCGCGCGCAATCGAGGCAACGAGGGACTGATGATCAAAGATCTCGATTCTCTATACACTCCCGGCCGCCGTGGCAAATCGTGGCTCAAGATGAAGCGAGAACTCGCCACGCTCGACGTGGTTGTGACCGCCGTCGAGTACGGACACGGCAAGCGCATCGGCGTGCTCAGCGATTACACATTCGCAGTATGGTGCGGCGAGCGCCTGGTAAATATCGGCAAGGCCTATTCTGGGCTTACCGATGCCGAGATTGCGGAAATGACGCAATGGTTTCTCGCGCACAAGATCAGCGAACAAGGATTGAGGCTCGAAGTGGAACCGAAGATTGTCTTGGAGGTTGCCTTCAACAACATGATGCGTTCCACGCGCCACGAGAGTGGCTATGCCTTGCGTTTCCCGCGCATCGTGCGCCTGCGTCCGGACAAGCGCCCCGAAGACGCTGACACCATCGACACAGTGAAAGAAATTTACGGGCGGCAACAGGGATGATCACGCGAGGTTAATCAGTGGGCGTGATCGTGCTGGGAATGGTCGTGCTCGGAATGACTGTGTTCGCTTTCTTCCTCCCGCACGGCGATCACGCAGCTGTGTGCCGTCTCGCAGACCACGTGTTCCAGCTGAATCGTCGTATGGTGGATCCCAAACCCCTGCCCAAGTTTTTCGTTGATCTCGCGGAGAATGGTGTCGCTCTCCGACGTCGCCATGTCGGCGATCTTCACATGCGCCGAGAGCGCATGATTTTCCGACCCAATGCTCCACACATGCAGATCGTGCACATCGCTGACGCCCGCAATCGTCCGCATCGCCGATTCCACAGCTTCAAGGCTCATCCCTCGCGGCGTGCCTTCCAACAGAATATTCAGCGTCTCGCGCACGATCCCGAAGCTCGACCACAAAATCAGCGCGCCGATCCCGAACGACAGGGCCGCGTCGATCCAGTATTGTCCCGTCCACAGGATGGCAAAACCACCGACAATCACGGCGGCAGTCGAGAGCGTATCGCCCACCTCGTGCAGCAATGCGCTCCGGACGTTTACATCTCGCCCGGAACGCCACAACAGCAGCGCGATCAAGCCGTTCATCACCACACCCGCCGCCGCCACCCCGATCATCACCCGGGCGTGAACATGCTCGGGATGCTGGATCCGCTGAAACGCCTCGTAGAAAATAAGAAACGACACCGCCACGAGCGACAGGGCATTCACCAGCGCCACCAGCACGCCAGCGCGCCGGTATCCATAGGTCTTGGTCGCGCTTGGCGGACGGCCTTCGAGAAATACGGCCACCAGCGACAACAGCAGCGCGAGAAAGTCGGACAGGTTATGTCCCGCCTCGGAAAGCAATGCCAGCGAATGCGCCCGGATGCCGGCAACTACGAGCAGGACGACGTAAAGCATGGTGACGGCCAGCGAAAAGCGCAACACGCGCCCCGCCCCATGAGAATGCCCGTGTCCGACGTGCGAGTGCATGCTCCTAGAATAGCGCAAGGCTGCCTGTGTGGCTCTTGTTGGTGTGGCGCGGACACTCTTGTCCGTGGCCTTTGATTTTGTTTGTAAAAGGCTTAGGTCAACTCAAGCTAGCGCAGACCCAAGCAATCGCGCTATGCTTCTCATCGCCCCAGGAGAATAGAAAATGACGAAGACTCTCGTGCTCCCAACCTTGCTGTTGCTAGCAGCGTCAGCGATTGCTCAGACGGCACCCGCACGAACGACGCCCGCCCCAACCACAAACCCCATCAGCACCGCCCTCAGAGACATCCTGCCCAGCCGCCAGAAAAACACCATTGCAGCCGTCGAGGCCATGCCGGCCGATAAATTCACCTACAAGCCAACCCCGGACCAGATGACGTTCGGCCATCTCGTCGTCCACATGGTCGAAGCGAATTATGGGCTGTGCAGCAATGCGGCCGCCGTGCCCGCTCCGACGGTCAAAGAAATAAAAGACACAGATACGAAAGACAGTCTGGTCGCCGCTCTCAAGACGTCGTTCGATTTCTGCGCCGACGCACTCGGAAAGATGGACGATTCGAAGTTGGGAGAAATGACCGCAGGCATGGGCGGCCAGCAACTCTCTCGCGCCCGCTTCGCCCTGGGCATCGCCAGCAACTGGGCCGACCACTATGCCGAGGCCGCCATGTATCTGCGGCTGAATGGGGTATTGCCGCCGACCGCAAAGAAGTAAGTGCGATCAGATTGTGTGGAAGGATGGGCGCCTTGCCCATCCCCGCTAACCGACGAGCACTTCCAACTCCTCCTCTCCAATCACGCTAACCCCCATCTCCCGAGCCTTGTCCAGCTTCGATCCCGCGTCGCTCCCCGCTACCACATAGTCTGTCTTTTTGCTCACCGACCCCGAAACGCGTCCGCCCGCATCTTCGATCATCTTCTTTGCTTCGTCGCGCGTGTGGCGTGCCAGCGTGCCGGTCAGCACAAAAGTCTTTCCCGCCAGCTGTGTGCCTTTTTCTTTCTTCTGCCCGGTGAAGGTCAGGCCTGCCTTGCGCAGGTCGCTTACCAGTTTGCGATTATGTTCGTCGGTGAAAAATTCCACGATGCTCTCCGCGATCCGCGGCCCGACTTCGTTCACTTCCTGAAGTTCTTCAGCACTCGCCTTCATAATTGCGTCCAGCGAGCCGAAGTGCTCGGCCAGAAACTGCGCCGTGCGCTCGCCCACAAACCGTATCCCGAGGCCGTAAATCACGCGCTCCAGCGGCAACTGCTTGGAGGCCTCAATCTCACCAAGCACGTTCTCCGCTGATTTCTCGCCCATACGTTCGAGCTTCAGGAGATCGTCTTTCGTCAGTTTGTACAGATCGGCAACGTTCTTCACCAGGCCGCGTTCAGTAAGCTGATTCACCAATGCCTCGCCCAGGCCGTCGATATTCATCACGTGACGCGAGGCAAAATGCAGAATCGTCCCCTGCAGCTTCGCCGGACAATTCGCATTCACGCAGCGATGGTCCACCTCGCCCGGCGTTCGGACCACATTGCCGCCGCATACCGGGCAATGCTCCGGCATTTCGAACTGCTTGTGGCCGCGGGGATGGTCTTTGTCCTCGACCACCTTCACAACTTTTGGAATCACGTCGCCGCCGCGCTCCACCTCGACCCAGTCGCCGATTTTCACTCCCAACCGCTCGATCTCGTCCATGTTGTGCAGCGTCGCGCGCGAAACCGTCGTGCCGCCGATCGGAACCGGTTTCAGCCATGCGACCGGCGTCAGTTTGCCGGTGCGGCCGACTTGCGGGACGATGTCTTCGATCTGCGTAACCGCTCCGCGCGCCGCGTATTTATAAGCGATCGCCCACCTCGGAGCCTTCCCGGTGAAACCAAGTTCCCGTTGCCAAGCCGTGCGGTCCACCTTGATGACGATTCCGTCAATTTCGTAAGGCAGAGATTCGCGCTTGGCCTCCCAGCTCTGAATAAATTTCCAGACTTCCTCCAGATTTTTCGCCAGCTTGCGATTCGGATTGACCTTGAAACCGGCCAATTCCATGGCATCCATCGCCTTCGATTGCCGGTCGAAAAAAGTTTGCCCATCCTTCAATAGAAAGTAGGCGAAGTAGTCCATGCGGCGCTGCGCTGTAATCGAAGGTTCGAGTTGCCGCACGGTTCCCGCGGTAAAGTTGCGCGGATTGGCAAACACCGGCAGCCCCTGCCGTTCGCGCTCTTCATTCAACTTACGAAAAGCCGCGAGCGGCATCAGCATTTCGCCACGCACCTCGAAATCGGCGGGAATGCCTGCCTTCTTCAACTTATCCTTCGGAATCACCAGTGGGATGGAGCGCACCGTGCGCACGTTCAAGGTCACGTCTTCGCCTACGCTGCCGTCGCCGCGCGTGATGCCTCGCTCTAAACGGCCGTCCCTGTAGACGAGCGCCAGCGACATGCCATCCAGCTTCAATTCGCACATGTATTCGAGGTCAGTCCGGCCGCTCAGTTCGTGGACGCGCCGCTCCCAGTCGCGCAACTCCTCTTCGGAGTAAGCGTTGTCCAGCGAGAGCATGGGCGAGGAATGCTTCGCTTTCACGAACCCCTCGCGCGGCTTGCCGCCCACGCGCTGCGTCGGCGAGTCGGGAGTGATGAGTTCCGGATGGTCCGCCTCGAGCCTCTTGAGCTCGTTCATCAGTTTGTCGAAGTCGGCATCCGAAAGTTCCGGATCATCCAGCACGTAATAGCGATATTCGTGGTGCCGAATCTTCTCGCGCAGAGCTTCGATTTTCTTCTCGATTTTCTTATCTGGGGCGGGGCTGGACATAACTGGGGAATTATAGTGGCAAGGCAGTATCCAGTTGCCAGTATCCGGTTGCCAGTAACACCAACGGCAACTGAGACGAAGCGTCGAAGGTGGCAATGGAGCACTGCCTGGTTTTACTGGGTACTGGTTACTGGCAACTGGCTACTGCCTTTTCGCTTTCCGAATCCGTCCGCGGCCCAGCGCGCTGCGACCCACACTCGACGGAGGCTTGGGCATCCCTTCCAGCAATTCTTTCAGCACGATTGCGTTGTTATGCTCAACGTTTCGCGACGCATACAACAAGGTGACCCGCCGCTTGCCTTCCGCCAGATGATGCAGCTTCTCCACGGCCGCCGAAGCCGCTTCGCTTGCTAACTCTTTGAGATAGCGTTTGCGGAACACGCGCCATCCCTCCGGATTCGCGTGGAACCACTTCCGCAGTTCATCCGAAGGCGCCAGTTCGCGCAGCCAGAACTTCACTGCCGCGTCTGCTTTCGTCAACCCGCGCGGCCACAATCGATCCACCAGCACGCGCACTCCGTCCGATGCCGAAGCAGCTTCATAAACGCGTTTAACCGCAACGCCCATGTCTTTCGGTTATCCTACCCTCTGCATTATTCTAAATCTGAGCCCGGCCTTACAGTCGACGCCGCCATTATTCATGAAGATTCTGATTTCTCCGTGCTTCCGTGTCTCCGTCGTCGTTCTTGCGCTTCTAGCGCTCGCCGGTTGCGATGTCGAGCGCCGCAAGTCCGACGCCGAACTCGGCCTGAACGCGCAACAGGCGGATGGCAGAAAACTCTACGACAACTATTGTGATCGCTGCCACGAGCCCTACTCGTCGCGCGGCAAAAAGGGCCCGAGCCTGCAAGGTGTATTCAAACACCAGTACCTGTCCTTGAGCGGACTGCCGGCAAACGATGACCGCATGACGGACATCATCAAGTACGGACGAGCGAAGATGGAAGGCTTCAGCCGGATCATGACCGATCAACAGATTAAGGATCTGCTGGCGTATCTGCACACGCTGTAGGGAACTGAGAACTGCTTCTATGGCATAATCGCCCACAGTGTCCACGGCCAACAAATCCGCGCTCTTTCAGAAACTGCCATCGACGGATGAACTTCTCCGCCAGCCTGACATGAAGGCGCTGATTGAACGCGAGGGACATTCCGCTGTTGCCGAAAGCGTCCGCGTCGTGCTCGCGCGCCTTCGCCATGAAATCGGCCAGAGCCAACTGGACGAGAAATCGCTGGATCTCGCGCTCGGCGGCCTGTCTACAGCCGTCGAACGTCAACTCCGCGAGTCGCTGAGCTACTCGTTGCGGCCGCTCATCAACGCCACCGGCGTCATTCTTCACACCAATCTCGGACGCGCGCCGCTTGCCGCCTGTGCGCTCGATCGTGTTGGCGACACGGCGAGCGCTTATTCCAATCTCGAATTCGATCTGGCCACCGGCGAGCGCGGGAAGCGCGACGTCCATGTGGACCGGCTGTTCGGAAAGCTGCTCTCGAATGATCCGGTGAACGATCCGGTGGAGGCCCACAGCCGCGCCGCCATTTCCACGATCGTGGTCAACAACAACGCCGCGGCAGTTCTACTCGCGCTGAACTCGCTGGCCGAGGGTGGTGAGGTCATCGTCTCGCGTGGGGAACTGGTGGAGATCGGCGGCTCGTTCCGCATCCCTGACGTGATGTCGAAGTCGAATGCAACGCTGCGCGAAGTCGGCACCACCAACCGTACGCGCATTGCTGACTACGATAGTGCCATCAACGACCGCACGCGCCTGCTGCTCCGCGTGCATCGTTCTAACTTCGAAATCACCGGCTTCACCGAGCAGCCAGGGCTCGATGAGTTAGTCGTTCTCGCCCGCCGCCGCAATCTTCCGCTGATGGAAGACTTGGGCAGCGGCGCGCTGATCGATCTGCGCTCGGTCGGAATCAACGGCGAGCCGGGCGTGCTCGACAGCCTGCGCGCCGGCGTCGACGTCGTCACCTACAGTGGCGATAAACTTCTCGGCGGCCCACAAGCTGGATTGATCAGCGGCCGCGCCGACCTGGTGGCGCGCCTGCGCTCGAATTCGCTGTTCCGCGCCTTGCGTGTGGACAAGCTTACCTATGCCGCGCTCGAAGCCACGCTGCTCGCCTATGTAAAGCGCGACCATAACGCGGTGCCGGTACTGCGCATGTTGCGCCTGTCGAAAGATGAGATCACCAGCCGCGTGAAAAAAATCGTTTCCGAGGTTAAATCGGCTCAGCTCAAGCACCTCAAGCTGGAGCTCCTCGATGGCGAATCCGTCGTCGGCGGCGGAGCCGCCCCATCAGCCGTCCTACCGACGCGCCTGATCGCGCTCTGCCACACGCATCTCAGCGCCGACGAACTGAACGCCCGGCTGCGAGCCAGTACTCCGCCTGTAGTAGCCAGATTGGAAGAAGGCCGCGTCCTAATCGACCTGCGCACGGTATTTCCCGAGCAAGACGCGGTTCTAATAGAGACGTTGCATTCTCTAGGCTGAACGGGAGTTCGAAATTGCAAGTCACAAATTACCATTTCACAATGTCTTTATGATTCTCGGCACCGGGGTTGACATCGCTGAAGTTCCTCGCATCCGCGAAAGCATCAAGCGATTTGGCGACCGATTTCTTCGGCGCATCTTCACCGACGGCGAAATCCGTTACTGCGAACAAAAAGCCCGCCGCTTTGAAAGCTATGCCGCGCGCTTTGCTGCCAAAGAAGCCGCGATGAAGGCTCTGGGCACGGGATGGAGTCACGGCATCCGCTGGCGCGATATCGAAGTGGTGCGCCCGAAAGGGCAGCGTCCGACCCTTCAATTTCACGGCCAGGCCGCAGCTATCGCGGCCAAACTCGGCACGAACAACATCGCACTCTCGCTCACCCACACCTCCGAGCAAGCGCTGGCCCACGTGATTCTGGAAAATTGATTCCGGCCTCGGGATTCTCAGCTATTACCACGAACCACGCAGGAATCGGCCCACCAACCTGCTGATTCAAAATAACTTTTCCCGCCCGCGCAACATGCCAGAAAATCCAGGGTTCATATAGCCGAAACGTAATCAGGCTCGGATGGCCAGTTGTTAGGCAAAAAATGTCGGACCAAAATCGCGGGCCAATAAAAGGAAGGCAACGAAAATGAAACGTTCCGTTCGTCGGCAGGCATTGGGGTTGGTACTAGGAGTTTTGCTGTTGACGGTTTCGGTGGTGTCGCTTTCGACGACATCATCTGCACAAATCGGTATTGGCATCTCGGTACGGATCGGCCCGCCGGCGCTGCCCGTTTACGCGCAGCCCATCTGTCCGGGTCCGGGCTATCTCTGGACTCCGGGTTATTGGGCGTGGAATGACGACGGGGGCTACTACTGGGTCCCCGGAACCTGGATGATTGGGCCGGTGGGAATGCTCTGGACGCCGGGCTACTGGGACTTTGCCGGCGGCTTCTACGGCTGGCATGCTGGCTATTGGGGACCGCACGTCGGCTTCTACGGCGGAATTAACTACGGCTTCGGCTACGGCGGCGTAGGCTTCGCTGGCGGAGAGTGGAGAGGCGGCGCTTTCTTCTACAACCGCGCGGTCATGAACGTAAACGTGACCAATATCACGAATGTCTACAGCCGGACCGTGATCGTAAACAACACTCATGTGGCCTTCAACGGCCCCGGCGGCATCGAAGCGCGGCCCACTTCGCAAGAGGAAGCGTATGGGCGCGAGTCGCACACCGCGGCGCTGTCAACGCAGATGGAACACGAACGTGCTGCCAGCCAGAACCGGGCATTGTTCGCATCCGAGAATCACGGGCGTCCGGAGGTTGCGGCCACGGCGCGGCCGGGAGACTTCTCGGGACGCGGCGTGGTGAGAGCCAGCGCGGCAGGAGAGGCGTATCACGAGCCGAAGGTTTCACCACAGGAAGCTCGCGGGTCGTCTAGAGGCGGATCGTCCAGAGACGAGTCGGCCAGAAATGGCGGCAACTCCAAGTCCAACTCCAATGAGCGCGCCATGGCACGGCAGGAAAATCGTGACGCGAGAAACCGGGAACAGAAAACAGCCCGGGAAAACTCGAATCACAACTCTAAGCCCAGCAAGCAGGAAAAGCAGGCGCAGAAGAAAGCACAAAAACAGGCAAAAGCTGAACAGAAGCGCAATCCTGAGGAGCGCTAAACCCGCGACCTAAGCACCATGTAAACACCAAACCGGCTCCCACTTTCACACCAGATGCGACAGAGTGGGAGCCTTCGTTTTTGTCACCAGCTTGGCTCTTTTCCACCCGCAAAAATCTCGAACCCTGAAATTCCGCGACGTTTGCTATGATGTTCTGTCGTTTACGGACCACCTTGCCTAGCCAGAAACAGCTGAAATGGTCGCAGCTCCGCGTCGGACTCACGGTCGTGTTCGCGAGCATCACCTTGGCTGTCCTGATTTTCGTAATGAGCGGCACGGGCGGATGGCTCACCCACAAGATCAACCTGCGATCGTACTTCGATAATGCCGGCGGCCTCCGCGAAGGCGCGCCGGTGCGCTTGGCGGGAGTGGACATCGGCAACGTGACCGGCATCCGCATCGTGAGCGGCAAGCCCACAACGCCGGTCGAAGTCATGATGAAGGTCAACACCAAGTACAAGTTCGATCTGCGCAAAGACTCCGTTACTCTGTTGAGCACCGCTGGAATCCTGGGCGAGACCTTCGTGGACGTGGATAGTTCGTCGGCGAAGGGTCCGCCGGCGGATGACGGAGACACGCTGGCGGCCCGTGACCAGCCCGATATCCAGGACGTGGTGCGCGCCAGCCAGGGCACGCTGCAAAACATGGACTCGCTCCTGAAGCGGGTGGATCGCATCGTGGCCTTTATCGAGAGCGGCCAGGGCTCGATCGGCAAGGTCATTTACAGTCCCGCCCTGTACGACCAGCTCAACGCGACGGTGACTGAATTCAAGGGATTGGTGGATGACATCCAGAGTGGAAAGGGCTCGCTGGGCCCGCTGCTCACGAGCGATGAGGCCTACAAGAAATTGACTGCCGCCATCGACAAGGTCAACTTGATGGTGGACGACTTGCAAGCGGGCAAAGGCACAGCCGGCAAGCTGCTCAAAGATCCCGAGCTGTTTGACAACGCGAACAAGACGATCGCCAACGTTCGCCAGTTGACCGACGACATCAATGCCGGCAAGGGCGCCCTCGGCGCGATGACACACGATCAGGAATTCGCCGCGCACCTGCAGTCGCTGATGAACAATCTAGCGGCGCTCTCCGACCGTCTGAAAAATGGCGAGGGCACGGCGGGAATGCTCTTCAAGGATCCTGCGCTCTACAACAACAGTAACCAGATGCTGGTGGAGACGCGGGAACTGGTGAAGTCGATTCGGGAAAACCCCAAGAAGTATCTGACGTTCCACGTGAAAGTATTCTAGTGGCAGTCGTTGGCCGCTAGTCGTTTGTCATTAGTCATTGGCAAACGCAGATCCCTCGCCGGGCCGGAAGGACAATCCAACCATGTTTGCGGACGACCTGTTTGCGGGCGACTTGTTTGCGGACGACCAACGACTGTCTACCTCGCTGCCACGTCCGCCTGCTCGTGCGCATGATAACTCGACCGTACCAGCGGTCCCGACTCAACGTGCCTGAACCCAAACTTCAGCGCTTCTTCCTTCAGCGAGACAAACTCTGCAGGTGAGTAATAGCGCGTCATCGGCAGATGATCTTTCGAAGGACGCAGATACTGCCCAATCGTCAAAATATCCACGCCGCGCTCGCCCATGTCGCGAAAGACTTCGATCAGTTCATCCGTCTGCTCGCCGATGCCAACCATTACGCCGCTCTTGGTAACCGTCGCCGGATCCCACTTCTTGGCATTCGCCAGCAGATCGAGCGTGCGCTGGTAGCGCGCACCCGAGCGCACCGCGCGGTAGAGCCGGGGAACAGTTTCGGTATTGTGGTTGAGCACGTCAGGCTTCGCTTCGAGCACGATGCGCAGCGGTTCTTTGAGGCCCTGGAAGTCGGGAATCAGCACCTCGACCCGGCATTCCGGCACCAGTTCCCGAATCTGCCGTATGGTCTCGGCAAAAATCCTGGCGCCGCCCACGTTATCGTCGTCGCGGTTTACGCTGGTCACCACTGCATGCCGCAGGCCGAGCGTAGCGACCGCCTCAGCCACGCGCCGCGGCTCGTCCCAGTCAATCGGCTCGGGACGCCCTTTCGGCACCGCACAGAAGCCGCAACGCCGGGTGCAGATATCGCCCAGCAGCATGAAGGTCGCGGTGTGATGGTCCCAGCATTCTCCAATATTCGGACACTGCGCCGACTCGCACACCGTATGCAGTCCCAGCCCGCGCGCCAGCTTCTTCAGATTATGAAAGTTGTCGCCCACCGGAGCCTTGGCCTTGAGCCACGCAGGCTTCGGGCTGTGGACGCGTGGGCCAAGGTCAATCTGGATGAGCTGGGAAGAGGCCGACATGACGTACATTGATTTTATCAGTTGACGATTTTACCAGTTGGCCGAGTCGCGACGTCTGTCACGTTCGATCCACTAACTGGCTCAGCCTCTGCTTCACCTCTGGCCACTCCGCCGCCACGATGGAAAAGCGCGCCGAGTCGCGAGCGATGTAGTCGGCAGCCATCCGATGCGCCCGCAGAATCCCCTCGAACTTGCCGCCGATGCGTTCGATGGCCGCGCGGGAACGCTGGTTACGCACGTCGGTGTGCAGGCAGACGCGGAGCACCTGCCAGGTCTCGAAGGCATGCGTCAGCATGAGCAGCTTGGCCTCTGTATTGGCTGCGGTTCGGATGGCCGAGCGCGTCAACCACGTGTAGCCAATCTCGCAGGTGTCGGGGACAGTACGACCGTGCCGCGCATGGCCCGGCGGCCACGCCCATCGCTCCAGGTCGAAGAACCGCGTTGACCCGACGACGGCACTGTCATGCCCGTCTTTCAAACTGTCTTTTAGACTGTCTTTTGGACTGTCTTTCAGACTGTCTTTCAGACCAACGATCGCGAACGATACCGCTCGGCCGGCGTCTTGCCAGGCCAACGCAGTGTCAACGTAGCTGGCAGCTTCCGCCTTGCCCTGCGGGACGGGACTCCATTGGTAGAGTGTGCGATCAACCGCGGAAGCGGCGACCAAGCCTTCGACATGGTGGTGGCCAAGCGGTTCGAGACGAACGTGCCTGCCTGATAGCACAAGACTCTCTGTTTCCATACTTGTCCACCCACCTCCACAAGTATTCAGCCGGTCCCTGCGCGGCCGCAAAAGAACCCTGATTCGTTACGAACCTGGTGATGATTGTTGTATCGTCATAATTCAGTTTTTCGGCGCCTTTTTGGGGCTCCGGTTCGCCCGGTTTTACTTCGCCACACTTTGAATCAGGGATTCCACTCCCTTCCAGGCAATCTGCACTCCGATGCACAGGAGAATAAACGCGATCACCCGCAAGATTCCGTGGATGGTTTGGGGCGAGATTTTCCGTGTGATTCCCGGTGCATAGCGGTAGCAGAGGAACACCGTAAAGCTCAACACAACCACTGCCATCAGGATACCGAGATGACCAAGAATGTCCTCGAGAGTTTTCGTCCTCGAGGCGTGAGCGCTCAACGTGAGCATGACCACAATGCAGCCAGGCCCCGCCGTCACCGGAAAGGTGAAGGGATAAAACACTTGCGCTTCCAAAGAACTGAGTTCGGCAGTGGCCGCAGAAGTTTCCTCCGTGCTCGGTGAAGCATCTTTCTCGTTCAACAGCCCCCAACCCATCGCGGCCAGAACAAAACCGCCGGCCACTTGGACGACGGGAAGAGAAATGCCGAAGAAATTTAATAAGGCGGCGCCGACAAGCTCCACCACCATCAGGAAGAGCGTTGTGCTAATGGCTATTCTACGAGCGAGGCTGCGGAACACCTCCGCCGGCGCAGGTCCGACCAGCCCCAGAAAAACCAACGCCGAACCCAGAGGATTGACAACGGGCAGGAGAGCGCTGAACGCAAGCCCGAAATATTTTAGGACGATCAGCATTTCCGCACGCTTCACTCCGGCTCAAAGTTAATGATGTCTTACCTAAGATGCACCGCCGCCTCCGAACGCTTCGGCCCGCCGGACTTCCCACCACGCCGCCCCAGCGGCGCAGATTCAGGCATCGCGTATTTCGGCTTGATCTCATGGCATCCAGCTTCGCAATACACGCCGCCGGTGGCTGACTCAGGCGTTGGCATCGGAGAATTCACCGCGACTTCCCGGTCGGCTTCCAACTGCCGCTCGACGCCGGCAATCAGCTCCTCATTCTCCGCAGCCGTCAGCCATTTTTTCCGGTGCACCAGATAATCTTCGAGCCGCGCAATCGGGTCGCGCCGCTTCCAATATTCAAACAAAGCCTTAGGGACATATTCCGCCGCGTCATGAATCGCGTGCCCCTTCATGCGCATCATCTTCGCTTCGATCAACGTCGGACCTTCGCCGCGGCGTGCCCGCTCGCAAGCATCATGGCAGGCGTCGTAAACCTGGCAGGCGTCGGTGCCATCGACGATCACGCCGGGAATCCCGTAAGCGATGGCGCGCTCAGCCAGATCCTTGACTCGAAACTGCATGTCGGCAGGCGTGGAGTATCCCTACAGATTATTCTCGACAATCAGAACCAGGCCTAGATTCTGCACCGCCGCGAAATTCAGCCCTTCGTAGGTCACGCCTGTGGACTGCCCCCCATCGCCAATGTATGTCATCACCGCGATGTGTTTGCCCTGTAGCCGCGCCCCCAGAGCAACACCCGCCAGCACCGGAATCAAATCGCCCAAAGTAGAAATCGGCGAAACAACGTTGCGCATTACGATATCGCCAAAATGCGACGAAGCATCGCGTCCCTTAGTCGGCGATCCGGACTTCGCCATGTACTGCATCATGATGTCGGCAGGAGAAAAGCCGCGCACCAGCAGGGCGCCCTGGTTGCGGATCATCGGCCCGAGCCATTCGTCCTTATGTAGAGCAAAAGCAGAAGCACAGGAGCAAGCCTCCTGCCCCAGTCCAAAGTAAACGCCGCCGACCACCTGCCCTTGTTTGTAGAGATTTTCGAGCGCCGTTTCCATGCGCCGGTTGAGCAGCATCCAGCGATAGATTTCGATGAGCTGCTGCTTGGCCAAGTATTTCGATTCGCGAATCAGCGGCGCCGGCCGCGAAAGATCGCCGCTTTCGACTTCATAGCGAACTTCATCGCCAACGCGAACCTGGCGCAAAGTGAAGGAGGGTTTTTCCAGGCGGTAGTCGCGGATGGTGTAAGTGCGGAGATCGCGGTCCGGTTCTTCTTCTTCGCGCTTCGGTCTTTGCTTTTGGCTCTCGGTTTTGAGGCGTGAGTTGGTTCGCGTACGGTCCGGCTTTGCGTCGGGGAGATTTTTCTTCGCCATGATCTGATGAGCGATGCTCAACCGCGAATATGCTAACACCGGGTGGCGCGGACACTCCCTTCGAGTTCGCTCAGGGCAGGTTTGTCCGCGAGAGGTCGACACTTACTGGGCTCGCTTAAGCAAAAAACAGATCGTCTTCGCCGCGAAGCCGTCGCAACTCCTCCGGAGCTCTCATCGGAACGCCCACGCGATTCCCCAGCAACGCATCAAGCGTCTCCACCCAAAGCATCTGGCTCCCGAACGCACTGCCGAAGTTGCGCGATACCGACTGCGCCACCTCGTTCAAGTCAAGTTCCCGCCCCAGTTCTTTCTGCATAGAAGTCACCGGCTTCGCAGTAATTCCACAAGGAACGATCAGATTGAAACAGCTGAGATCAGTATTTACATTCAAAGCAAAGCCATGCGAAGTAACCGAGCGTGAAATATGCACGCCAATCGCCGCAATTTTCGCCGTTGGCTCGGTCTCGGTCCAAGCCCCCGTGAGCCCCGCCACGCGCCGAGTAGGAATGCCGAAATCGCCGCAAGTGCGAATCAGCACTTCCTCCAGCCGCCGAACGTACTCGACCACACCGAGGGTCTTGTGCAAAGGCCCTAATTGAGAGCCGACAGCTGAGAGCTGAGAGCTGCCATGCGCACGCAAATCAAATATCGGATACCCCACCAGCTGCCCCGGCCCGTGAAACGTAACATCCCC
>Ga0074044_10000515_pt1 | contig 37341 bp, 30 predicted proteins | sample BogForMeECP23OM1_FD_94443 | JGI IMG/M metagenome (GOLD analysis project Ga0074044, IMG submission 94443) | Bog forest soil microbial communities from Calvert Island, British Columbia, Canada - Bog Forest MetaG ECP23OM1 | ecosystem: Environmental > Terrestrial > Soil > Wetlands ...
CAATCAGCCTTATTTGAGGAATAAGCCTTCCTTAATGTGTCATCACCTTGACGCCCATTTTTCCGGCCTGTTGTGCCGCGACCTTCGTCGCGTAACCCCGCTCAAGAAAAAGTTTCGGAATGACACCACGGCGCTTTCTTTTCTGGTTCCCCTTCCCGTGCGGGAGGGGTTAGGTCGGGTTCTGCGGCAGCGCCGCTGGACGCGACCACATGCGGCTCTCGCCGCCCCAAGTTGCCTCAGAAATAAACGGGATCAACGTATAATCCGTGATCCGCCGCATCAGGCGGCTCCGCGATTCCTGGCGTCCACATGTTGAACTCCTCAACCTCGCGCGCCAGAGATCGGATCAGTGCGCAGCCGGGCGAGGCCGGTGATGTGAAAATGGACAGCGTTTCCATCCCGCGCCCCAGGAGAATCGCACACCAGGCGCGCAATAGCTTTTCAAATTCCTTTTCCGCGCCCGGTCTGAACGCGTAATCCAGTACCATTCCGCGCTTTGACTCAGTGCGACCGCCGCTCGATTCGGAAACCACTTTCACCGAGTCGCCCGCCGGCCACACACCGACGATTGCGTTCTCAGTCATCCAGAGCTTTTCCCACGAATACTGGTTCGGCGCGCGCTCGACCCGAGCTGTGAACGATTCTGTGGTGTAAGGGAAATACATCTCTTCGTCCGCGTGAAACGTATTCAACACCTCGACAATAGCGGAGGCGTCCGCGAGCGTCGCTTGCCGTCCCGAAGGCGGACCGGCCTGGTCCGCGCAGGAGAGGTTCACGCGAAACACCAGAACGCTCCATTTGTTCGGCGTGTTGATGAAGCCGTGCTGCATTCCGGCGTTGTCGACAGCGATGTACGCGCATGAGCCATCGACGCTGTCCCAATATTTGTCGAGTACGCGGTTTGCCGCACCCCACAGGCCTTTGCGCTGATGCTCCGGCAACACGCGGAGATGCACCACGGTAACGATCCATCGATCGACGCCGCCGATCTTCACGCGATGCTTCGCGCCGCAACTGACGGCCGCCGGCACGCCATCGACGGAAGCAAGCCCGATGGTGCGATCTTCCATCAGGCGCGCGAACGCAAAGTAGTCAGCGCTCCGATCGAAATATATTTTCGTTTCGCCCAGCACGATCGGACAGCGGCGTTCGATATCCGCGAGAGTCGGCCCATCGGCCTCGACCGCTTCGCGAACCTCGACCTTGAAATCGTACTGCCGCTCCCAAAAGGTGCGCGCGATACGATGAGGGGGCTGTGACTCGACCTCAAGCACAAGTTTCCATCTCCGGTCTTTCGCCGCGGCAACAATTACCGCGACTTGAAAGTCCGAGGCCGATGCCACCGCGATGTCGCTGATCGCGCCAAACTGCGCTGCGAATCCGCGCCACGCATTGCGCTTTTCTTCATCGGTGGTAGTCGGGATCAGCCGCGCCGCTGCTTCAGGCGTGTAGCGATCGTTGTCGGCCATTGAAGCACCGTCGCCGCCGGACAGGAGCATCCCGAGGTACCATTTCAATCGCCGACCCACTGGAGAATCGGGAAGGTCGCGAAGCTTCGCGATATCCACTTGCAGTATCCCCCGCTGAATTTTCGAGAAGTAAGGAGTATATGGACGCCTACTAGCCAGACTCAACCCTTCCGTCGCGAAGTAAAACACCGCGATAGGGGCGAAAGAGGCTGCGGACAGCAGATGACGTTTACGAAGCGGCTGCGCGCGCCAGTCATGCGGGGCGAAGTCACCTGCAGCGTAAGGATATGGCGTTGGCCTCACGTCAAGGTCGGGGGACATTACAGGTTGGACGCTGGGTTCATTGAAGTGACATCGATTCGGCGGATCACGCTCGCGGACATCACGCCCGAACTAGCGCGATGCTCTGGTTTTTCAGGTGTCGTCGACCTTCTGAAAGTGGCAAAACACGGACCGGGCGAGAATGTCTACTTGATCGACTTCGAATACCACGCTGGCGCGATTAGGAGAGGCGTGAAGCGATCGTGACGCTGCGTCCGGCGTCTCTCGCGGAGATCCGATGAGCAAGCTGAAACACATCCGGCACGGCGTTGGCTCAGTCAGACCTTACCTCTACGGCCATCTGGATCTGATTGATTTCGTCAAGCACGCGTTCGATGCGGAAGAGCTGGAGCACATCGCGATGGGCGAAAAGAGCGCGCATTCGGAGCTGAAAATCGGCTGCTCGGTCGTGGTGATCGAGGCCGGCGAACTTCCGCCCGCGGTGGTGCCTACGCGGTCTTCGATTTATGTCTTCGTCGAAGACGTGGACGCCGCATGCAAGCGCGCGCTTGAGGCAGGGGCGACATCGATTACCGCGCCCGAGGACAAGCCGTATCAGGAGCGCGGCGCGGGGGTGAAAGACACGTTCGGAAATACGTGGTGGATCGCTACTTACACTGGATGAATCGATGTCTCTGTGACGATCGAGCGGTCATCCACCGCTTATCGCGATGGATCGTCTACGCCTTCCAGGGGTTCGCCCGCTGCGCATAGCGGGCATGCCGATGGCTGCCACAACGAGGTGCTCGCTACCTGCGCCAGAGTCTCCAACGGCACTTCTTTCTTCGCGGCTAGTTCCGAAGCTGGATTTCCGAGCGTCATCAGCGCGCCGATCGCCACGAGTTTCGCTTCGCAGGCCGACAGGTCGTCGATGGTTCCACGAACTGCGGAGCCCGCGTTGATCACATCGTCAACGAGAGCGGTGCGCTTGCCGGCGATGCCGGCGCGCAGGGCCGCAGGAATTCGGTATCGGACAGGATATAGACCGTCGGCAGACGGCTGAACGAATTGCTCGGCGAAATAAAACTCCGCGCCCAATTCTTCGGCAACTATTTGCGCCAGGAACGCGCCTTCGACCAATGGTCCGCACACCGCTTCAATCTGGTGCGGCGCGAGCAACCGGGCCAGCGCCGCCGCATAACGGCGGAGGCGCCACGGATGAACATACGCGGGCGCGATTTCGAGCCAAAGGTCGCCGTGATGGCCCGATTCAAATCGGAAGTGACCTCTGCGCGCGGCAAATAGCCTGAGGATTTCGTCCTGCATTAGTACTGCTGGGCCAGTTTACGATAACCGAGCACCAGTGCCGCCTTGACTGCGGTTTCGGGGCACGTCTACAATCAGCCCGTTATGTTCCGCAATCTGCTTCCCGGCCTGCTGCTTAGCCTGGCCCTTACAAGGGCCCTCGCCGGGTGCGTCGCGGAACGGGTCTGACCGGCCCCTAAAATCCGAGACGAACGCCCCGGGCGGTGGGCCGAGGAAGCCGCCCGGGGCGTTTTCTTTTTTCAGGCGGACGCTCCACGTTGCGACGCGGCTTTCTCGGAATCTCTCGGGGGTACTAAGGAGATGACCGATGGCCAACACGAACGCTGAAGACACTGCGCCCGACCACGTAAGGATCTTCGACACCACGCTGCGTGACGGCGAGCAATCGCCCGGATGCACGATGAATGTCGAAGAGAAGATCGCGATCGCCCGCCAGCTCGAACGCCTCAACGTCGATATTATCGAGGCCGGCTTCGCCGTCTCCTCGCCGGGCGATTACGAATCAGTCCGGCGGGTTGCCGATGCGCTCAAGGGCCCGGTCGTCCTAAGCCTCGCGCGCACGCGCGAAGAAGATGTCGACCAGGCGCTGAGTTCCGTCGACAAGGCCAGCCGCCCCGGGATCCACATTTTCATCGCGACGTCCGATATCCATCTCAAGTACAAGCTCAACATGACGCGTGAGGACGTGCTCGATGCGGCCACCTGGGCGGTCGCGCGCGCCAGGAAGCATCTCGACTACATCGAGTTCTCCTGCGAGGACGCCTCGCGCTCCGACTGGGATTTCATGGTCAAGGTCTGCACCGAGGTCATCCGCGCCGGCGCGCAGGTGATAAACCTGCCCGACACAACCGGCCATGCGATTCCCGAGGAGTTCGGCAGGATGTTCGCGTACATGCGCGAGCACGTCCCAGGCGGCGACAAAGTCATCTGGAGCGCCCACTGCCATAATGACCTCGGCCTCGCGGTCGCCAATTCGCTGGCGGCTGTGAAAAACGGCGCGCGCCAGGTGGAGTGCACGATCAACGGTATCGGCGAGCGTGCCGGGAACTGCTCGATGGAAGAAGTGGTGATGGCGTTGAAGACGCGGCACGACCTGATGGGCGTGGATACGCAAATCAATACGCGCCAGATTTATCCCGCCTCGCGCCTGCTCTCGCAGGTCATCGGCCAGCCGGTTCCCGCCAACAAGCCGATCGTGGGCGACAACGCTTTCGCGCATGAGGCCGGCATCCATCAGGACGGCGTGCTCAAGTACAAGCTGACCTACGAAATCATGAAGCCCGAGGACATCGGCATCCCGTCCAACAAGCTCGTGCTGGGCAAGCATTCGGGGCGCCACGCCTTTGCGGACCGCCTGAAGCATCTCGGCGTCGACACCGACACGGTCGACATCAACAAGGCGTTCGCGGAGTTCAAGGCGCTCTGCGACAAGAAAAAGGTCGTTTACGATGACGACATCCTGGCGCTGGTCACCGAAGAGGCGCGCCGCGCAATCGATCATTTCGAGCTGGTCGATCTCCGCGTCGGGTCGTCGTCGCGATCTCTCCCCCACGCCGAAGTTGCGATGCGTGTGGCGGGCGAAGAGAAGCGCGCCGAAGCGGAAGGCGACGGGATGGTCGATGCCTGCTACAAAGCGATTTACAAGATTGCGGGTATCCATCCCACGCTGGAGCGCTACGCCGTCAAGGCGATTACGGGCGGCACCGATGCGCTCGGCGAGGTGAGCTGCATGGTGCGGGAGAACGGGATGACGGTGGCCGGCGCAGGGGCGCATAGCGACATCGTGATGGCGAGTGCGCTGGCGCTGGTGAACGCGCTCAACCGGCTCAAGGGCCGCAAACACGCCCCGCTGAAGCCGACCACCGATGTGCCATAACCGCGCCGAATAGTGGGGGGACTTGCCGCGCAACCTGACTTCGGCTAAGTGCTAGGGCACGTTGGACTTGAAGCGTTACGCATTCCTCATTACGGGCGCGACCGCGCGTTGCCGGCAGCGTGTGTGTCGAGCTCTCTAACCGAGACGGCGGTAAACCACTGGCAAGAATCCCCGCGGTTGCCTGACTGTTCGCAACATCGCTCTGCGGCTCGTAAATGGCCTATAAGATTCTAGTTCTGAAGGGTGACGGCATCGGACCCGAAGTCGTCGGCGAGGCCCAGCAAGTCCTGAAGACGGTCGCGCGCCAATCGGCGATCGATCTGGAGTTCAAGGAGGGACTGATTGGCGGCCACGCGCTCGATGCCATCGGCACTCCGCTTCCCGACGACGTTTTGAAGAATGCCCGGGATGCCGATGCGATTCTGCTCGGCGCCGTGGGCGGTCCCAAGTGGGACAATCCCAACGCGGAAAAGCGGCCCGAGCAGGCGCTGCTCGGCTTGCGCAAGGCGCTCGGATTGTTCGCCAACTTGCGGCCGGTGCGCGCCGTTAAGGAACTGCTCGCCGCATCGCCGCTCAAAGCCGACGTGATAGCCGGCGTCGATCTCGTCATAATCCGCGAGCTCACCGGCGGCATCTATTACGGCCAGCCAAGCGAAAAGCGCCAGGGCAAGGACGGGCGCGAAGCGGTCGATACCTGCTTCTACACCGAGCAGGAAATCGCGCGGGTGCTGCGTTTCGGCTTCGAGCTGGCGCGCGAGCGCCGCAAAAAGCTCACCTCGGTCGACAAGGCGAACGTGATGTCGTCGTCGCGCTTGTGGCGCGAAATTGCGGTCGAGCTGAGCCGGGAATACAAGGACGTCGCCTTCGAGAGCCAGCTCGTCGACTCGATGTCGATGCATCTGATTCGCCGACCGCGCGACTTCGACGTGGTAGTGACCGAAAACATGTTCGGCGACATCCTGACCGACGAAGCTTCCGTCCTCGCGGGCTCGATGGGCATGCTGCCTTCCGCCTCGCTTGGCGAGGAACTCAACAGCGCCGGCTTCCGGGTCGGGCTGTTCGAGCCGATTCACGGCAGCGCCCCCGATATCGCGGGCCGCGACGAAGCGAATCCGCTGGCCGCCATTCTTTCCGCCGCGATGCTCCTGGAGCATTCGCTCGGCTTGCGTTCGGAAGCCGAACTGATCACGCAGGCGGTCGACGCCGTAATCAAAGAAGGACATCGCACGCGCGACCTCGGCGGCGGCGCCGGGACCAAAACTCTCGGATGCAAGGCGATGGGCCGGTTGGTGCGGGAAAAACTCGAGGCCACGGAAGCCTGATGAGCGAGACCCGCGAGCCGAGAGTGGCCGTTGTCGGAGCCACCGGCGCGGTAGGCAACGAGATTGTCGAACTCATCGCCGCACGGGGATTTCCCAATTCCGAACTGGGACTCTTCGCCAGCCAGGGCGGCGCCGCCGGAACCGTCGAGACCGATGACGACGAATACCTCGTCGAGACGCTGCGCGACCCCGACGATCTTGCGCAATTCGACCTCGCGTTCCTTGCGGTGCCGGAAAGCGCGGCAGCCGAGATAACTCGCGCCGCCCCCGGCCCGGTGCTTATCGATCTCAGCAGCGCTACGCGCCGTCCCTCTACCGTGGTTCCGATGGTCGCGCCCGGCGTGACCCCGCGCGGGCGAGTCCCTGAACTGAGCGGCGCAAAGCTCTTCGCGACCCCGCATCCGATCGCCCACGTTCTGAGCCTGTGCCTCGGTGCGATTCACCCTTCCGCCGTGACCGCCACCGCGATGCTGGGTGCGTCGGCAAGCGGACGCGGATCGATCGCCCGGCTGGTCGATCAAACCACCGATCTGCTTGCGGCACGCCTCGATCTCGAGGGCGACGACGTCCAGCGCGCGTTCAATGCGCTGGTGCGCGAAAGCGAGCGCTCGGCCGCCGATCGAATCGCGGCCCAGGTCGCGGCGTTAATGACCGCGCCACCCTTGTCGATCCACGTCGTCGCAATTCCCGTTCTGCACGGCTCGGGCTTGACCATCTCCGCCACGCTGGACGAGATGGGCGAAGAATGGCTCGAACGGTTGCGCGCGACTCCCGGAGTGCTGCTGGCCGAAGAGGGCGAGCCACTGTCAATTGTCCATGCGGTCGGACAGGAAGCGATCATGATCCGCGCCGAGCGCGATGCTGCCGGAGTCTCGCTGTGGTGCGTATTCGACAACACGCGACTGGCCGCGCTCAGTGCAATCTGGGTCGCGGAGACTTTCGCAATCGGAGCTCCAGTCGCAAACTGAATCTCGCGATGCGCGTAAAGCTTACGCTCGAGTACGACGGCACCGCGTACTTCGGCTGGCAATTGCAGGCGGGCCAGGACTCCATTCAGGGCCGCGTCGAGGCGGCGCTCGCACAGATTTTTGGCGCTCTGGTGCGCGTTCACGGTTCCGGGCGCACTGATGCGGGCGTTCACGCGCACGGCCAGGTCGCCGCGGCACTGCTGCCACGCGAATTCGACCCCGACGATCTCCGGCGCGCGCTCAATGCGCTGCTGCCCGCGGACATCGTGGTACTGGCGGCCGAGCGCGCGCCCGACAACTTCGATCCGCGCCGCGACGCGCGATCGCGCGTCTACGAATATCGCGTGCTCAATCGCCAGTCGCGATCCGCGTTCGAGCATCGCTACGCATGGCTGGTGCGCGACACGATCGATCTGGAAGCGATGCGATCGGCGGCGCGCGCATTTGTCGGCGAGCATGATTTCGCGGCATTCCGCACGCTCGGCTCGGAAGAGAAGACCACTATGCGGCGGGTGATCGAAAGCGATTGGCGGCGCGACGGTGAGTTGTTCATCTATCGCGTCGAAGCGACGAGTTTTCTCAGGCACATGGTGCGAACCATGGTTGCCGCAATGCTCGATGCGGGGCGTGGCAAAATCGGCGCGGATGAAATCCCCGCGATGCTCGCTTCGCGCGATCGCGCCGCGGCCCCAGCGCCGGCGCCGGCGTGCGGCCTCTATCTGATCGAAGTCGGCTACTGAGACGCGACCTTGCAAAATGCCGGATTTGGCTGGGGTTTGGCGCGGGTGGATTACCAAATCGCCTGCCCGCGTGTGGAAAACGTAGCGGCCTGTTCAAAAACTCTCTCGATTCCTAAGAAATATGCACAGATTTCAGCGCGATGCTCTTGAAAAAGCGTGATCACTTCGTCACGCTGACATCGTGCCCGCACAATCGGGCCATACAAGGAGGAGGATGATGACGCAGTCGCAGGTAGCAGCCCATCTCGCCGACAAGGTCGGGTTGACCAAGAAGCAGGGAAAGTCCGCGCTTGAGGAACTGACCGCCCTCGTCGTGCGCGAGCTCAAGAAGGAAGGGTCCCTGCGTCTCGCGGGGCTCGGTATTTTCCGCAAGCGCCAGTCGAAGGCGCGCATGGGACGTAACCCCGCCACGGGCGAGGCGATCAAGATTCCCGCGCGCACCAGGCTGCGGTTTACGGCGGCCAAGGCGCTCAAAGACTCGGTCTTAGGTGCCAGGAAGAAATAATTCTTAGTATTCCGGCGCGCCGACGTGCCGGCAAAATCAGCTGACCGCAGGGATGAGGTCATTCCCTCGTCCCTGCGGTCTCTGATCCTGGTTCGCCAACAGTGCTCGGCCGGGCGTTCTCGGTTGGCTTGTCGCTGTGGGGCGATGCTACCGTGGCAAATTTGGCAGTGCTGCTCCGGGATTCGTCATGAAACTCCAAGCTTTTCCGTCATTCCGAGCGGAGGCTGCCGGAGGCGAGGAATCTCCTCCGCGCGCAAGCCGATAAAGGTTTCGCGTCTATCACGAATCCTCTTCGTGCCTTGGTGTCTTTGTGGTTTTGGAGGGCTGCGCTCCGCGCGACGATGACTTACCGCGCGCTTCGCGCGCGCGTGCCAGCCATTCCCGGATTCTGATCTCGTAGCCGCGATCGGACGGCTCGTAGTACGTCCGCCCTTTGAGCTTTTCAGGCATGTAGCTCTGCTCGTTGATCGCGCCTTCGTAGTCGTGCGGATAGCGATAGTTGGCGCCGTAGCCGAGGTTCTTCATCAGTCCCGTGGGCGCGTTGCGCAGGTGCAGCGGAACCGGCAGCGCATCGGCCGCCGCATCTTCGCGCGCTTTGTTCATCGCCATGTACGAGGCGTTAGATTTCGGCGCGCTGGCAAGATAGGTAACCCCCTGGGCCAGCGGGATTACGCCCTCGGGAAGTCCCACGAAATCGACCGCGTCTTTGACCGAGAGCGCGATCTGCAGCGCGCGCGGGTCGGCGTTGCCGACATCCTCGGAGGCGAAGATGACCATCCGCCGCGCGATGAACAGCGGATCCTCGCCCGCCTCGATCATCCGCAGCATCCAGTACAGCGCCGCATCGGGATCGCTGCCGCGCATGCTCTTGATGAACGCGGAAATGACGTTGTAGTGCTCTTCGCCGGCGCGATCGTAAAGGAGTGCTTTGTGCTGCGCCGCCTCGCGCACGACTTCCGCGCTGATCGCCTTGCCGCCCGCGTTCTCGGTCAGCTCGGCCGCTATTTCCAGGGTGTTCAGGGCGCGACGCGCATCGCCACCCGCAAACCGAATCAGCTCGTCCATCGTGCCCACGCCCAGTTCCAGAGCCTTCACGCCGAGTCCGTGTTCCTGATCTGCGAGCGCCCGCGCGATAATCGTGCGCAGCGCTTCTTCGGAGAGCGCATTGAGCACGATCACCCGCGCGCGGGAAAGCAGCGGCGAGATTACCTCGAACGATGGATTCTCCGTGGTCGCTCCGATCAGTGTGATGAGTCCGCTCTCGACGTGCGGCAGAAACGCATCCTGCTGCGCGCGGTTCCATCGATGGATCTCGTCGATAAACAAGACCGTGCGCTTGCCGGCTTCGAGGTCATTGCGGGCCTGCTCGACCGCCGCACGCAAGTCGGCAATTCCCGCCGACACCGCGGTCATCTGGCGGAACACGGCGCCCGATTGGCGCGCGATCAGAATCGCCAGCGTCGTTTTACCGGCGCCAGGCGGTCCCCACAAAACCATCGAATGGAGCGTGTGGGCCGCGACCATCTGGCTCAGCAGCTTGCCGGGACCCAGCAGATGCTCCTGGCCGACGACTTCTTCCAGCGACTGCGGGCGCATCCGGTCCGCCAGCGGCTGGTTGAGCGGCGTGCGCGGCTGGAACAATTCCCCCGCCCCCGATGGTTTTCGGCGCGCCATTGGAAAGGTAGTAGCATAGCGCCCGCCCCCGGCAAGGCTCGATAGCTCCGTTGCGCATCGCAAGGCCCTGATCTAGCCTCTGGGCGGGCTGGACAGGAGCCGGCACCTGATATGATCGTTGGAATCGACATCGGCGGTTCGACCACCGACGCCGTAATTCTCGAAAACGGCAATATCCACGTAGTAACCATCGAGGCGAACGATCCTGTCGCCGCGGCGGCCGGCGCGCTCGGCAAGCTCGCCGCGGATTTCGGGTTGCGCCTGGAACAAATCGAGCGCGTGGCGGCGACCGGAGCGGGGGCGCGCGCGCTGCACGACACGCTGTTCGGCCGTCCCGTTCTCAAGGTCGACGAGTTCGACGCTATCGGCATCGGCGGAACGTCGCTCGCGCACAAGGACCGGGCGCTGGTCGTATCGCTCGGAACGGGCACCGCGATCGTGTCGGTCACGCCCGAAAAAATAGCTCACGTCGGCGGCACGGGCGTCGGCGGCGGGACTCTGCTGGGTTTGGCCAAGCACATGCTTGGAGTCGTGACGATCGAGCGGCTTGAAGAGATGGCCCAAAAAGGCGACTTGAGCCGCGTCGATCTGACGGTGCGCGATATCGCGGGCGGTCCGATCGGCGATCTGGACCCCAACACTACCGCCGCGAACTTCGGCAAGATCGCCGCCGATGCGACTCCCGAAGACAAGGCGCTCGCGATCATGAACATGATCGTGGAATCGATCGGCGTGCTCAGCATCGCAAGCGCGCGCGCATGTGGCCAGGAAAATATCGTGCTGACCGGAAAACTCTCGCGGCTGTTCAAGTTCATGCAGGAAGCGAAGCACCTCGCCTTCCCGTTCGGCCGCCGCTTCCTGATTCCCGAACACGCCGACTACGCCACCGCGATAGGCGCCGCCAGGACGGCGCAGAAAGAGTAATCAATCTTCAAAACCCTCGCACAACTACCGGGAGCAGGGTGTGCAGTAGTGGAATGAGATTCTTCGCTCCGCGAACTCGGCTCAAAATGATCCAAAAACGCGTTGATGTCATTCCGAGCGGAGTCTGCGGAGTCGAGGAATCCCGGATCAGCGTTCGTTCGCATGCCACTGAGTTAAGCAACGGTCTCCTTCAGGATACGTGCCGAGGCGGTTTCGCGCATGGCCGGAACCGTTCCAAGCTTGCCACCGATGGCGATAGAATGCCGCGGACTACATCGAGAGATTTCTCATGGTTTCAGAGTTGCTCAAAGGTTACCGGATGCTCGATCTTACCGACGAGAGGGGCGCGTCGTGCGGGAAGATGTTCGCCGACATGGGCGCCGAGGTCATCAAGATCGAGCCGCCGCAGGGATGCTCGACGCGCACCATCGCGCCGTTTCTCGAAGATGTTCCGGGGCCCGATCGCAGCCTGTATGCGATCGCGTATCACGCGGGCAAGAAGTCCGTCACCGCCAACCTTGAATCTTCCGATGCACGCGCGCTGGTAGCGGACCTCGCCGCCAAGGCCGATTTTCTGGTCGAGTCATTTCCGGTCGGCTACCTCGATTCGATCGGGCTGGGCTACGACGAACTGGCGCGCCGCAATCCGCGCCTCATCTACACCTCAATCACCCCGTTCGGCGACAAGGCCCCGGCGCGCGACTACAAATGGGCCGACATCATCACGTGGGCGGCCGGCGGGATGATGTACATGATGGGCGAGGAAGGCAAACCACCCGTCCAGATGAGCGTGCCGCAGGCGGGATTGCACGCCGGCGGCGAGGCGGCGGTCGCCTCGATGATCGCGCATTACCCGCGGCAGGTGGATGGCCAGGGGCAGAAGATCATCGTAGATATGCAGGCCTGCATCGTGTGGACGCTGATGAACGAGCAGGCGATGCCGATTCTGCACGGCGATCATATCCGCCGCTCCGGTGTCTTTACCGGCTCCGCTGGCACGCGACGCAAGATGATCTTCCGCTGCAGGGACGGCCACATGTCTGCGCTCGTCGCGGGCGGCACCGTTGGCGGAGCATCGACCAAAGCGCTCGTGATGTGGATGAACGAACACGGCTTCGCGGCGGATTGGATGCTCGAAAAGGACTGGACCACCTGGGTGCCGGGGATGTTCATGAAGCTGACCGAGCGCGACAATTTCGAGATCAACGATCTCGAAGATCGCATCCAGCGCTTCTTCCTCACCATGACCAAAGACGAAATCTACGAAGGCACGCTGAAGCGCCGCATCCTTCTCGCGCCCGTCGCGACCGTCGCCGATATCGCGCGCGACCGCCAGCTCAAGGCGCGCGAATACTTCGTCGAAATCCAGGACGACACGCTCGGCCGCAAGCTCACGATGCCGGGGGCGTTCGCCAAGCTCAGCGTCACCCCGGTCGGACCGCACGCGCCCGCACCGCGAATCGGCGAGCACAATATCGAGATCTACGGCGGGCTGCTCGGCATCAGCGCCGACCGGCTGAAAAGCTTCAGCGCCAAGGGAGCGATCTAGGACGATGGGCCGCTTTGCGCTCGAAGGAGTGAAGATTCTCGACTTTTCGTGGGTCGGAGTCGCGCCGATTACGACCAAATATTTCTCCGACAACGGCGCCGAAGTCATCCGCATCGAATCCGCCGCACGGCTGGACGTGCTGAGGCTGGCGCCACCCTGGAAGGATGCGCGCCCGGGGCCGAATGCGAGCCAGTTCTTCGCCAGCTACAACACCTCGAAAAAGGGCATCACGCTCGATCTCAGCAAGCCGCGGGCGCGCGAACTCGTGAAGAAACTGGTCCCGTGGGCCGATATTGCGGCCGAGAGCTTCACGCCCAAGGCGATGCGCAATTGGGAGCTCGACTACGACCATTTGCGCCAGCTCAACCCGGAGCTGATCATGCTCTCGACCTGCATGCAGGGTCAGACCGGACCGAATGCGCTCTACCCCGGATTCGGCCAGTTGATGGCCGCGCTGTCCGGCTTCTATTACATCGCCGGTTACGACGTGGAATCGCCCTGCCCGCCCTACGGCGCCTACAGCGACTTCGTGGCGCCGCGCTTTTCGGCTTCGGTGTTGCTCGCGGCGCTCGACTATCGCCGCCGCACCGGCAAAGGGCAGTACGTCGACATGTCGCAATACGAAGCGGCGCTGCACTATCTCGCACCCGCGCTAATCGACTACTTTGCCACTGGCAGCGTGCTGGGTCCCCGCGGCAACGCGTCCGATCGCTACGCGCCGCACGGCGCCTATCGCTGCGCGGACGAAGACGGCAACGAGCGCTGGATCGCGATCGCGGTCAATGACGACATCGAATGGAAAGCGATGCTTCAGGCGCTCGGCGCCGACTCGCGGGCCGCGCGCTTTCAGAGCAAACGCGAGCGTATCGAAAATGCCGCCGCGCTCGACGAATTCGTGAACTCGCTTACGCGCGCGCACGGTGCACAGGACCTGACGCATAAGCTGCAAGACGCGGGCGTGGCGGCATATCCGGTCCAGAACTGCATGGACCTGCACCAGGACGAAAACCTGGAGGCATTCGATTTCTGGCATTGGCTCGAACACAAGGAAATGGGTCCCTCGCCGTACGAAGGCCTGCAGCATCGGCTGAGCCGGACGCCGGGTGAGCTGAGGTGGGCGGCGCCCGTACTGGGCCAGCACAATGAGGAAATATTCTCCGGCATGCTCGGACTCAGCGCTGCGGAAATAGAACAGCTTCAGAAGGAAAACGTGATATTCTAAGGATTGCGGCTGCGCTCGGGCGGCCCAATTCGATCGCGTTTTTCATCCCGCTGTGCGCTACGAACTCAAGATTGCCCTCCGCTACCTTCGCGCGCGCCGCAAAGAAGCTTTCATTTCCGTCACGACCATCTTTACCGCCATCGGCGTGATGATCGGCGTGGCCGCGTTGACGATCACGCTGGCCGTCATGGGCGGATTCGAACAGAGCTTCAAGCAGTCTATGCTGAGCGTGAGCCCGCAAATCCGGATCCTCAGCGCCGAAGGCTCAATCGCGAAGTATTCGGAAATCGAAGCGCGCGCGGCTGCCGTCGCGGGCGTCAACGGCACCGACCCGTTCATCATCGAGCGCGGCATGCTCAGCTCGGGCCGCGGCGTCGGCGGCGTGCTCGTGCACGGAGTGGAACCCGACAATCGCGTGGTGGATGAACTCTGGGGACGCTACATGATCGCGGGAGGTTTCGGCCGTCTGCTGAACGGCTACACGATTGCCACTCCAGGCATCGCGAGCAAGCAATCGAATGTCGGCGCCATCGCAGTAGGCTCGGGAGTTGCAGAAAAGCTCAAGGTCAAGATTGGCGATCCCGTGCGCATAGTGGTGCCGCTCATCGCGATGGACGGCAGCATTTCGACGCGAACCGGCGGCTTCGTAGTCGGCGCGATTTTCGAATCGGGGCTGAACTACATCGATGCGAACCTGATCCTGATGGACCTGCAGCGCGCGCAGGAGTTCTTCGGACGCGGCGACAAGGTCGACGGTATCGAGGTGCACTTGGCCAATCTCGACGACACCGTCGCGGTAACCGCGGCGCTGCGCAAGACCCTGGGTCGCCCCTACTACGTCCAGAATTGGATCGAGATCAACGAATTCGCGGCGGCCGGATGGGAGATACTAAAGCGCCTCTATTCACTCGTGCTGGTAATGCTGATTGGCGTCGCGGCTTTCAACCTGGTCGCGACGCTGATCATGGTCGTGATGGAAAAGCGCAAGGATATTGCCGTGCTGATCGCGATGGGCGCGACGCCGCGCGATGTCCGCCGGATCTTCGTGCTTAAAGGAATGATCGTCGGCGCGGCCGGAACGCTGGCGGGCCTGATAATTGGCGCAGCAGGATGCTTCACGCTGGCGCGCTACCATTTCATTCATATTCAGAAGGAAATTTACGGCATGTCGACGCCGCCGATCGCGGCGCATCCGCTCGACTTCGCCCTGGTAGCGCTGGCTTCCCTGGCGCTGTGCTTAATCGCGACGTACTATCCCGCGCGAAAAGCGTCGCGCGAAATGCCGGTCGAGGTCTTCCGCTCCTAGCCCATCATCCTCCTCCATCATCCCCGCATCTTCCGGTTCGCCCCGGTGGCGAATCGGAGGCTGCTACGCGGATGGGGCCGGATTGGACGGGGGTTTCGGTGCGACGATCTTCGACTTGCGCACCACGAGCGTCTCGTGGCCGCGCACCTTGATCGTGCGAGCGGGCTCCGAATAATTCGCGGCCGGGCCGTCAGCGCGGCTCGGGCGCGACGAGGTTCGCCGCCGCCGCCAGTTGTTCAGTTCCTGGGAAAGCTTGGCCAGCGATTCGCTGTCGCGCGTCTCCCCGGTTCCGTTTCCGTTCAGTTTCTCTTCTTCGTCACTCATTTCGGGTGCACCCATACGGATCTCTCTTCGTGTAGCGTGATTCCGTTCTCCTTTTGGTTATGGTTGTGGGATCAAATCGCTCAAGTCCTGGAAATTGGTGTCGGGGAACAGCGTATCCGCTGTGTGCGGTTGCTTTGCCTGCTATGCAATTCGGCCGTTCGTGTGGAACGCGTACCGGATCCTGAAACCCGTAACCGGACTATCTGCTTGGAATGATTTTGGAAAAACGATGCTTGGCAGTTTTTATGCGGCGGATCCGGCTCCGGACCCGCCGCTCTGAACTTTGAGTCAGGCCAGGCCTGCGGTTTCCTTATTGAAACAGGCTCTGCATACGCAATGCAAGACCCATGTCGCCTGCGATGCGCAGCTTGCCCGTCATAAACGCCATCTGGCCGTTGAGCTTACCGCTCAACATATCCAGGTAATCCGGCGCGGTCATCGAAATCGTGATGCTCGGCGAGGCATGCGGGCCCTCTTTCACCTCGCAGGTATCGTTGTTGATGATCACGTGCCATTTGCCGCCACCATCGCCCGATAGGTCGAACTGGTAGATCGCGTTCAGTCCCTTGGCGGCCTCCTTGTTGAAACGACTAGGCATTACATCGAAAGCCTGCTTACAGGACGTAGGTGCTGCTTCAGCCATGGAATGGAAAACCTCCTGGGTGAGAGCGGCATTCGCGGCGCTCTTGTGGCGATCTAATCGTTCGTACCAAACCTTGTCAATACCTAACACTGCTTAGGTTGCGGGCAAACTGCGACCCTCGTTGCAGTCATTCGATCGCTGCGCCGCAACTGCGTGACTTGCCGTTTGAGCCACGCTGTTTGCCCGATCGCAAGACCGCCGAACCATCGCGGTCGAAGGGATATGGAACCGTGCACATGCCGAGCCGCGATGCTCAGAATCCGAACACGCTGCCGAGCTTGACCGTGATGATGTTTCCGCTCACGTGCACTGGTGCGGCGTTCTCGGTAATCGTCACAGCTCGATCCTTTTCAGCATCGGTCTTCACCTCTCCGCTGAGGAACGCCTCCTTGCCAATAATCTTGACCGTCACCTTATCCAATCCCGCGGTCGCGAGCTGCGCTTGAACCTGCGCTTGCTGCGTCGCCCATATGGCCATGTCGGTCCCGAGATTGTCAGCCACGCTGGTTACGCCCGGCACCGAGCGCACCGTTCGCTCCGCTAGCAGCTTGTCCTTGTCGTCGAAGACCGTCCCGAACAACACCACCGAGCCGTCCGGATTCGTATAGAACTGGACGCGCCCGAGTTTGCGATTCGATCGCAGCGCCATCGAGACTCGATCGCGCATCGAAGGCGTGGGCTTCGGAGTGGGAGGGCGGCGATGCGGCCGCGGCGTGCGCACCGGCGCCGGTGCAGGCGTCATCACGGCCGCGGGGGTCGGCGACTCCACTGGAACCGGGGTGACAACCGGAGTCGCGGTCGCCGCGAACGAGGCGCCATACTCCGGCGCTTCATCGGGCGCGAGACTCGAAAGCCGCGTACTTAACGCGGACTCGATGGTCGCTTGTTCCGTCGTATCGTGCGCGAAGATTACCGGAAAGTCCGCCTGCACCTGGCCGCCGCCGAACGGCAGGAAGGACCAGCCGGACAGATCCTTCACCACTTCGGCATCGAGACCCGGATTCGGCGCGGTTGAAGTCCGCACGGCGGCGCCGCCCACGGAACCATCGGGCATGACTTTCAGGCTCACGATCATTCCATCGCTGATCGTGGAATCGCCCGCGAGCGCGCGCCGGTATGCATCGAGCAGCGTGCCGCTGCCGTCGTTGAATACCTTGCGCATCGCGTCCGAGTTTCGCTCCGGAGCCGAAGCTGACTCGCCGGTAACTTGAATCGAGATACTGTTGGCGAGCGCCACCAACGGACCCGCCGGCACTGCGGGCGCCGGCGAAACGGCCGCCGACGGCGATGCCAGAGCTCCCTCTTTCGCTCCCGGGCGCGAACTCAGATGCAGCGCCAGCCAGGCGCCGCCGACGAGCGCGATAAGCGCGGCCAGGATGTAGCCGATCGCGCTGAACGGACTGCCTCCAGCGCCACTCCCTTCGTCGGACCCTTGCTCCGGCATCTGGCCGGTAAGCCGTCTTGAAGATTGCGCTGGCGGCGCGGTTGAAATTGCGGTTCGCGCCTGACCTGACGTAGGCGAGGGTCGCGATGACGGAGGCGGCGCGGTTCGCGGCGGGGCCACCGGCGCATCGTGGGTAAGACGCGCTCCGCAGAAATTACAGATGACCTCGCCGGGCTCCGCCTTGCCGCCGCAGATCGGACATTCAATTCCCTGCTCTAGCGCGCCCTGGCGGCCGCTTTCGATAAAGGCGGGACTCGCGTTCACGAGCGCGGTGCCATCCGTCTCGCAAAATGTCTCGGTGTCGGGGTAGGTCTTGTCGCAGCTCGGGCACTTTTTCATCTAGAACGGATGCCTCCAGGTTCGGCGCGCGGCGAAATCGCAGTTGATGATATCTGCGCATTCGAGCGGACGCCAAGCAGGGGTCCACCTTACTCTTCAAGAATCTCTTGCGATCAGACCTTGCTCATCACTTCGTCGCGGAAGCGCTCCAGCGCGGCTAGCTGCTCTTTGGTCGACGGCCCGGCAGCAAAGATGATGCGCGTGACGCCCATCTCCGCGAACTGCTTCACATGCGATACGTTCAGTGGCTGGCCGATCCTCGGAGCCACTGTTATTTCCAGCGGTGTCGCGCGATTGAACGCTCGTTCGTGGGCACGCAGGCGCTCGATGGTACCGCGGGCGCCGGCGATGCTCTCCGCGATTCCGTACCATCCGTCGCCAAGCCGCGCGGTGCGCTTCAGCGCGGGCTCCGTGTGTCCGCCGAAAACGATCGGGGGATGCGGCCGTTGCACGGGTTTGGGCATGAACTTGAAACCCTCGATGCTCACCGTCTTGCCTTCGTAGACGGGGTCACTCTTCGTCCACAGTTCTTTCATCAGCCCGATGTACTCGCGCGTGTGCAGTGCCCGGTCCTTGAAGCTCGCACCGACCGCCTGGAACTCCTCTTCGAGCCATCCGATGCCGATGCCGAAGATGAATCGCCCGCCCGAGAGCACATCGAGGCTCGCCACTGCTTTGGCGGTCGTGAACGGATTGCGAATCGGAAGAACGTAAATGCCGGTCGCAAGCTTGATCGTGCTGGTTATTCCGGCGACGTAGGCGAGCGCGAGCAGCGGATCGTGCAGGGGGGTGTCCGGAGGCGCCGGCATGCGGCCGCTTGACGCATACGGATATGGCGACTTGTACTGGACGGGCAAGATGATGTGTTCGGGTATCCAGAGCGAGTCGAAACCCAGCTCTTCCGCCTTGCGCGCAACAGCCGACAAACTGGACGGCTGCGTCTGCATCATGAACGTCGCGAACTTCATAGCGCTCCTCCGCGTGCCCGCGTATCATTCCCAGGCCGCGCAGTGTCAGAAGCTAGCCCATCGCAAGCTTGCTTAGAAAGCGCGCCGCGGCTGATTTGCCTAGGGATCCGCGGCGATCAGTTGGCCGGTTCGCCCTCGAGCCGGAAGCCGATTCGCACTTCGACCTGAAACACGGGTTCGCCTTTCTTGCTTACCGATCCGCGAATGTCCCTGACCTCGAACCAGTCGATGTTGCGGATGGTCTGCTTCGCTTTCTTGAGCGCGTTGCGCACGGCCTGATGGATGCTGTCTTCCGAGACTCCGACCACCTCGATGATTTTGTAGGTCTGGTCAGGCATGGTTCCCTCCTGGCGCGCAGAGGTGCACGCGATTTATTCCACGGTCAAATCCACGGCGAAGACCGAAGGGTCCTCGATGGTACGCATGTCGAGATGGAACGCATCTTTGCCGACCCGCCCGATTATCCGCGCCCGGCGAAACATCGCGGCGATGGCGTTCGGCGAGATGTCCGGATGCGTGATGCTCACGGCGGCGGAAGGCAACGCTTCGCTCGGCAGCGATCCCGATCCGGTCTCGGAGTCCGCATCAGTCACGTCAACTTTGAATTGGCCGCCGAGGTGCTGCGCGATTATTTCGCGCGCCTGAGCCGCAACCGTGCGAAGCTCGGCGGGCTTCCGGCGCATCAGGCGCAGCGTCGGAATCTGGCCGGCAATATCGTCCGACCGCAGGTAGATTCGCAGCGTCGCCTCGAGCGCCGCGAGCGTGAGCTTGTCGCAGCGCAGCGCCCGCTTCAGCGGATTCGCCTTGAGCTTGTCGATCAAGTGCCGCCGCCCGACAACCAGTCCCGCTTGCGGGCCGCCCAGCAGCTTGTCGCCCGAAAACGTCACGATCGCGGCGCCCGCCGCGATTCGATCCGCCACAATTGGCTCGCGCGGCAAGCCATACTGCGACAGATCGATCAGCGCGCCAGAACCGAGATCCTCGACTACCTCGACGCCACCCTCGCGGCCGATCGCGACCAGATCCTCCAGCCGCACTTCGCTAGTGAACCCGACGACGCGGTAGTTCGAAGGATGCACCTTCATCAGGAGCGCCGTCTCAGGGCCGATTGCGTTCACGTAGTCGCGCGGATGCGTCCGGTTGGTCGTGCCGACCTCGCGCAGGCGCGCGCCACTTCGCGTCATCACGTCGGGAATCCGGAACGAACCGCCAATTTCTATCAGCTCGCCGCGCGACACCACCACTTCGCGTCCCGCAGCCAGCGTGCTGAGCACAAGCAGCACTGCGGCAGCATTGTTGTTGACGACGGTCGCCGCCTCGGCGCCGGTCAGCGCGCACAATTCTCCCTCGACGATCGCGTCGCGGTCGCCGCGCTCGCCGTTTGCCAGGTCGTATTCGAGGTTCAGCGCCGAACGCGCAGCCTGCTCGACCGCCTCGATCGCCGACTCGGCAAGAATGGCGCGGCCCAGGTTTGTATGCAGGACTACTCCGGTCGCATTCACGACCGGCTTCAGCATCGGCTCGTCCGCGACAATCGCATCGCCGGCGCGCCGGGCGATTTCGGCGATCATCGATGCCCGGTCGGCGTCCGGCTTGCGCCGCCCCGCAACAATCTCCGCGCGCAGCCCGTCGGCCGCGCGCGACACGATCATCTTGAGATAGTCGCGGCTCAGGGCTTTGGCATGCGGCCCCGTCTCTACCGCGCGAAGGCATTCATCGACCGGCGGCATCGCGCGCAAAATGGCCGCGCGATTATCGGGTTCCTTCGGACGAGTGCGTTCGGATGCCACGGGCGGATTATCGGAGAGCGCCCGGCCCAGAGGCAAGCGCGAAGAAGTTACGATGCGAGAGGCGCCGTTTCCAGGGCTTCCTGCGCCTCGGCGATGACCTTTAGCTTCGTGAGCAGAAGGAAGGCGCATCCCAAGGCGAAGATTGAGCAGATGACCACTGCGACACGCGGGCTCAGATGCTCTCCAATGAATCCGACGCCCAGGCTTCCGAGCGGTGCGGTGCCGATAAACGAGAGCGTGTAGATGCTCATGACGCGGCCACGCAGTTCGTCGGACACGAATGTTTGAAGCATCGTGTTCGTGGTTACCATGTGGTTCATCAGTCCGGCGCCGATGAGCGCCTGCGCGATCAGCGAGAGGGCCATCCACCTGGACACGCCAAACACGAAAATTGCCGCCGCCATGCAGAACAATCCGAAGACCAGATTCTGGCGCAGTACGCGGGGCTCATCGGGGCGCGAATTCATGACGATCGCGGCGGCGACCGCGCCCAGCCCCTGCGCCGCCATCAGGAATCCGTAGCCGCGCGCGCCGCTGTGCAGAAGATCGCGCGCGAACATCGGCACCAGCAGCATGTACTGGACCGCGAAGCCGCTGCTGATCGCGACCAGCAGTAGCAGGTAGAAGCTCGGGCGATGATGCCACACGTAGGCGAGCCCTTCGCGCACCTGCCGCAACATCGCGGAGCCGATCTGGCGGCGTTCGCGCCGCGGAGTGTCCATTTCTAGCAGGCCCCAGATGACCGCGAGGAAACTCACGCCGTTGAGCAGAAAGCACCCGGTGACGCCGATCACCGCGATCAGAAGACCAGCGATCGCGGGCCCGACCATCCGCGCGCCGTTGAAGATTATAGAATTCATCGCGATCGCGTTCGACATATCTTCCTTACCAACCATCTCGACTACGAATGCCTGCCGGCCCGGCATGTCGAACGAACTCACGAACCCGTTGAGCGCGGCAAGGATGATCACATGCTCGACGCGGACCACGCCCATCCAGGTCAGCGCGGCCAGAACGAACGCGCTCAGCATCAGGAGCGTCTGTGCGACGATTATCATGCGGCGGCGATCGACATGATCGACGACCACGCCCGCAAACAGACCCACCAGCACGATCGGCGTGAAGCCGGCGAATGCGACCAGCCCCAGCGCCATGGGAGAATTGGTGAGCTTGAGGACCAGCCACGCCTGCGCGACCGATTGCATCCAGGTGCCGATCAACGAGACGAGTTGCCCCGCAAAAAACAAGCGGAAATTGCGGTGCCGCAAGGCGCGGAACGCGGACAGCCGCGTTTCCCAGGCCGAGTGGAGTTCGGGCAACTCGCCGGGCGTATCAGCCTCGGCGGCTTCTATCTCGGGCACGCTATCGATGGTGGCGACCTCTTCCGAATGCTGAAGACAGTCTTAATTTTGCCAGAGCGAGCCAACGCAATCGAGCGGGTTGCCGGCGCGCGGCGGCTTTGCAACGCTTGACGATGTGAATCTTGCCCAAATTGAAATTCGCTACCGCGACGCGAAAGGCGCTGCGCACAGCCTGGAGATTGCTCATCCCGCGGGTGCGGTCGAGGTTTCCCGCAACGATGGCCACGCGGCGAGCACCGCGCGGTTCGAATATTCCGATCGGGGCATCGTCGCGCGCGCGCGAATCGTCAATCAGGGCGAGACTCCGATCAAGCTCGATGCCGCATGGTTTGCGGTTGCGACCGGTTTCGATGCTGCCGCAGCCGCGCGATTCTTCAAGCACGGCTACCAGTCCTGGAGCGCCTCCGGCGCGGCCGTCGTGGGACAGACCCACGAGAATCGCTACGACAAGATGTCCCGGGTTGTCCGCATCAACCATCAAAGCGAAGTGGTTCGCCCGGCTGAAGCGCCCGAAGCTGCCACTTCGGAGTTGTTCACGATTGTCGAAGGCGCCAACGGCGAACGCGTTCTGGCGGGTTTCATCGATGCCACTTCCAGCCTGACCACGCTTACCGTCCTGGCGCCCGACGCGATTCTGGGGCGCGCGCTCCTGGATGGAGTGGAACTCGCCCCGCACGCGACGCGCGAACTCCCGCCGCTGTACTTCACACGGTCGCGCGAACCGGCGGCGCGGCTCGCGACGCGATGGGCCTCGAAGATCGGCGACGCAATGAAGGCGCGAACTCAAGCGCCGTTCCAGCGCGGATGGTGCTCCTGGTACCACTACTTCCACGCGATCACGGAAGATGCACTGCGCGCGAACCTTCGCACACTGGCCGCGATGCGCGACCAATTTCCGATCGAAGTCGTGCAGCTCGATGACGGCTTCCAAGCCGCGCTGGGCGATTGGGATCGGACCAACGCCAAATTTCCCAGCGGACTGAAAAGGATCGCCGCCGAAATCCGTGGCGCCGGCTTTGCCGCTGGAATCTGGACGGCGCCGTTTCTCGCGGCACGCGATTCAGAGCTGATGCGGGTTTATCCGGGTTGGCTGATTCGCCATCACAGCGGCGAGCCATTGCGCGCAGGCTACAATCCGAACTGGACGCATGACGAAGACAAATTCGCTTATGCCCTGGACCCGAGCAATCCCGATTTCCAGCGGCATCTCGAAGTGCTGTTCCGAAAACTGGTCGAAGAGTTTGGATATTCGTACCTAAAACTCGATTTTCTGTACGCCGCCGCGGCCGAGGGTGCCCGCTACGATCCGAATCTGACGCGCGCCGAAGCGCTCAGCCGCGGGCTTCGCGCGATTCGGGCGGGCGCCGGCGACAGCGTCTTTATCCTCGGATGCGGCTGCCCCCTGGGCCAGGCCGTCGGAATCGTCGACGGCATGAGAATCGGGCCCGACGTATCGCCGTTTTGGGTCGGCGCCGGGTCCGGCGATCCATCCACCGTGCACGCTCTCGATGCGATCATCGCGCGCAGCTTCATGCATCGCCGGTTATGGCTCAACGATCCGGATTGCCTGATGCTGCGGGCCAGCGAGACGAGACTCACCGTTGACGAGCGAGTGGCGCTGGCCAGCGTGATCGCCGGCAGCGGCGGAATGCTGCTCATCTCCGACGATATGGCGCTGCTGTGCGAGGCTGAAAGCGCGCTCTATCGCGAAGCCGCGGCGCTCGGCGCGGAAATGGATTCCGGTGTTGAACCGGAGCCGATTGTGGCGCTGGACCTCATGGACAATGCGCCGATCCGCGGGCTGGTGAAGGAAACGCGCGATGGCGCGCTGGCGATGATTCTCAACCGCGGCGAATCGCCGCAACGGTTCGATCTGAACAGCCTCGGCGACGGTACGTTTCACATACGCGCGCTTGGCGGCCAGGAAGGAGACGCTTCCGGCACAATTGATCTTCCACCGCACTCCGCGCGCATCGTGCGGATGAACAAAAAGATAAGCCCAGCGACGACGCTGCGCGTCCATTGAGTCTGTCGATTTTTGAAACGCTTAAGGGTGATCACTCAGAGCCAACTGCAATGCGAACATTGTTGATCCTGGATTGCTCAACACAAAATTCCGGAATGACACAGAAACGCAGCCGTTTCCGTGGTAAGTCGAGCGCTTTGCAGGGTTAATTGGGTTCGTTTTGTAAAAAAACACATGCTCGAGCCTCCGTTGATTCGGTCAGCTCCGATGGTCTTCTTGGTCACCAGGAAGGGGCCGCCCTCAACTTCCGGAAGCGGTGCGACGGCGGCAAGAAAAGCGGACGAATATGCCGAGGAGACCATACACGAGAGCGTACGCGCCCGCGCGCATCGCGTCGAAGTCTAAAAAAGTATAGCTCGTGCCTAACAAGTGGCGCTTTCCTCACGCGTCTGGAAGGAAATCACGCGGCGAAGGAATGCCGCGCGAGATCCTTCACTGCGCAGACTGCAGAGGCCCCTCTCGCTCCGCTCAGCGCGCCGAAGCGGCGGTTCAGGATGACGGAATAGCTGGTGAAGTCATTTGTGGGACATCACACCAGCAAAGGCGGTTGAAAAAAGATTTCACCGTTCAAATCAAAGAATTCAAATCATGGGTCTGAAAAAATGGGTGGCGCGGGCGTCCCTGCCCGCGGATCGAGACCGTCGACAAACAAAGTCCTTCGCCTCCCGGGAGAAGGGGGCGTTGCGCGCCGGATGAGCGTCAGCGGATTCATCACGAATAATTGGTGGAAATGCGAGGGTCCCTCACCCGCCGCGCAATTTGCCAGGGCATTCGCGCGGCACCCTCTCCCGCTTTGCGCCCGCGGCCAAGCCGCGGACGCGGGCGAGGGGCGAAAATCGACAGCCTCGATCGATGCGCGGACTTTCTTCCGCGCCACCATTCCGCCCCTTAGACTGCTGCGAGTTCCATCACGCTCGCGCCCGGACTGGCGTGCAGAATCGCGCGCGCGGGCTCCGCTTCAATCCCCAGCGGAGCATAATACTCGCGATCCAGCGCTTCGATTACGCGTGCGGCGCCACCCGAACGGCAAAGCGCGACGATCGAGCCGCCGAATCCCGCGCCGGTGAGGCGCGCGCCGAGGGCGCCAGCCCGCCGCGCGCATTCGACCATCGCGTCGAGGCGCGCCGTGCTGCACTCGAAATCCTCCGCCAGGCTCCGATGGGAAGCGTTCATTAGCGCACCCATCTCATCAAGGGCACCCTCTTCGAGAACGCGAGCCGCACGAATAACCCGTTCGGTCTCGGTAAGCACGTGACGCGCGCGCCGCAGCACCTCGAGCGGGCGCGACGGATCCAGCACGACCCGTGTCGCACCCTCGCCCAAAATCTCGCGCGCCAATTCGTCAGAGGACACGCCCAGCACGCGCGCGGCGTCACCCAGGTCGGGAGCGATCGGCTCGGGCGCAACCTGCCTCAGCGCAGCGACCAGCGCCGCCGCGTTCCAATCCGGCGCCTGGCGGATAACGTCGCCGAGTATCCGCACGCCGCTGAAACCCGCCGCGCCCGCGAGAAAGCGTGCGGCCAAGCGACATTCGACGACGCGCCGATTGTATTCGGTGCGCACCTTGCCGGATTTGTCGGCCATCTCCCGGCTATCTGCCACCACCAGTGCCGCGTCGGACGGCATCTTGACGGCCCGCGCGCGTAGCGGGTCGAATTCGACAAAGAGCGCGTGATCGCGCTGGCCCAGAATGGACGCCGCCTGATCCATCCCGCCCGCCATGGTGCCGACGTACCATTCGCTGCGCGCGACCATCGCCGCCGTCTCGATGGCGGGCAGCTCAAGCCCGTTAACCGTCATGAACGCCAGCGCCGCCGAGACGGTGAGCGCCGCCGATGACGAGAGGCCGGCGGCAGCAGGCACGCGCCCGTCAATGAACATCCGCGCACCGCGCATCGCCGCCGCGTCGACGCCGCGCGCCGCGCAATGATCGATCACGCCCTGCACGGCGGCTTTCACGTAGTTGGCCCAATCGCCCGTCGCGTAAGGCGGAATTTTGCGATCGATCGCAAAGGCTCGCGCCGGATACGAGCGGTCCGCATTGCTCAGCGTTATTTCGCGCGATGAAGACGCTGCCGCGACGATGATCGTCGATCGATCGATCGCGATCGGCAGCACGGGCAGGCCGCTGTAGTCCGTGTGCTCGCCAATCAGATTGACGCGGCCGGGCGCACGCACAGCAAAAAGCCGCGCATCCGCACCTGCAACGGCACGAGCCTCGCCGGCGAGCATCGCAACCCGCGCCAACTCCGAATTGTCCCATTGCTCGCCGGTCATGGTTGCCGCTTCTTGAAATGTGCGCGCGCCGCTTCGAGATCTTCCGGCGTGCCGACATCGCTCCAAAAGCCATGCATCTCGACCGCGCGAACGACCCGTCCGTCCGCAATCATCGCGGCGATCGCTTGCGGAAGTTCCAATTCGCCGCGCGAGGATGGTTCAAGCCGCGCAATGTAATCGAATAACAGCGGCGTCGCCGCGAATAGCCCCGCATTGTTCCAATTGGTGGTCGAAGTCCCGCGGCCGGGCTTCTCGACGAGCCGCTCGACGCGCATGTCGGGCGCGACGTATGTCGCCGCGCCGCGCCACGGATCATCGACGCTATTCACCGCGAGCAAAAGGTCGTAGTCCGCCTGCTTCGCCGCGCCGAGGAAGCGCGGGTAATTCTCGCGATCCATCAGGATGTCGCCCCAGCCGAATATGAAGCGCGCTTCGCCGGCAAGCAGGTCGCGCGCCGCCAGCATCGCCCCCGCGGTTCCATCGAGCTGCCGCTGCCGAGCCGCATGAATCGTCACGCCGGCGTTGGCTTCTGCGAACTCCCCGCACCATTGCGCGATTTGTTCGCCGAGATAGCCCTCCACGATGATGAATTCGTGAAGCCCGCCCTCGATAAGCCCACCTACAATATGCGCAATCAGCGGCGCGCCGGCCACGTCGAGCAGCGGCTTCGGCGTATGCTCCGTCAGCGCACCGAGCCTGGTGCCCCGCCCTGCGGCGAACAGGACCGCCCTGCGAATCGCCATGCGCGGCAGCATAGCAGCGGGCGCTGTACTTTGCTGGCAGGCGAGGATTTCTTAGGATAAGAGTAGGTTTCGAGCGATATCGCATGTTCGGTGAAATAAATCCGCGCGCCAAAGCCAAGGCGCCTTTCGTCTCTATCGAGGAAGCCATCGAAGAGACGCGCCGCGGCCACATGATCATCATGATGGACGATGAGCAGCGCGAGAACGAAGGCGACTTGAGCATGGCGGCGGAGAAAGTCACTCCCGAGGCGGTCAATTTCATGGCCAAGTTCGGGCGCGGACTGATCTGCCTGCCGATGGCCGCCGAGCGAATCGACCGGCTCGGGCTCAGCATGATGGTCGGTGACAACCAGGCTCCCCTGGGCACCGCGTTCACGACCTCGATTACTGCGCGGCGCTGCACCGGTTCGGGACAGTCGGCACACGATCGCGCGATCACCATCCTGCAGGCGACTCGTGAAGATGCGAGTGGGTCCGAGTTCATCAGTCCCGGTTATGTTTATCCGCTGCGCGCACGCGATGGCGGCGTGCTGGTGCGCACGGGACAGACCGAAGGCGCGGTCGACCTCGCGCGGCTGGCAGGCCTCAAGCCGGCCGGCGCCATCTGCGAGATTCTGAAAGACGACGGCACGATGGCGCGGCGCGACGATCTGGTCGAGTTCGCGCGCACTCACAATCTCAAGATTGTCACCGTCGCCGACATTATTGAGTATCGGCTGCGCAACGAAACGATGGTCCATCGTATCGCCGAGGCGGAGCTTCCGACCCAGTTCGGTGACTTCAAGGCGATCGTTTATCGCAACCAGATCGACTACACCGAGCATCTGGTGCTGGTGATGGGTAAGATCGACCCGCAGAAGCCGGTCCTCGTGCGCGTGCACCGGGAATATCTCCCGGGCGATGTGTTCGGCGTCGAGTCGCGCAACACGCGCAACCTGCTCCGTGCCGCAATGGAACGAATCGCGGAGGCGGGAGAAGGCGTGCTGCTGTATCTGAAGCGCGAATCCAACGTGATCGCCGCCGAACTTGATGGATCGAACGGCCGCGGCGGACGCCGGCCGAGCACGCGCTACGGCACCACCGAAGCGGACTTCCGCGACTACGGCGTCGGCGCGCAGATTGTGCGCGACGTCGGCGTGCGCAAGATGATCATCATGTCCGATGCGACTCCGCGCCTTGCCAACCTGCCCGGTTATGGGCTTGAGATAGTAGGTTCGGTACCCTTGTCAGCCAGCAACGGCAAATCCGCAAATTCCGGCAAATAGCGGGACCGTACGCGCGGAACCCGCGACTGGCGGGCGGCGTTGTACCTGATGATGAATCGCGTAATTCGAATTGGCTGTCGCGCTCCGTCAAACCGCCGTCTGAGCGCGGCGTCGCTGTTCGTCCTCGCCGCAATCCTGGGCTTCGCGATTCCTGCCTTCGCGCTGCCTAAGCCGAATGAAATTGTCGAGATAACTTCGCTAAAGCTCGACCATCCGCTAGTCGCCGGCCAGACCAGTAATCTCGAGATCGATGCGATCGTTATGGCCGGATGGCATATCAACTCGGACCGTCCCCTGAGCGAGGATTACATCCCGACGGCTGTCGCCGTGGTCCCACCGGCATCGATCACGGTGGGCCCAGTTCAATATCCCAAGGCCGAGGAAGTGGCGCTGGAATTTTCCGGCGGCGACAAACTCTCGGTCTTTTCGGGGTTCCTGGTAGTCTCCGTACCGCTCAAGGCTGCCGCGGACTACAAACCCGCGCCCGGGCAGGATTTAGCGGTCTCCATCGACTACCAAGCCTGCAACAATCTGCAGTGTCTCAGGCCGGCCTCGGTAAGCTCGACCGTCGCGCTCGATTCGCTCCCAGCTTCAGCTCCGAGCGGCGGAGCGGCCGCCTCGGTCGCACAAGATTCCGCAACTGGCACCGGGCTTGGCGAGTCCGAGCACGTACTCGATGACATATTCGCGCACCATGGATGGTTCCTCGGCTTTCTGGCGGTGCTGCTCGGCGGGCTCGCGCTGAACCTTACGCCCTGCGTCTATCCACTGATCGGGGTAACGATCGCATACTTCGGCAATCAAGGCGGCGGGCCGAGGCGCGTGCTCGTGCTCGCGATCGTCTACGTGCTGGGAATCGCCCTGATGTTCTCAGCGGTCGGCGTGGCGGTCGCGCTTTCCGGCGGGCTGTTCGGCGCCGCGTTGCAGAATCCGATCGTGCTATCGGCGCTGGCCGCTATGATGGTGACGCTGGCGCTTTCGAGTTTTGGATTGTTTTCGCTGCAGCCGCCGCAATGGATGATGAGACGGGCCGGCATCGCGCGGCCCGGCTATGCGGGCTCGTTGCTGATGGGCTTCGGGATGGGCGTGGTGGCGGCACCGTGCATCGGTCCTATCGTGCTCGGGCTGTTGCTGATGGTCGAGCGGAGCGAAAGTCCGCTGTTCGGCTTCGCGTTATTCTTCACGCTCGCGGTTGGCCTCGGTTTGCCATACATCGCGCTCGCGCTGGCGGCCGGAAGCATCCGCCAGCTTCCGCGCTCCGGCGAATGGCTCGCGTGGGTAGAGCAGTTGTTCGGCTTCATTCTGATCGGTCTCGCGCTATATTTTCTGGAACCCGTCGTTCCGCATCATCTGCTCAGCCGCGCGCTGCCATTCTATGCCGCTGCCGCGGGCATCTGGCTCGGATTTGTCGCGCGCGCCGGCCGCGCCTGGCAGCCGTTTCTGGTTTTTCGATCGATCGTCGGGGTCGCGGCCGTGGCTGCGCTGATTTACTTCGTCATCCAGCGGCCAGGCGCGCAGCCGTTGACCTTCGAGCCGTTCAATCCTTCCTTGATCGCGACCGCAAGCGAAACACGCAAGCCAGTGCTAATCGATTTTTCCGCGGATTGGTGTATTCCGTGCCGCGAGATGGAGCATTCGACCTTCATCGATCCGTCAGTCGTCAGGGAAGCGTCGCGCTTCGTGCGGATGCGCGCGGATTTGACGCATCAGGACAAGACCAACGAAGCATTGATGAGCCAGTACCAGATTCAGGGCGTACCAACGACTCTGATCATCGATTCCTCGGGACACGTGCAAGTGCGCAAGGTCGGCTACATCGGTTCCAACGAGTTCCTCGCCGACCTCCGCCGCACCGACTGAAGAAGAGGCGAAGCAGAATCCGCAGATTACGCAGATTAGAAGGCAGACTCAGAAAATCAATCTGCGTGATCCGTGGATTCGGTTTGATTCAGAGGAGTGACAGCCATGATCATTGCGCAGATTACCGACCTTCACGTCGTCGCGAGAGACCGGCTGTGCTATCGCCGGGTACCGACCAACGAGCAGCTCGCGCAGGCGATCGCGCATATCAACGACTTCGACCCGGCGCCCGATGTGGTAATCGCGTCAGGCGATCTCACCGATCACGGCCGTCCGGAAGAGTATGAAGTGCTGCGCGAAATCCTGTCGAAACTGAAGGCGCCAATCTTCGTCATTCCCGGAAATCACGATCGGCGCGACGCATTGAGCCAAGCTTTCGCGGACCAACGCTACATGCCACGGCCAGGCGCGGCGTTCATCAACTATGCGGTCGAGGATTTTCCGCTCCGGCTGGTCGGTTTGGATACCACCGTTCCGGATCATCATCACGGAATGATGTGCGAGGATCGGCTGCTATGGCTCGATGATACGCTGCGTGCCCGCCCGGATTTTCCGACGTTCATTTTCATGCATCACCCGCCTTTTCGCACCGGCGTTCAATGGATGGACGCGGCCGGGCTTCACGGCGGCCGTAAGATGGAGGAAATAGTCGCGAAGCATCGGCAAGTGGTGCGCGTTGCGTGCGGTCATATCCATCGACCGATTCATCTTGCGTGGGGCGGCACAATCGCATCGACCTCACCGAGCACCTGCCATCAGGTATCGCTGAATCTGACCGGGCGCGGCGGTTTCGATTTCATCATGGAGCCGCGGGCGATCCAGCTTCACGTTTGGGATCCCAGCTATGGCCTGGTCTCGCACACAAGCTATGTCCCGAATGCGTACGAGCACGTGGATATGCTCGCCAGTCTCGAAGCGGACGCGCGCAGGAAAATGCTCAGCGACGCGCGACGTGTGTATGAGGAGATGTGCGCGGAGGAATACGAAAGGGACTGACCATCGAAGCGCCGCTATCCGGCGGAAGAATAGCCGCCATCCACCGCGATTCTCGCTTCGCGAAAGCGCTTGCGGGGCGAAGATAATACCGGCTCGGCGGGGCGCTTCCCAATCCGCCGCGCATCTTGGTACGGTTTGTCCCGGTGCAGTGCGGGTTTCCGCGCGCGAGGTCGGCAATGGCTAATCCCGGTGAAAGCTTCGTTCGAGATCTTTTCGCGATGGTCAAGGAGCGCCGCTCGTTTGGCCGCCATCCTTTGTGGGGCAAGATCAGCGAGGGCAAGGTCTCGCGCGAGGGAATGAAGACCTTCGCCGCGCAATTCTTTCTCCAGGTGCGGGAATTTCCGCGCGCGGTGAGCGCCCTGCACTCGCGATGCTACGACGCCGAGGAACGGCTCAAACTGGCCGAGAGCCTCTACGAAGAGGAGACCGGCAAGATTTCCGGCAGCGCGCCCCACCCCGAACTGTTCATCCGCTTCGGAACGGGGCTCGGCATGGAACGCGGCGAACTGACGGACGCCACTCCCCTGCCCTCGACGGCGTCGCTTATCGATTGGTTCGAACTCTCGACCAAGGATCGTTCGTTTGCCGAGGGAATCGGCGCCATCAACGTGGCCGCCGAGGGTCAGGTGGTCACCAATTTCGGCCCCTTCGCGCGCGCACTGGAAAAACACTATGGGCTCAGCCGCGACCAAGTCGCGTTCTTCGATGTGCACGAACTGGCGGACCGCGATCACAGCGATGTCGGCGACAATATCTTGAGCCAGATGACGCTCGGCGAATCCGATCGCACCAGGATTCGCGTCGCGGTAAATCGATCGCTCGATTTGTGGTGGCAGTTCTTCGACGGAATCGAGCGCGCGTGCGCGTGATCGGCGTGCTCGACCGTAGCTAATTCGCAACGCTTCCAGTTCCTTCGCTGCGTTCTTCTTAGCCCAGACATGCCAAGCCTCATTCTAGTCTAGAATCTAGTTTTATTATCAGGTAGATAATCGCTCGCGAAGTGGTTGCTCATCCGGCGAGAAGCTACTGGTAATAATTCCCTTTTTCTGTACATTTTCTCGGTTTTGGAGTACTATGGTAAACAGTGTTTGATTTAGGACATTCAGTACTGATGAATTCCTTTACTTTTCGCCTCGGAAGGAATATTCTTTTAAATGGCTGTGGAGGGGATGGGAAGGTAATCCAGCCGCTCTTTATTTATGGCACAAAAGCAGGGTTCTGAAGGCTACGGCGCGGATTCGATCAAAGTTCTGGAAGGTCTTGAAGCGGTCCGCAAACGGCCCGGCATGTACATCGGCGACACGGCCGAGCGCGGGTTGCATCACCTCGTCAACGAAATCGTAGACAACTCGGTAGACGAAGCCCTGGCCGGCTACTGCACCGAAATCAACGTCGAGATCCTGGGCGACGATCGCATTTCGATCGAAGACAATGGCCGCGGAATTCCGGTCGGGATGCATTCGACCGAGAAACGCTCCGCCCTCGAAGTCGTCCATACCGTTCTCCACGCGGGCGGCAAGTTCGAGCGCAGCGCCTACAAGGTTTCGGGCGGACTGCATGGCGTCGGCGCATCTGTCGTTAATGCGTTGAGCGAGGAGTTCGAGGTCGAAGTCCGCCGCGAGGGCAAAGTCTATTTCCAGCGCTACGAGCGCGGCGTCCCCAAAAGCAAGGTCGAGGAACGCGGCGCGACGAAAATAACCGGCACCAAGACCACCTTCTCGCCGGACCCGACAATCCTCAATGAGGTCAAATTCAAATACGAGATCGTCGCGCGCTACTTGCGCGAGCTCGCGTACCTGAACGCCGGCCTCAAAATCCGGCTGCGCGACGAGCGCACCGGCAAGCAGGAAGAGTTTCATTACGAGGGCGGAATCGCGGAATTTGTCGAATCGCTCGCGGAAGGTAACGAAGCGGTGCACGACGTGATCTTCTTCAAAGGCGTGAAAGAAGGCGTCGACATCGAAGTGGCGATGCAATGGACCGACTCCCTGCACGAAGTGCTTTTCACTTACGCCAACAACATCCACACCGTTGAGGGCGGCACTCATCTGTCGGGCTTCAAATCCGCGCTCACCCGCACAATAAATTTCTACGGGCAGAAGAACGGGCTTTTCAAAAACAAGGACATGCGGTTCGAAGGCGACGACACCCGCGAGGGTTTGGTCGCGATCGTGAGCGTCAAGCTTGGCGAGCCGCAGTTCGAAGGCCAGACCAAGACCAAGCTGGGCAACTCCGAGGTCGAAGGCCTGGTCGCGGCGCTCGTCAATGAAAAGCTGGGCGAATATCTCGAGAAAAACCCCTCGGTCGCCAAGAAAGTCATCAACCGCGCCCTGGAAGCCGCCGCGGCTCGCGAAGCGGCTCGCAAAGCCAAGGAACTCGTCCGGCGCAAAGGCGCGCTCGATTCCGGTTCGCTGCCGGGCAAGTTGGCCGACTGTTCGGAGCGCGACCCCGCGCGCAGCGAATTATTCCTGGTAGAGGGGCAATCCGCAGGCGGGACGGCCAAGGAAGGCCGCGACCGCAAGACCCAGGCGATCCTACCGTTGCGCGGCAAAATTCTGAACGTGGAGCGCGCACGCATAGACAAGATGCTGTCCTCGACCGAGCTGCGCGTGCTGATCACCGCGCTCGGGATGGGGATCGGCAAGGACAAGGAACTCGCGAAGCTCCGCTACCATCGAATCGTGATCATGACCGACGCGGACGTCGATGGCTCGCACATCCGCACGCTGCTGCTCACGTTTTTCTTCCGCCAGTTCATCGAGATTATCGAGAATGGCTACCTGTATGTCGCGCAGCCTCCGCTGTTCCGCGCCAAGAAGGGCAAGACCGAGCGCTATCTGAAAGACGAGAACGCGCTCGAAGATTACTTGACCGACCTGGGCTCCGAGGCCGTCACGCTCGAGTCCGGCAAGGGCAAGGATGCGCGCGAGTTCAAAGGAGCACCGCTCAAGACCCTGGTGCGCAAGGCGCTCCACCACGATCGCTGGTTCGAGGCGCTGGAGCGCCGCTCCAAGGAAGGTCCGGTGGTGGCCGCGCTCGCCAGGCTCGCATCCGACAAGACGATCACCGACGCGAATTTCGAGTCCGAAAAGGCGGCCAAGCAGATGGCCGACGCGCTGCGCAAAGAGATCAAGAACGACAACCTGACCGCGCAGGTGCGGCAGGATGGGACAGATCGATGGCACGTCGTAATGGCTCACAGCCACAACGGCTCGACGCCGCCCACGATCGTCGATCTTGCGCTCTTCCATTGCGGCGAGCTGCGCGAGATTCGCCGCCTGGAGCCTGAAATCGACGCGATCAAATCTCCTCTGAAGCTCAAGACCGGCGATGAACAGCGCACGGTCGAGACGCTGAAGGCGGTCGCCGATGCAGTCGTGGAGGCGGGCAAGAAGGGCCTGGATATTTCGCGCTACAAGGGCTTGGGCGAGATGAACGCGGGGCAGCTCTGGGAGACCACGATGAATCCCGAGACGCGTTCGATGCTGAAGATTCAGATCTCGTCGGTGGAAGAGGCGGAGGAGATTTTTACCAAGTTGATGGGCGATCAGGTCGAGCCGCGCCGGCAGTTCATCGAGGAATACGCGCTCGACGTCCGCAACCTCGACACCTGATTCATATGCTCAGGTGCGCGCGCACCGCGGCTTCGCGCCCCGCTCATTCATCGCATGGGACCGAGAGAGCTTCTGCATGATGAGATTCGCGCTATGGCAACGAATTGCGCGGTCTGCGACCGCGATGCGCGCGATGCGGAGGAGGCCATGAGCATCGCGCTGGACCTCGCCGACATCGCGCATCCCGAAGACGCTTTCGACATCGACCTGATGTGGCATCGCCGTGAGCGCCATCGCGAAAAGATCCTCGGAAAAATCAAAACCTGGGCGGCTCTGAGCCAAGGCGAATGCAGCTGAATTTTCACAACGATCGACTTCCTGAATTAGTGGGAGCGCCGAGCTAAATGGCAGAGACCAACGGCAACGAACCAATCCGCAACGAACCCTCGCTGCTGAATATCGAAGATGACATGCGGCAGTCCTACCTGGACTACGCGATGTCGGTGAATATCGGGCGCGCGCTGCCGATGATCCAGGACGGCCTCAAGCCCGTGCATCGCCGGATTCTCTACGCCATGTTCCGTATGGGGCTGCTCGCAAATCGCCGCTACACCAAGTGCGCGGGCGTGGTCGGCGAGGTGCTGGCCAAATATCATCCGCACGGCGACATGGCGGTTTACGATGCGCTCGCGCGCATGGCGCAGCCCTTCAGCATGCGCTACCCGCTGATCGACGGGCAGGGCAACTTCGGCTCCGTCGACGGCGACCCGCCCGCCGCCTACCGTTACACCGAATGTAAGCTCACGCGGCTGGCGGAACGGCTGCTCCTCGATATCGACAAGGACACGGTAGATTTCGGCCCCAACTTCGATGGTTCGCAGCAACAACCGGAAGTTCTGCCCGCACAGATTCCGAACCTGCTGATCAACGGCTCCGACGGAATCGCGGTCGGGATGGCGACCAACATCCCGCCCCACAACCTGACCGAAGTCTGCAACGCGCTGCTCGCGCTGATCGAAAAGCCGGACCTTCCGCTCGAAAAAATTCTCGACATCATTCCGGGCCCGGACTTTCCGACCGGCGGACAGCTTCTCGGCCGCCAGGCAATCCGGCAGGCATACATCACCGGTCGCGGAACGCTGATGATGCGGGCGCTGGCCGCGATTGAAACCGACAAGCGTTCCGGCCGCGCGTCCATAATCGTGCGCGAAATTCCCTACCAGGTGAACAAAGCGCGGTTGATCGAGCGGATGGCGGAGCTGGTCAACGACAAGCGAATCGACGGAATCAGCGACCTGCGTGACGAATCGGACCGCGACGGCATGCGGATCGTAATCGAGCTGAAGCGTGACGCCGAACCGCGCGTCGTGCTCAATCAGCTCTACAAGCTCACCCAGATGCAGCAGGGCTACGGCATCATCATGCTGGGCATCCACGAAGGACGCCCGCGCGAGATGAACCTGCGCGAGATCCTGTTCACATTCCTGGAGCATCGCAAAGTCGTTCTGACCCGCCGCACCCAATTCGAGCTGCGCGAGGCGGAAGCGCGCTTGCACATCCTGGAAGGCTTGCTCATCGCGCTCAAGAACCTGGACGCGGTCATCAAGCTGATTCGCAACTCCAAGGACGCCGAATCCGCGCGCTCGGGGTTGATGAAGCAATTCAGCCTGTCGCAGCTTCAGGCGCAGGCGATCCTGGATCTCACCTTACGCCGCCTGACTTCGCTGGAGCGCGAGAAGATCGAGACCGAACATAAGGAAACGACGGAGACCATCAAGCGGCTAAAGAAAATCCTTACCGACGAGCGCGAGCTGTTGAGACTCATCGCCGCCGACCTCGCGGAAATCAAGGAAGAGTTCGGCGATGCGCGGCGCACGCAGATCATCGAGGCCGAGGGCGAGTTCTCGGTCGAGGATCTGATCGTCGAAGAGGACGTGCTCGTCACCGTCACCCACGGCGGCTACGTCAAACGCATTCCGATCTCCGTATATCGTATGCAGCGGCGCGGTGGGCGAGGGAAAATAGGCGCCACCACCAGCGAGGAAGATTTCGTCGAACATCTGGAACGAGTCTCCACCCACGACCGCCTGATGTTCTTCACCAGTGCGGGCAAGGTCTATCAGCTCAAGGCCTACGAATTGCCCGAGGGCGGACGCGCTGCGAAAGGCCGCTCGGTCGCTAACCTGCTTAGCCTGGCGGACAACGAAACGCTGCAGGCCTTCATGCCGGTGCCGCGCGAGGTAGCGGGCAAATTTGTTTTCTTCTCGACCAAGCGCGGCCGCGTGAAGAAAACCGAGCTTGGCGAGTACGAAAACATCCGCACCAACGGCATCATCGCGATCAATCTCGAAGACGGCGACTCACTTGTCGACGTGCGCATCACCGACGGCAATCAGCAGATCGTGCTGTCGACGCGTGAAGGCCAGGCGATCCGCTTCAAGGAAGAAGAAGTTCGCCCGATGGGCCGCGCGACTGGCGGCGTCGCCGGAATGGAGATGGAATCGCACACGGAGAAAGAGGGCAAGACCGTCACTCTCGTCGAAGACCAAATCGTTTCGATGTCCACGGTGCGCGAAGGTGAGACGCTGCTGACAGTGTCGGAGCTGGGC
>Ga0074044_10000516_pt1 | contig 37207 bp, 39 predicted proteins | sample BogForMeECP23OM1_FD_94443 | JGI IMG/M metagenome (GOLD analysis project Ga0074044, IMG submission 94443) | Bog forest soil microbial communities from Calvert Island, British Columbia, Canada - Bog Forest MetaG ECP23OM1 | ecosystem: Environmental > Terrestrial > Soil > Wetlands ...
CGCAGGACAATGTGTTGTTGTGCTCGGATGCCGGTTCGGCCATGAGCGGCGCCACGATTCACGCAACGCCGGGCGGCTATCTGGCGCTACGCTATTAGCAAGATTGGGGAGCCGACGACTAAGCATCGTCTTCGGCTCCCCGATGGCTTATACACCCTGGACGATGAAGGCCCGGTAGTTAGCGCCTTTGAAGCGATGTTCGCGCGCCTCCCGGTAGGCGGGGCTGTCGTACCATGCCTTGGCTGCATCAAAGGTCGGAAACTCGAGCACGACTGCTCCTTCGATTTCCGGACCCTCCAGTACCTCATGCCGGCCATAGGCAACTCGAAGCGTGACCGGATGGCCCGACAGAGTTGCGGGAGCGACCTTGGAATAAGTCTCAAGCTCTTTGGGATCGCGAGTACTGTCACGAATGAAAATAGCGTAAGCTGGCATATATTTTACTCCTCTTAGAATCTCATCACGTGAGGCTCACGCCGTCCAGGGTATGTAAACTACGCAGTGGCGAAGCTCGAAGCCTGTGTCCCGCCGGGCGCTGAGGAACCTGACCGCCTCCACATCGACCACTGTGCTGGCTCGCCAGTGGCACGAGCGCTCATATCGTTACGTGCGCAACGATGAGGTCATCAAGGACGGATTCTTCGGAATCGAGAACAAGCATTTCGATTCCCAGAACGCGCTCAGCGATTCTTTGACGGGATCTCGAGCGCGCGGCCCAGCTCCTGCTCGGTATCGCCCTCAGACATCCCTATCGCGTCCTCGTACTCCTGTTCGGTGATTCCATATTTCTGAAGCTCGGCGTGGCGATCGGCGGTGTTCATGTGGACCACTTTGCTGAGAAAGACGGTCGTGACGAGGTGAGCGAGCTCGGTTCGCTGACGCCGGTCGACCTGAAGGCGCGGGTCGTCACTCCGCATGCATCGCGCAAGGTCGTCGAAAACGCAAGGCACCGCCGGGTTTTGGCACATCGTGCGGCGGAGATCCCTTTCGTGCTCGCAATCGTCCTCAGTTTCTGTGCAGTAGGCGACGTGGTACAGCGTGAGAGGAGCTTTCAAACCGAAATACATCGCAGCCCGGGGCGGCATTAGCAGGCACCAAAGGACGAACCGTGCGGGCGTGGATGATCGGTTAGCATCGGAAGCCCCTCAAACGCAAAATCGCACACGCTCGGTTTTCGAGCGAACCTAGAACAGAACGATCAACTGCGCGGTCGTCGTCACTGCACCCTGGATCCGCGGACTAAGTCCCGGGTTGGGGATGTAGCTAATCACCGGCTGAATGAACGAGGTCCCTATGAGATGCATCTGGTAGTAGCCCTGGAGCATCGGCGTGCCGGGCGGAGAGTGCCGATTCGGCTCCGGCCTTCACGCGGACGTGCGTGACGATAACCGCGACAGTGTCGGGAGCGGAAGGGAGATAGTAGCGGAAGCGGAAGTATTCATTTTCCACGGGCCAGGCTCAAGGCCCGGCGGTTGTGTTCGGCGACGATCGGCTGCATATCAACCGTCATCACGCGTCCGTCCTTTACCACCTGCCTTCCGTTGATGATGGTATGGCGGGCCTTTTGCGGGGCGCAGAAGATGACCGCGGCGACGGGATCATGAAGGGCGCCGGCAAAATCGACGGTGTGCAAATCGATGGTGAAAAAGTCGGCGCACTTCCCCGCTTCGAGCGAGCCGATATCGTCAAGACGGCCCAGCACGGCGGCGCCGCCGCGGGTGGCGAGTTCGAGAGCTTCGCGCGCGGTCATCCACTCTCGCGACCGCACGCGATGGGACTGCGACAGCAGGCGGTACTTGCTCGGGCCTTCAGGCGGCAGCAGGCTCATCCTGAGACGGGCGAGCAGGAAGGCCTGCCGCGCCTCGAGTATCACGGAGCCGTCGCTGCTTCCGCCTCCGTCAACGCCGAGCCCCACCTTGACCCCGGCATCCATATATTTCTTGACCGGAGGAATACCGGAGGCCAGGCGCAAACCGTCCTCGCGGATGAAGCCGCGCAGCGGGCTGCCTGACGTCCGTGGCTATTTGATCTCTTCGATCGTCCGGGGACCTTCGCCCTGGCTCGGATCGATCCTGAACGGCCACTCCCAGGAGTGGAACGGCATCAGCGGCGGCTGATAGACGGGCAGGCCGAACTTCTTGTCCTGGGCCTCGATCGCCTTGCGGCCGTCACCGCCCATCAATTCGTAGTCCATCAGGTAGTAGTTGCCGAAAACGAGCATGCCTATCGAACGATCGGAGACGGTTCGAATGAGCACATCGAGCATCTGATCGGGAGTGGTTACGAACGCCGAGGTCTCGAACAGAAACAGCCGGGTGTTCATCGCGTCCTTGCCAAAATACTGGGCGAGCACGCTGAACAGGACGTTATTCTGACGTGCTACGTACAGGGTGTTGCTGACGCCGTAAGTCTTGTCCCAGTCGGACCCCAGCATTTCTTTCCAGTCCCTCACCACCTTCATCCAGTGTTCGACCTGGATAGTCGCAGCCCAATGAACATTCGTTGCCAGCCAGGGTTTCACTTCCTGCGCGTAGGCCTGGATATCGGCGAAGGTATAAGTGTCCTTGCTGAGGCAGGCATCCATGAATTTTATATTGCTCTTGATTATGTCGGCCTGATTCGCGCGGGTTTCCTCGCTTAGGTCGGTCGCATCAAGGGAGTCCAGTGCGGACTGATTGGCGGCCCGAAAGGCCTGCATCGGGGCTACCCACGAATGGTCGGCAACCGTTCCCAAATGGGACCCGGCCAGCTCCAGGAGCGCAAGGGCCGAATGTCCCACTGATTTGAACATTTGATAGCGAATAGGAACCTGAGGAGCTTCCAGTGGCGGCTTGCCGGGGCGATACAGAATGAGCTTTCCGCCCTGATTGCTGAACAGCGCCATGATAATCGGATGCTGTGCCATGAAATTCGCCTGGGATCTTTGCAGCGAATCGTCGTAGATGCCGAACATCGCGAGGTCGAGAGCGAGTACGTTCTGGTCCGCGACCTCGGTCGTGCTGGATGGTGTCTGGTTACCGACGATCACATTCATATAATCGGGCAGACGAGGATCGGACGCGGAAGCGGCCGAACAGACGGTGACGCTGGCGTAGACAATAGCCAGTGAGACTGCGCACAGGATTAGAATACGAAGGCGGATGGTTCTCATGAAAGCCTCATTTTCAACGTACTTTGCTAAAATAACATTGTAAGCTGTGCGGTCATCGCTACAGCACCAGGAATTTGCGGGTTGGCTCCGGGATTCGGCATGTAGCTAATCGCGGGCTGCAAGAATGTCGGACCTATCAAATGGAGCTGATAGTAGGTTTGAAGAATCGCTTCGTTGCTTCGAAAGCCGTATCTCCTATTCAGCCACGACCACGCGAGGCCGGCGCCGATTGAATCCACCGGACGGTTGGGGACCAGGCCAAAGGCGGTAAGACCGAGACCGAAATAGCGATTCGCAATCAATGTATTCGAGTCGTTAAAGCCGAACTGGTAGAAACAGGAGACGCCGCTATTGTCAAGACCAGGGTCTCGATACCAGATTCGCTGGGAGCCTAAAGTGTAAAGTCCCTGCGAACCCTCTTGTGTCACGCCGGGGCCGTACAGTTTGCCGGTTTGAGCCCATCCACCCACCGCGAATTTACCCGGCAATCCGTCCTGGCCGAGAAGCCAACCATAGCCTGCCTCGCCGATCGTGAAATAGTGTCCGTTGAAGACCGGGGCGGCATCGAGTCCGGTCTGAATTCCGGTAGCCAAAGCGCCGTCATAAAACCCGTAGCTAAAGTAAAAATTGGGCGTCGGGGCGATGTTCACGAGTATGCCGTAAGCCGAATTGTAATATCCCGGCGCCACGCCGAGCAGAGTGGGGTTGATGAAGATCGGCGTATAGCTAAGTCCGGTGACCGCCGGGATGCTTTGGAACGCCTCTTTAGTGACAAGTGGCCGCGACACATTGTTGAAGTTAGAGGTTGGTACCCCCTTGCCCACCACAACTATGAGTTTTTCCTTAAAGAAGTTTTGCCGCCAATCGAGCCTGTACAGTTCGGTGCGGACCAGGGGCTTGATTCCGGGCAGACTATCGTAGCCGGTAACAACCCCGGCCTTATTGTTCGCCGCCTCTCCGTTGAACTGCAGCATCGCCGCAGTCACCGAGCTTCCCGGAAGACCGAGAAGTTTCTCGCCATCCAGGTTCAGGTTCAGGAGCAGCATGCTGTTGAAGCTCCACGACCGAGGCTTTACTCCGCCGGTAAACAGATAGTCAGTATCGCCGACCCAAACTCCGCCGAGACGCACTCCCCAAGCGGGATCGAGTCCAAGCAGCCTGCCCATCAAACCCGTGCCGGGAACGGGAATGGCGGCGGCGGGATTTCCGCTGATAGCGTCTGCCGTGTCGGCGGCAGGAGCGGCAGTATTGCCTTTTGACGCATTTGGGTTGGCGCCAGGCGTGGGCGTTGCCGCGGACTGTGCTTGAGAGGCCACCGGGCCCGGCCCGTTATCGGCGCTATGCGCTTGCGACGACAGGCCGGCAAGGAAAACCACCGCACACAGCAAACCGGCTACAGAGCCGCGGCAATTGCCGAGCACCTGCCCGCAGGGATCAAATAAGGGCGTGCGGCCTGGCCCCCTACACTGCGACGACTGCACTACCGCAATCTGTTGGTCTTGAAACACGCCTCTATCTGACGCCTTGCGGGCTGCTTTGCGGTTCCAGCGGCAGATTGACCTTGCGCCGTTAGAACCATTGGGTCGCGCAATCTCCCGAATGGCATTCAGCCAGCATTTTCAGAAATTATAAGGCCCTCCGCACCAGAAGCGGGCGAATCTGATTTCTTAGGCGGCGGCGGAGGGGGCCGGCGTCGCGAACTGGGCTTCTTCGCCGGCCAGCGGGCGGCAGCCGACCAGCGTGATCGCGGCCAGAACCATTAAAGCGATAATCGCTGCGATCGCGATCTCGTAGCTGCCCGTCAGGTCAAAGATTCGTCCGGTTACGATGGGGCTGGCCGCCGCGCCGGCCGTGAAACATACTCCGGTAACTCCCAGCAGCGAACCCAGCCGCTTCACGCCGAGCGATTCGATGATCACTAGCGGCATCTGCACCCCAAGCGCGCCGAGCGCAAACCCGCCGGCAATGATGTTCAGCGCGAGCCCGAGCGGAAGTGAGGCGCCCATGAGCCCGATTGCGCCAAGCGCCCCGAGAACACAGGTTGCGATCATCGCGCCACGCGCGCTCACTCGATCGGCGAACGGTCCTCCGAAAAGGGCGCCCAATGTGGTCATGATGAGATACATGCTGACCATCGAGGCCGCGAACGCGGCGCTGTAGCCAACCCCGGTCAGATACGCGACGTAATGCGGGCCCATGCCAAGCGTGGACCCGAGGAGCAGTTGCACGCCGCAGATGAGCCAGAATGATCGCGTTTGTGCGGCCTGTCCGAGCTCAAACCCCGGAACCTGAATGGCTGCCGCCGCCGCGCGAGTCTCCGCGGAAGCGGGTCCGGACACGCCGCTCTTCTCCGCGGAATTTCGGGGACGCACGATGAACAGAATCAGAGGAACCACGAGAAGCAGGATCGGCAACCCCAGCACGACGTAGCCGGCCCGCCATCCCCCGATCGCAATTGCGTGATTTGCGATCGGAGTCATCACGGCGCCGCCGATGGGCGCGGCCGCGAACGCGATTCCGATCGCAAGCCCGCGCCGCCGCTCGAACCAGCTCGCGATAATCAGCGAACACGGAATAGTCGTCGAGGCGCCGACGCAGATTCCGAACAGTCCGTTGACTACAAAGAACTCGCCGAATGAAGTGGCGCGGCTCAATGCCAGCCACAGCAGGCCGACGATCGTGGCACCCACTATCATCATCCGTTTCGGATTGACTCGGTCCGCGATCCACCCGATTAGAGGTCCCGCCAGTCCACCGGTGACCCAGCCTACCGATAGCGCGATCGATAACTTCGCGCGCGTCCATCCGAAATATTTCAGCACGGGAACGAAGAACACCGCCCCGCTGTTGATCGCGCCCCAGATGAAGAACATCGTGACGCAAATCGCCCCGACTATGATCCATCCGCGCCGTTCCTGATCCGTCATCATTGCCTCGTTAAGGTCGGACTCGTGTAACGCGCGCATAGAGTAGCCAACGTGAGACCGCAAACGCCAGCTAGTTTTCACGATCTTCAGCGTTCTGTAACGTGGGTGTCATTCCTCAGGAAAAAGTTTCGGAATGACCAAATCAGTTCGACCGCTACTTGATTGTCGGCAGAGCGCCGTGGATGTTCAGGCGCTCCAGAATCGGCGTCAGCGGCATGTGCGGCGGCTTGGGCAGATCTCCGGCCGCGCGTGGCCATACAATAGGCGTCAGGTCGCTTGCGATCGCTTCCCCGACCTTGATGCCCGGCCGGTCGACGCTCGGATGCACGTACGGCTTGGTGCGAGTGGCGCCATCGCGAAAGTAGATCATCGTATGCACCCGCCGCGGGCGGTCGCTCCGGTTGGGCTTCGCCATATGCACGGTGAGCCCGTGATGGAATGCGACGGCGCCGCGCGGAACTTCGACGTACACGGGAGGAACGCCGTTGATGGCGGGTTCGTCGAGAATCTTCACCTTTTCATCCGCGGCGAAGATGTTCACGAATTTCTTCAGTCCGACGTTGTGCGAGCCGGGCACATAGCCCATGCATCCGGTCTCATGCGTCGAGCCGTCGAACGGAATCCAGGCGGTGAGTGTTTCCGTCTCATCCATCGGCCAGTAGGGCTGATCCTGATGAGGCTCGGTGTAGCGCCCGCCCGCGTCCTTGTATAACGCCTGGTCGTGCCACAAGCGCAGAGCGGGAACGCCGATCAGCAGCACGGCGGCCTCCGATATCTTCGGATGGAAGGTCAGCGGCAAAACGTCGGGATGGTCCTCCCACAGATTGATGCACTGCGTGAAGGACTGCTCGTAGGGCGACTTCTCCTCGAGACTGCGACGGTCGTCGCGCCCGCGATCGCTGACCGCGCGATCGACCGCGGCGCCGAAAGTTTGCAGCTCGCGCTCGGTAAGAAGATCCGGCACGACGACAAAGCCGTCGCGGCGGAATTTTTCGATCAGTTCATCGCTGACAGGTTTCGCGCTCAAGGCCGTCCTCCCACCATCAACAGTCTTACCGGAATTTCCGCGGCCGCGCGCCGTCAAAAGTCTTCGTCCTCGTCAAAGCAGAAGCATCCGGGGCGGATATTGCCTACGCATTTGAAGCCCGGCCCCTGCGGAGTGCACTTGGCTTTCTTGCTTTGAGTGTGAACAAACGTACAGCTTTCTGTCTTCTCCTCGCATTCGCAGTCCTTGCAGTCGTCTTTGGCGGAAGCGATCTTCTTGGGCAGGTCCTCGTCATAGGCCTTCTGGGCGTTGGCTTCAGTATCGCCAACCCCCTTGACCGGCACCTTTTTGAAATACCGGTTAGGACATTTGTGACCGGCATCGGCCACCGACGCGCCCAGCGCCACAATGGCGATGACGAGCATCGTTGACGCCGCGACCGCGGCAAAATTGTGTGTCGCTTTTGTCATTGTTGTCCTTCGCAACCGGGGCGGGCATTCCGGTTGCGGCAGGGAATTCGGCGAGATTTCAGCCGGGATCTTCATTTTTGAATCCCCGACCGAGACTCGCATCGATACCAGGCTGTCTGCAAACGCAAAGTTCGATCACAGTTGCATCCCGACGACCTGCGCAACTACGCTCCCTGCTCATGCCCGCAAGCCCCATTCTATACGATCGATTCAGACATGTCGGCTGAGGCCGGCACGCCCGAAGGGCAACCCGCCGAGACCAGCACGAGAGGAAACAGCCGGTTCGGCGCGTTCCGCGCATTTCAGCATCGCAACTACCGCCTCTATTTCGGCGGCCAGCTCACCTCGCTTGCCGGGACCTGGATGCAGAGCGCGGCGCAAGCGTGGCTGGTGCTCAAGCTGACGAACTCGTCGATGATGCTCGGCGTCGTTTCGTTCGCGCAATTTACGCCGATTCTGCTGCTGGGGCTGTTCGCCGGCGTAATCGTCGATCGCGTCGATCGGCGCCGGATGATCATCGTCACCCAGACCCTGCTGATGATGAGTGCGTTCACGCTCGCCACCCTCACCTGGACCGGAGTCGTACGCGTCGAGTACGTCATCCTGCTCGCGGCGTTCAACGGCAGCATCAGCTCGCTCGACATGCCGAGCCGCCAATCGTTCGTGGTCGAGATGGTTGGATACGAGGATCTCGCCAACGCGATCGCGCTCAATTCGATGATGTTCAACGGCGCGCGGATGATCGGACCCGCGATCGCGGGCCTGCTGATCGCGTGGCTCGGAATCGGGACCTGCTTTTTCCTGAACGGGCTGAGCTTCCTCGCCGTGATCTGGAGCCTGTTCCAAATGGAGGTGCCGCGCCGCACCATAACCGGCGTGGGAGTGCGGATGGGAATCCAACTGCGCGAGGGGCTGGTCTACGTCTGGAAGCATCGGCCGATTTTCTACCAGATGGCACTGGCCGGGGTAGCCAACGGCTTCGGCTACCAATACCTGGTGCTGGTCCCGCTGTTCGCGCGCAACGTTCTGCATGGCGATGCGCGCACGTATGGCTTTCTGGTCGCGATACAGGGGCTCGGCTCGGTCATCGGCGCCGCCACGCTGGCCTCGCGCGTCACCACGCGCGGCATCAGAAACAATCTGATCCTCGGGCTATTGGGATCCGGCGCCGGTATCATCGTGTTCGGGCTGTCGCATTCGATGGCGCTGTCGCTGGCGGCACAACTCGTAATCGGCGCGGGCCTGACCAATTTTCGCGCGAGCAACAACACTCTCGTGCAGTTGTTCGTGTCTGATGAATTGCGGGGGCGAGTGATGAGTACCTACCAGCTCGCCAACGTCGGCATGACGCCACTCGGCGCACTCGAGGTGGGCTACCTGGGCACGCGGCTCGGGCCGCGCGCGGCGGTGGTGATTTGCGGAATTATCGTACTCGCGTCGGCGATCGTATTGCTGACTCGCCTTAAGTCGATCGGCACGCCAGTCCTTGTCGAGCAATCGGATTGAGCCGACAGACCCCGGCCACTTTGCCTTCCGGCTAGTCGTCACCAACGTCGCGCATCCAATCATCGTCATCCGACTTATGGCTTTTGCTCTTCGCCCGCTCCGCCTCTCGAGCTTTGCGGTCTGATTCTTCTTTACGATTCAGTCGTTCGCGATCCCGTCGTGCCTGATCATCCGGATGTAAAGGGCCGCCGGCATCGCGATACCTCCGGTAAGCGGCGTGCTCGGCGTCACTGGCCGCAGCGCCGGGTTCTTTCATCGCGACAGGCATTGGCATGGGCACAGGCATCGGAGCCCCGCCGCCGCCCCCGAATCCGCCGCCCGCAGAGGCTGACGCAGATGTCTTATCTGGCTTTCTGGCCGCGCTGTTGATCGCCGAGGGACTCGTTACGGTCACTGTCTTCGCGGCTTTCGCTTTGGTCGCATCGGCGTCGCCCGTGGCAACGGGTCTAAGGGGAGATGACGCAGACGCGACGACCTTTTTAGAGGGCGAGGTTTTTTTTGGCATCCCGACGAGATCGAGATCGTCAGCATCCGAGGATGGAGCACGGCTTGCGGGCGGAGAGGCGGAATCGCGCGCCGCTTTCGGCGTGAGGAATTTATCGAGCGTCCGTTGTTGTGAACTGCTAGACGCGGCGGCAGCGGCTGCCGCGGCGGCCGGTTTGGCCTTCGGCTTCTTGCTCCTGGCGCTGGCGGCGCCGGTTCCTGGGGCGACGCGTCGAGCTGTCGGGACGACGTTGCCCTCTTCATCAGTGTCCGAGTCGGTGCCGGCGGTAGGATCGTCCTTTCCCGTTTCAGCGTTTACGGTGACCGCCGGTTTGTTGCGCTGGTCTTTCCAGTCACGCTTGATGTTTTTGGCGGACGCGGCGGAGGCGCATTCACATTGCTCCAGGATCAGTAGACCGCGTTTGGAGGTTGGTTTGATTTTCTTGGCCTCCAGCTCGGCGTGGCACGTCGCGCACGGCCGTTTGGGACCTGCAATCCTGGTGCTGGCGGGAGGAACCCCGATGCGCGCGTTGAAGTCCGCGACATTAAGTTCCGCGTGCTTCTTGCCGCTGACAACCATAAGCAGCCCGGTCTCTTCTTGCAGGCGCTTGTGCGCTGCCTGGACCGCTTTCGGATCGGATTGGTCGACGTAGTGAGCGGCGTCGGCGTTCAGCAGCGTTTGGTGGATGGCTTGCGCGTTCGCTTCATCAGCGGGGTTCCGCGCGGCCTGGTTCGGGTTATTGGCCCACGCTGCTGCGCGCGCATCGGACCCACCCAGGAACTTCGCACGAGACATTTTCACGCGACGGTCCGGTTGGCCCGATGGTTTGTGTTGCTCGAGGAAGTTTTGAACACCTCCCGCTGCCGTGACTCTTTCGGTGAACCGCTTCGAAGCCGCCTCGTCATTCGTAGACGCAATCGCATTGGCGTTAAGTCCCAGCTCGCCTTGCATTTCGACTGGCGCGGGCTGCTTTTTATAAGGTACCGGCTTTTTTTTTGCGGACGCCGCGGCGGGCTCCGCTGCCGTATTGCCGGCCGCGCTCGCCGGAGCTTTTGCCGCGGCCTTTGCCTTCGCTTTCGCGGCGGCCTTCTCCGCCGCCTTCGCCTTCGCGATTGCCGCCGCTTTGGCCGCCTCGTTGAGGGGCTTATCCGCCTCGGCCGTGGCGGCGAGCGCTGCCGTTCCAAAGTGCTTCCACGTCTGCGGCTCACGGTCACCAGCGTAAGAGCGCGCCTCACGGGGTTCGTACCCGATTTCCTTGTTGAAACCTCCCTTCTGTACAAATTTGGTTCGGTTGAGGTCGGGTCGGATGAAGTCCTTGAGCTGCTCTGCTTGAGCTGGTGAAACTGAGGCGGGCGGCTTGCCCGGTTTCAAAGCGGGCAGTGACGAACCTGAAGAGCTCGCGGAAGCGGCAGCAGCTCCCCCGCCACCCGACATCTCAGGTGATACCGGGGGTCGTGCCCTGATCGGCGCAACTTTCTCGCGTTTGCTCCGCTCCTTCGCGCTTTCCGCCGACGCCGGCTCACTCGCAGCGGCGGGGCTAACGTCATCCATCGCGAGCGCCTCCGCGTTCGCCGACGTGAGTGCTGACGTCACGGTGTTTGGCGACGGCGCCGGCTTCCCGGCGACAGCACTGGCGGGTGACGCGGGTGGCGAGTGTTTGCGGGGACTCGGTGCAGTTGGCACCCCGGCGAGATCGGCAAGGCTCCGCGGAGGCGGTGGGACATACTCCCGCCGTCGACGAGGGCCGGCAGGAACCGCTGACAAGGCCGACATATCGGCAACGGCGGCATCAGCAGAGATGCTGGCCAACGGTGGTAGGGACAAACCAGGAGACGCGTTTGAAGCAGGTGGTGAGAAATCAGTTCCCCCGCCACCTGCCGCGGCCGCCGCGCTGGATGAGCCATTGCCGGAGTAGGCCGCGGTTCGCAGCTTCTTTTTGACCGTCGTGCTTCGCGGACTGAGGGTGGGACCGCCATCAGCGCTGGGTGGCGAAGCCGCTCTCGCATTCCCGCTGGCGGTGCTGGGGGGAGTCTCTGACCGGACCTTCGCTTTTCTCTTTTCGGGGATGTTCGACGCGAGACGACTTGCCGATCGGTCGCCTGATGCGCTTGATGGACTCTGCGAAGCTGCCGCGGCGGCGTTGGCGGAACCTCTGCCCGAAGGCTTTTTAGGAGCCGGTGTCTTGCTCGTGTGAGGCCCGCCGGGATCCTGGTAGTCGGCGTGTGCTTTGGGGTTCGTGCACTTGCCCAGGCACATCCAACAGTACCGCTGAATCGGCGCGACCAGCGGGTGCGGCTTTCCGGGCGCGGAAAGCGCCTGGGGTGAAAGAACCGATGCGCCCGTCGCGACGCGACTACCGAGCCGGTCCGCTTCCGCTTCCAGGCGCGCGTCAGCGTTCACCGGCGCGCCGCCGCCTTGGGGTATCGCGACGCGTCCGCCGCGCTGCTGAACGACGTGGGTCAGCTCGTGGCCGAGAATCCTTCGCCCCGCGATGCTGTGTGGACGATAAGTGCCTGGCGAGAAATGGATGTGCTCGCCCTGGGTGTACGCGAGTGCGCCGACCGCGCGCGGATGCTCTCCCTCATGGATGCGAATGCGTGAAAAGTCGTGTCCGAACGCCCGCTCCATCTGCGCTCGCGTCCGCTCCGGCAAGGGCCTGCCCGCGCCGGTCGATTTCGATGGGATCTGCGGCGCGGGGTGCGCGGAACCATCGCCGGCCATTCTCTGGATCGGACCCTCCGATGGATACACATCGATGCGCCCGAAGTCGTGACCGTGGGATGTACGACTCTTATCTTCCGGGGAGGCATTCAGTGCGGGCCCTGCCACTGGTGTCGAGTGATGATGCTCGCGCGCCGCAGCGGCTCGCGTTGTACTTCCGGAAGTCTGCGACGAAACCGGCCGCGTTACGTAATCGCGCATGGGGCCCTCTCGAATTGCACCCTGATGGTATCGCTCGGACGCCTCTGTTTTATCCGATGTGCTGCCAACCCGATGCTACACGGGGTAACAAATTGTGGCAAAGAAATGGCCGCTAACGCGAGCGCGGCTCCTGGTGGATTTCAACAGGGCCGCACTGGCAAATCAGGCCGACGCTTCGTTACCCCAACATGCGCGAGCTGAGGTAAGAATCGGGGAGGATCGGCTGGGAGATCGGACATGGCAAATGTGTACCGGGCGGAAGTAATCGGCTCGTTGCTGCGCCCTGAATATCTCAAGCAGGCGCGCAGGCGCTGGGAAGCGAAGGAAATCAGCACCCGCGAGTTCAAGGAAGCCGAAGACCGCGCCGTCGATGAAATGATCGCGTTGCAGCAGGATTGCGGCGTCGACGTCATCACCGATGGCGAGATGCGCCGCACCCATTTCATCGCGCCGCTCACCGACGTCATCTCGGGGGTCAAGCCGATTCCCGCTTTCACACGCGTGTGGCGGCGTCCGCACGAAAAAAATCAGCCGGGCGAGCAGACCAATATCCAGGTGCAATACGCGGTGGTCGAAAAGATCCATCGCACCCGCTCGCTCACCAACGAGGAATTCACCTACGCGCGCGGGCGGGCGAAAAAGCCGCTCAAGGTTACGCTGCCGAGTCCGCTGATGATGACGCTCAGATGGTCGCCGCAATATTCTCGCGAGGCGTACCCGGACCCGTTCGGCCTGTTTCGCGACGCGGCCGTGATCGTTCGTCAGGAAGCCCGCGAGCTTGCCGCGCTCGGATGCGAGTACGTCCAAATCGATGCACCCGAACTCGGGATGCTCTGCGACCCGGAGCGGCGCAAGCAGGACTTCGCCGACAATGGGATGGACCCGGACCGGCTGCTGACCGAAGGCATGGACATCGTCAACTCCGTCGCCGATGTTCCCGGCGTCACCTTCGCGCTGCACGTCTGCCGCGGCAACAACAAGGGCTACTACGTCGGTGAGGGCGGCTACGATCCGGTGGCGAAGCAGGTCTTCACGCGCGCGCGCAACTTCGATCGCTTTCTGCTCGAATACGACGATTGGCGCTCGGGTTCATTTGAGCCCCTGCGCGAAGTACCGAAGGACAAGAGCGTGGTGCTGGGGCTCATTTCGACCAAGCGCATCGAGATGGAACCGGCCGCGGAAGTCGCGAAGCGAATCGATGAAGCGGCGCGCTATTTTCCGCGGGAGCAGATGGGGCTGTCGACGCAGTGCGGCTTCGGAACAGTATGGGAAGGCAATCCCATCCCGGAGTCTGTGCAGGAAGCGAAATTGCGGCTGGTCGCGGAAATAGCGCATCGCGCATGGGGGTAGAAACGAGGACAAAAGGTGCCGCGGAAAAACTCCGCACAGCGATCCGCGGGCGGGACGCCCGCGCCACCTATTTTTTTTAGATCCATGATCCGAATTCTTTTACATGATCTGAATTCTTCCAGCGGGAGGCATCAGCAATGGAACACGTGATCGCTCAAACATCGAGCGGCAAAGTCCGCGGTATCGTCAATAACGGCATCAACGTCTTCAAGGGCATCCCCTACGGCGGACCCGTCGACGGTGCACGGCGATTCGCGCGGCCCACAAAACCCGCGCCGTGGCCGGGAATCCGCGATGCTTTCGAATTTGGACCGCGCGCGATGCAGGACGACAACGCGTTTGCGATGCCGCCCGAGATGCTCAAGTTGTTCACCGCCGAACCGCTGCCGATGCACGAGAACTGCCTTGTCCTGAACGTGTGGACGCCCGCCGTCAACGACGGGCGCAAGCGGCCAGTCATGTTCTGGTGCCACGGCGGCGCGTTCATCTCGGGTTCCGGCTCCTCGCCCTGGTACGACGGCGCCAACCTCGCTCGCAAGGGCGATGTCGTCGTCGTGACGATCAACCATCGCCTCAACGTCTTCGGCTTTCTCCATCTCGATGAACTCGGCGGCGGCGAGGCATTCGGGTCATCGGGAAGTGCCGGGATGCTCGATATCGTCGCGGCGCTCGAATGGGTGCGCGACAATATCGCTGCCTTCGGCGGCGACGCAGGCAACGTGACTATTTTCGGCGAGTCGGGAGGGGGAGCCAAAGTCAGCGTGCTGCTGGCGATGCCCGCCGCGCACGGCCTTTTTCACAAGGCGATCATGCAAAGCGGACCGGCGGTGCAGATGGCGTCGCGCGAAGATGCGACAGCAACCGCAAGGCGGGTGCTGGCTGAGTTGGGGCTCGGCGAATCGCAGCTCGGTGAGCTGCGCCGCGTATCGGCCGATCAACTCAACAAGGCACAGAACGCGGTGGTCAGGAACGTGAGCATGATGTCGTTCGCAAATCGGCGGCGGATGGGATTCAACCCGGTGGTCGACGGAACGAATCTTCCCGGAGGGCCGTTCGAGCCGGTCGCGCCCGCCATTTCCGCGAACATCCCGCTGATGATCGGAACCAACAAGGATGAGATGAGGCTGTTCTTCGGCCTCGCGCCGTGGCTCGACAAACTGGACGAGACGACGACGCGCGAACGCGCGCGGATGTTCGTGGGCGATCGCGGCGACGCGATCCTCGAAGCGTACCGGCGGGCGCGGCCGAACGATCCCCCGCGCGATATCCTCCTGGCGATCGCGACGGACCATGCGATGCGGATGCCGTCGCTCATGACCGCCGACCGCAAGACCGCGCAGCATGGCGCGCCGGTGTTCGTCTACCTGTTTACCTGGGAGACTCCGGTGCTGGGCGGCAGGCTCAAATCACCACATGCGCTCGAAATCCCGTTCGTGTTCGACAATCTGCAAGCACCTCGGCTGGCGGGCGACTCCCCTACCCGCTTTGCACTCGGCGATAAGATGAGCAGAACGTGGATCGCATTCGCACGCACGGGCAATCCCAACAACGATGCGATTCCTACTTGGCCCAGCTACTCAATCGAGGATCGGCCGACGATGATGTTCGACAACGAATGCCGCCTCCAGAACGACCCGTACAGCGCCGAGCGACTCGCGTGGGGCAGTTGACGACGAATTCCTCACCACAAAGGCACCGCCAAGTCCAGTCAAAGAGCAGAACACAGGCTAAAGCCTGTGCCACCAGGAATGCCTTCCACAAGACTAAGAATTGCCACTCCGAAGTGGCACAGGCTTTAGCCTGTGTTTTCTGGTGCGATCAATGAAACGTGAGCGACTCCCATAGATCGCAATGGTGCTGTTTGGCGAAGTCTGATTCGTAGCTGATCGCGCCGGGAGCCAGCGAGAGAATCTTGTCATCGCTGGCCTTGTATGGCGTCCACGGTGGCGAAGTGCCGTCCGGATCGCCCGACGCGATGAAGCTGCTCCAATAGCGCATCATTTGATCCGACAACTTCAATTGCCCACCTGCGAGTGGTTGGCTCCACGGCGCTCGAGTTTTGGTCTGAAAGACGTACTGAATCTCCGACCCGTGATACGCGCCCATCGGGAACGGCGGGTTCGGAGTGAAAATGTTGGGCGCATTGCGATCGTTGAATTCGTACTCGAAGGCGGGACCCTGCGCCGAGAGAAGCTGACTGGCTTTACGCACCGGACAGCTGAAAATGGCGTCGCCGAAAATCGCGGCACCCGCCAGCACCGGCGAGGCATAGTTGCTCAGCGGATACGCCGCCAGGACAGCGTCCGCATTCTTGCCAAATCTCGCCCGAATCGATGGCGCATATTGATCGGCGCTCATCGGTGGGGCGAACCATACGAAGAGCGTGCCTTCATCGTGATTCGAGCCATTGATTACCGGCACCTTGTTGAAATTCCCGGACTTAAAAGCTTCCGCCGGCTGCTTTGGCACCAGATGCCCATCCATCACCGGGTTCCACACCGGAGGACCGGAGAGAGCGTTGGCTGGAAGCGCGTTAAGTACGTCGCCGATCGGTTTCGAGCGCAAGCACGCGGGGACATCGGCGGCGCATCCCAGTTTCGCCGCGAACTCGTCGCCGTGCGTTTCGGCTTCGGCCAGCGGCCGTGGCCGGAGACATGGACCGCTCTCGAGGATCGCGCGCTGAAACAATCCCGCCGCCGCCGGCGATACCAGTTGCAGACAGATGCTGATGGCACCCGCCGATTCTCCCGCCGCCGTCACTTTGCCGGGGTCTCCGCCGAACGCGCTGATGTTGCGCTGAACCCATCTGAGCGCCGCCTGCTGGTCCATCAGACCGTAGTCGCCCGACACGTGATCGGGATTTTCCGCATCGAGACCCTTCAGCGCGAGAAACCCCAACGCTCCGAGGCGGTAGTTGATCGTCACCACGACCAGCTTGCCCTTGCTGGCGAGCTCGCTGCCGTCGTAGGTCGCGCCGGTACCGAGCAGGAACGATCCGCCGTGAATCCATACCATCACCGGCAGACCGCTCATCGCCGGGTTGGGCGTGTAAATATTGAGTGACAGACAGTCTTCTGAATTCGGCCTGCCGCGGCCGAAGGGAAGTATCTGCGGGCACTCGTCGCCGAAGTGGCTGGCATCCAAAGTGGCCGTCCACGCAGGATGCGGCTGCGGCGCTTTCCAGCGCAGATTGCCGACCGGAGGCGCTGCGTACGGAATGCCCAGAAACTGGCGCACGCCGTCTTTGACCATCCCTTGAACCGGACCGTCCTGGGTTTTCACCAGCAAAGGGTCGGGCGAACTCGTGGAATCAGCCGCGTGAGCATTAGTCGGCGCAGATACGTGTGAAGCGATCGCGCAGCATACTGCGATCGCCGCAACCCTCATCGCGTAGGCGATTCGTTTGGGCATCGAATTCCTTCTTCCAAATGCGAGCGAAAGGCGCACTCTCGAGAACGCGCGCGAATCTATCAGGCTCCTTCACACTGCGGCAACATACGAAATTCCGACGCCACGGTTGCAAACCAGCGCCAAACTCGAGATTGACGCCCGCGCGTCGCGGCGTTACGACAACGCGACTACGAGAAAATCGAAGGAGCGCTCGCAGCGATGGAAAACGACGACTTGACGATAATCAGCCCCGCAATCGGCATCGCGGCGCGCATCCTCTTCACGCTGATTTTCTTTCTCTCGGGAATTGGCCACTTCGCTTCGATGAAGAACTATGTCGATCTGATGCCGGCTGTGATTCCATGGCGTCCGTTCTGGGTTGTCATTTCGGGGTTCGTGGAACTCGGCGGCGCGACCCTGATTCTTTTCAATTGGAGGCCCCGCCTCGGGGGATGGCTGATCGTGCTGTTCCTGGTGCCGGTCACGATTGTCGTGCACGGAACCGGGATGTTCTCCCACAACCCACTGATGAGCGCGATAAATGTCGCGATGTTCCTGAAGGGTCTCGCGATGATCGGGTGCGCATTGCTAATCACGCAATTCGGCGTTCGCGTTCCGCAACCGGCGATCAATCGCTGAACCGATCGGCGCCTGACCGGAATCCGCGGCTGAGCGAGCAGGATTAGAGCCTGCGGTCCAGGTGGAGGCCACAATCCGTCCCGCAGGCACTGGCGATAATCCGCTGCTTGTGACCGCGACGCACATCTCCTCGCACGGCCGGTTAGCTTACGCCGCGGCGCTCGGGCGAGACGACACTTCACGGTACCATCGCGCGAGGTTGGCCTGCTCCGGCTGAATCGTAATCTCGACGGTGCGCGCGAAATCTACCATGCAAAGCGTGGTGATGTCCGCGATTGAGAATCGCGCTCCGGCGATAAAATGGGTGCTTACGAGCGCGCGATCGAGTATCGCAAACCCCGCAATCGCCGCGTCGCGCTCGATCATCCCGAATTCCCTGATTCGCTTCGTGCGGCCCTCCGACACCGGGCTCAGATGCGACCAGACATGTCCGACCGGCGCAAAGATCGACAGCTCCACGCGCCGGTTCCACATCTCGACCTGGGCTTGCTCCTTGGGGCCAACTCCGAACAGCGGCGGCGCCGGATGCGTCTCTTCGAAGTAGCGGCAGATCGCTACGCTTTCGCTCAAGTACGAGCCGTCGTCGAGTTCGAGAATTGGCAGCGAACCGAGCGGATTTTTCCGGTAAAACTCGGGCGTTCGGTTGGCGTTGCGCATGATGTCAACCTGCTCGAAGGGAACCGCGATCCCCTTCTCCGCCAGGAAGATCCGGACCCGCCGCGGACTCGGCGCAAGCGTGAAGTCGTACAGCTTCATCGCCATACCGCGCCGGTCGGGAATTCATCGAGTCTTTTCGCGCTACGAGTTCCGCTTGATTTAGCCACAGCAAACTTTCCAATCCTCGCGGTTTCAGGGTGCGCGTGACTCGATTGACGACGAACACGCAGAGCGAATTCTGTCAGATCGCCGCTCGCCTGATTACTTACCCCGGATTTCTATTTCGGCTCTTGATTCAGGATCGCACCGACACCAAGCGGTCCGCAAACGCAAGTCCGGCCAGAACGGAAGTGCAAAGCGCTTCCCATGGTGCCGCTACTGGTCAGTTCTGCCCCGAGCGGTCACCCGATTCGGCGTCCGCGTTCCTTGACCGGCGATCAATCGCTGAGTCGATCGGCGATTGACATGATTTGATGGCGATGCGAACGTGATCGAGGGTGCGTCGTTCGAAGATCAAATTTCCCGATCGTATCGTCGTCGTCGCCGCGATCGTCCTGACTGCGGTGACGATGGCGCTTGCCGCGATTGGAATCGGCCCCCGCTTCATCACCGTGACCGGCGCTGAATCCGTCAGCATTCCCGTCGCCAACCTTCAGCCGGGAGACATCAAGTTCTACTCATATCGCGACCCGGCAGGCGGCCAGATCCGCTTCATCCTGGAGCGCTACAATGACGGGCGCGTTCAGGCCGCCGTCGATGCGTGCCAGCAGTGCGCTCAATATCGCAAGGGTTACACGGCTTCGGGCGGCTACCTGGTGTGCCGCTTCTGTGGAAATCGCTACAAGCTCGATGCGGCACCGGCGGGTGCGGCATCGTGCTCGCCGATCAAGCTGCCGGTTCAGGTAAAGGGCCAAACGGTAAAGGTGGATACTTCGGCTCTCGAGCAACATCAAGGGCTTTTCTAGCTGTCACCCATGCGTCTGCTGCTTACAAGGTTCAATTTACCCTCTCTCAGTCTGCTGCTTGCGTTCTGCGTCTTGATCGGCAGCTTCTCGGTCACCACCGGCCTGCGCGTAGTGCCGGGACCGGATCGGCCCGAGATCAGCCTCGATGTGTGCCATCCGCTGCAGACGCTCAACCTGGCTGCCACAACCCTAATCGCACCGCCCGCTTCCGGTCCCACGACCCCCGTCCTCTATGAGCAGGGCGTGATTGCGCAGGGACCGGCCGCGAAAACGATCGATCGCATTTTCGCTCCCGATCCGCCGCCTCCGAAGCAGTTCGCCTAACAGATTCCCATTCGGTTCGAGGCCCTGTTTTCTTGAGCGCTCGGCGTTGAGCGCGGAGCGCGTGTGCGCGGCGGACCTGAGCCGGTTCGCCGCAGGTGGGGATTTTCATGAGACGGACTGTTCAAGAGGGAAACTTCATGCGGCCGATTTCTGTCATCGCGCCGTCGGCGAAAAGAAGCGCGTACATATCGACGCGAGTGTCTGGTAGCTGGCGCGCGGCCCTTGGTTTTCTGGCCGCGGCCGGCTTCGCGATAGCCCTGTCCGCCGGTCAAGTATGGGCCTGCGCCTGCGGATGCGGGGTTTTCGACGTTGGCACACCCTCCCTGATTCCACAGGGCGAAGGAGGCACGGTCTGGTACGAATTTGATTTCATGAATCAATACATCAACTGGCACTCGTCCCGGCCTGCAGGCGCCGCGACCAACCAGGACAAGCAAATCAAGACCTACTTCAATACGGTCGGCGGCCAGTGGATGTTCAACCACGACTGGGGAGTGATGGTTACGGTTCCTTACACCGCCAGAGTCTTCAGAACCTCCCCAGCCGAACCGCACCCTCCCGGTCCGGACAATGACGACAACCTCCCATCCGATCAGTTCAGGCACGCCAACTTTGGAGACGTACGCCTGTGGGGCATGTACACAGGCCTGCTACAGGATATGTCGCTGGGCCTGCTGGTCGGAATCAAAACTCCCAGCGGAGACTGGACTTACCCTCACTTCGACCGGGACACCTCGATTGGAACGGGAAGTACCGATCTGCTCCTGGGCGCCTACAAGACCGGAACGTTCCCGAGCCGCATTGGCAATGTGAACCTCACCCTTTGGGAGCGGCCCTTCCAATATTACCTGCAAGGCCAGTACGAGTATCCGTTTCTCCACAGCGACCTCTACATACCGGGCAAGGAATTCGACGACGCGTCAGGTATCGTCTACAACTTCGGCAATGTCGGGCCGCTGAACGAGCTGGCACCGTTGCTAACCCTGTATGTGTCGAACCGTACCCACGATCAGGGGTCGAATGCCGTCCCTGCCACCAGCGGATACACCCGAATGCTGCTTTCTCCCGGAACCGAAATAGGATGGGGCCCGTTCCGTTTGTATACCGACATGGAGTTTCCGGTTTTCCAGTGGGTAAATGGCCATCAGTTGACCACGCCTTACCTGCTCAAGACGATCCTGAGTTATAACTTCTAAAGCAGGGTCAAGATGCGGCAAGGACACCCTGCATTGGCTCTTCTGGCAATCGCGTTTGCGGCGACCGTCGCTTGCAGCGCATACGCGGCAGTAGATACCGGCCAGACCGCGCCAGCACTTGTAGTCCAGGAGTTGAACGGCCAAACTTTTGATCTCGCGGCGCTGCGCGGGAAGGTGGTCGTTATCAACTTCTGGGCCACGTGGTGCCCTCCCTGCCGGGAGGAAATGCCGGCTCTCGATGCCTTCTATCGGCGCTATCACAGCCAGGGCCTCGAGATGATCGGTCTGGCTGCAAATCGGCGGCACGAGCGGTCGGATGTCGCCGAGGTGATGGGGGCGTTCAGCTACCCGGCCGGAATGTTACACGATTGCAAGGCCAACGGCTTCAGCGACCCGACTGAATTGCCGGTTACCTACATCGTGGACAGGCAGGGAATCGTGCGCGCGAAACTGGTACCCGACGAGACCCCTGTGACCGAGCAGAGTCTGGCCCAGGCCGTCCTGCCGCTGCTGGCTGAACGAACCGCCTTCCACGACCCGGGACTCGCACATTGAGCATGAAAGTGCTGGCCACTATTGCGATTCTTCTCGTCGGCTGCGCATCACAAACGCCGAGCACCTCGCGCCCGGTCTCGGAACTAACCCTGGAACAGGAGGAACACGATCTGGAGCGAAGTGGAGAGCAGTGCGTCGAGAAAACGGTGATGCGGAGCGACGACCAGATGGGCCGCGTCGTAACGACCCTCGGCGCGCTCACTCAGTTGGAAATGCAGACATTGTTTCGGGAGCGCGCTGACGCGTTGTCCCAATGTCAGTCCAACGCAGATCGGCAGAAGGCTGCGATCTCCGAGCGCGAGCACGCGCTCTATGAGAGTGCGGAAGCACGCGATCGCATCGTTCCGCTCTCGGTCATGACGATGTCGCTTTCTCGATGACGTGTTCAATCAGGTCGGTGCTTGGCTGAGAAAGGATTGAGAGACCACATGAGACGTACTGCCCTGCTCGCATATGCCTTTGTCCTGACCGTCGCAGGACTTGCCGGTGCGGCCCCGGTATGGGCGCATGGCACTGTTGGCGACTACACGTTTCTGGAGCCAATCGTTGCGGATGACGCCAACCCGAAAAACGAGTTTGATATCCTGCGCCCGCAGTGGACGCGGAGTGCGGACGGACGCAACTTCTCCTTGGGCTTTTCCTTCGAAAAGACGCTCGTTCCGGCGCCCGACTCGATGTCCAATGGAGCAAAAGGCGGAGGACTTGTCAGCGTCGAGATCGGCAGCGCATGGGTTTACAATTCGCCCAAGGCAGGAGCGCCAGCCAGCGGCTTCAACGAGATGGAGATTCTGCCCAAATGGGCATTTTGGACCGTGCCGGAGCGCGAATTTCGGCTCTCGATCGCGGCCAAGCTGATCGTCCCGACTGGAAATGCCGCGGTTGAAGACCAGCATCATACCCAGATCGGTCCCGAACTCCTCTGGGCCAAGGGTTTCGGACAGGACCTTCCGGAAAAAGGCTTTCTGAAGTACTTCAGACCGTTCGGAATCCAGGGGGACTTTGGCTACACGCCCGCGGTCGGCGGCGCTACCTTGCATGAAATGTTCGCCGACAACGTTCTCGAATACTCACTGCCATATCTCAGTAATAACGTGAAGGACATCGGGCTGCCGTGGCCGGTCCGCAATATGTATCCATATGTGGAATTCAACTACGACCAGCTAATCACGGGACCTTCCGGCCAGACCTTCCCTCAGATCAATGTCACGCCCGGCCTTGCCTTCATGAATTACTACATCGAGCTCAGCGTCGCGACGCAGCTCGCCGTCAACCAGGCCACGGTGCCGAATAATCACGCGACGATCATCGGACTGCTCGATCTGTTCATCGACGACATTGTTCCGCAAGTCAACTGGACGCCGTTCAAGTGAACAAACCCTCGATCGCGACTGCGATTCTGCTCGGCGCGGCGATTGCCGCAGCTGGCGCGCGCCCCATGCGCGCGTGGGCGCACGCGTTTCCCTCCGGCGAGGAGCCGAAGGTGGGTTCCACCGTCGCCGCGGCGCCAACGCAAGTCATGATCACATTCGACAACCCAATCGAGGCGCTGTTCGCCAAGCTTCAAGTCACCGATGACACCGGCAACGACGTGACGGCCGGCGCTCCCGTGCGCAGCGACAACAAACTCGAACTTTCGGTGGCGTTAAAACCGCTGAAACCAGGCGACTATCACGTGAAATGGTCCGTCGTCGCAGAAGACGGCCATCGCACCGAGGGGTCATACCTCTTCACTCTGGCGGGTAGCCCCTGATGGATCCTCTTTACGGAAGAGCGCTCCTGCAATGGCCGCTGGCGACCGCGACGGTGACGATCTTCGGCACGGCCGCATTCGCGTTTATCGTTCGGCGAGTCGATGGGTGCAGCGCCGAAAGGACCGTCGCCGTGTTGCTGCCGGTATGGCGGATCATGGCGGTCATCACCGTGCTGGTTTCGCCGCTCATGCTGCTCGGTCTCACTGCTGAGATGGCAGCGGTATCGTGGCGCGAAGCGATTGCGCTGGTGCCGCAGGTGATGGCCCAGACGCATTCGGGGGCGGTGTGGCGATGGTTTATTCCAATTGCGATCGTGCTTCTGATCTGCACCTTGGTGCCGATGCGCCATCTCGCGCGGACGGTGACTTCGCTGGGTCTGGCCGCGGTCCTGCTGTTGCTGGAGGCGCTCATGAGCCATGCGACCGACAAAGGTCTGCTGGCGGTCGGCATCTACTTCATTCACGAAGTCGCGGCGGGCATATGGATCGGCGCGCTGCTCGCCTTATGGATCATCGCCCGGCGCGCGAATCCATCGGCGGCCTGGTTCGCGAGCGCGGCGCGCCGGGTGTCGACGCTGGCGGCATGGAGTGTCGGCGCGATTGTGCTCAGCGGCATTTACACGGCGTATCAGGGGCTGGGCTTTGACCTCGATCGGCTCTTGTATTCGAGCTACGGGCGGACACTAATAGTAAAGATTGTAGTTTTCTGTGCGGTGCTGTCGATCGGGGCGTACAACCGCGAGCGCCTGATTCCCGATATCACCAATGACGCCGCCCAGAGACTTTTGTTGCGCAACGTTGGAATCGAGTCGCTGGTTCTCGGTGGCGCGGTGCTGGGACTCGCGGCGCTGCTCGCCAATACTCCGCCGGCGAGCGGCCACATGATGATGCATTCCGGAATGACTATGTCGATGTTCCTGCGGGCGCCCGACAGTTGTTTTGCGAAGCGCCGTTCAGGGAGAATTGGATAACCTCGATGCACTCACACCTGTCGATCGGGCAATCTTTGTGGTCCCGGATGGCCGCCGCGGCCTTGGTCGCTGTCTCAATGAGTGTTGCGTTTGCAGCTTGCACACGCAGCACCGAGACCAGCGCAGGATATTCATCGACTGACACCAACGACTGCCTGCCGGCGAATATCTCGCTCGTCGATCAATTCGGAAAAAAGGTCTCGCTCGCGTCGCTCAAGGGCAAGCCGGTGTTGTTCGATTTCATCTACACGACCTGTCCGGGGCCCTGCCTGATGCTGACCTCGCGGATGAGGCTGATCGCCAACCGTCTGGGCCCGATGCTCGGGAGCAAGGTTACGTTCGTATCGGTCACGGTCGATCCAGAACACGACGGTGTCGCGCAGCTTCTGGATTATTCGAAACAGCAGGGCGCGGATCGCAACGGATGGCTGTTCCTGACCGGGCCGCCCGCCGATGTGGAGCGGCTGATGGCCCTGTTCAAGCTGCGCCGTCAACGCGAAGCCGACGGCACGGTGGACCACGTGCTGGAGTTCTTTCTGGTCGGCGCCGATGGCCGCCAGCTATACCAGTACGCCGCGTCGCATACAGAACCCGATACCATCGCCCGCGACGTGGAGCACGCCGTGCAAACCAACACCATGGCGGGAACCGGAGAACCACCCGTGCAGGCACATCTGTGAGACTATGGCGCCCATGGATCGCCCTGATGCTGTCGGGCGTGGTGTTTCTGTGCGGCACCTTGCTCCTTTTCCCGCACTGGAATGCCCTTCGCGGATCGCGCGTTCTACCGGTGAAAATCATCGCGCATGAATGGTGGTGGGAATTCGACTACCCGACCCTGGGAATTAAAACCACTGACGCGCTGCACCTGCCAAGCGACCGATCGGTTCGGCTCGAGCTGCAATCCGCGGACGTCATCCATAGCTTCTGGATCGCGGGTATGGACAAGGCGATCGATCTTCCGCCCGGCAAAACGGAGCACCTCGACCTGGAAGTAAAATCTCCCGGCGAACTCCACGGAAATTGCGATGCAGGCTGCGGCTGCGGTACCGTGTGCATGCGATTTCGCGTGCTGGCCAGCACGCCTAAAGACTTCAACCTCTGGGCCGCGCGCCAACTCTCCCATCCGGAGCCAATGGCGATCGCCCGCAACAATATCGCACCCGCGTGTGCGCTGGATAAGAATGTGGATCATCCCGAAAGCGCCGCGCCAGCGCGACCCGGAATGTCGGGCCAGCAGTCATCCGGGGCAAACGGGGACACATCGCATATCAAGTGGACCGGCGTTGGTGGAATATAGCTAATGAATCGCCTGAAGACTTACTACCGCAAGTTGATTTTAAATCAAGGAATTGTCATTCCGATCGCGCTCGCCTCGCTTATCGGCGTCGCGGTCGGTGGCCCGGCCGGATGCGGATGCAACTCGCCCGAATCGAAGAGCGCCGCGGACTGCCTGCCGCAGCTGGCGCTGATCGATCAGAACGGCAAAAGCGTCACCTTGTCCTCGCTGAAGGGCAAGCCGGTGCTGGTCGACTTCATCTATACGTCGTGCCCGGGTCCATGCCTCACCATAACCCGGAGCATGGAACGAGTGGCCGAACGGCTGGGCCCTGCGCTCGGGTCGCAGGTTACTTTCGTGTCGATATCGATCGATCCCGAGCATGAAGGGCCGCCCCAGCTGCAGGCCTATGCCAAGGCGCAGAGCGCAGATCGCGCAGGATGGCTTTTCCTGAGCGGCGGGCCGGCCGATGTCGACTCTGCGCTGGCCGCGTTCAATCTCACGCGGCAGCGCGAGCCCGACGGGTCGATAGCGCACCTCGAAGATGTGATTCTGGTCGGGCCCGACGGACGCGCGATCAAGGAATACAAGGGCGACGTATTGCATCCCGATTCGGTGCTCGCGGATATCCAAAAGGCTTCGGGATGAGCCGCACCTGGTAGTGCGGGATGGATTACGAGGATACAGATGGCTAATCAACCAGCGGCGGCCGGGCTCGATCGAATGCGATGGTTGCTCGTGCTGATGATTTTTGCGACTGCGGCGATCGCCGTTGCGGGAGGAGTCTTCTGGTACCGCAATGCCACCCGCGGTGGCCGTGATTTTTCATCTGACTACTCTGATGGCGTCGCTCAGGAGGCGGACGCCACTCCCCGGCAACCGGTGCTCACGCTCGATCCGGCGGCATTTACAGGCGAAGCGCGCGATGCGTATCAAATCGCACGCGACAAACCCACCCTTCTCGTGCAGCTTCATTGCTACTGCGGCTGCGACCATGCGCTCGGACATCGTAATTTGCTCGACTGCTTTCGCGATCGGCATGCCTCTATATGCGCAATCTGCATCGGCGAGGCGGTGGATGGGAGCCAGATGTCAAAACAAGGCTCTCCCATTGAGCAGATTCGCGATACGCTCAGGGCGCGTTATGCGCGCGCGGAATGACGAGCACGGCGTGAAGCCTCGAAGGCTGTGACGGCGGCAAATCAGGGTTCTGCGCTCCGCTGGGGTTTCGCGGGAGATTTCGCGGGTGTGATCTGCCTGGCGATTGGCTCGCTGCTGGCGGGAATCGCCATCAACCACTTTCGCGCATCGCCGCTGCCGCTGGTCTATCAGTCACCCGAGCAGCGACTGACGGCGGAGTTGACCACGCTGGTCGAGGCGCCGCCGTTTCGCCTAAGCGACATCGACACAATTTCTCTGAACAACTTTCGCGCGATCGTCGACAACAAGAGCGCGACTATCCTCGATGCGCGCGCGCAGCCCTTCTACGAGCAGGGGCACGTGCCGGGCGCATTGAACCTGTCGCGAGACGACTTCGCCACCGACTATCGGCGATTGCGATCGACGCTGGAACCTTTGAAGGATAAGCCGATCATCGTCTATTGCTCGGGAGGCGATTGCCACGACAGCCGTCTCGTCGCGAGCGCGCTGTTGAGCCTCGGTTTCTCGCAGGTGAAGATTTTCACCGACGGATGGACCGGATGGACGCAAGCGGGGCTGCCGGCCGCGCAATGAGAACCTCGCGATATTCGCGCTACCTGGAGTGGGCGCTGCGCCTGATCATCGGGGGAGTGTTCATTTACGCAGGATGGGCCAAGCGCGGCGATAGCGTTGATTTTGCCGACAGCGTCGCCTCGTTTCGGATCCTCCCCGTGGTATTCATCAATCCGTATACGCTGGCGATACCGCCGTTCGAAATCGCGGCCGGTGTTCTGGTTCTGACCGGATGGCAAAAGCGTGTCGGCACGCTGGGGTTGCTGATGATGACCGCGATGTACTGTGTTGCGCTCGTATGGGCGCTGGCGCGCGGGATCACGGTCAATTGCGGATGCTTCGGCACGAGCGTTGTCGGCGCGAATCCGTGGCTGGATCTCGGGCGCGACCTGCTGATTGTCGCTGCCTGCGCCATTCTCTACCGGCTTGGTCGACGCGAAAGTGAAGCAGACACAGGCTAAAGCCTGTGCCACTTCAGAGACTGACCTTTCCGGGTGGCAGAGGCTTTAGCGTGTGTTCTGCTGCCCGTGCAGCGACAGGACCAGCACGCTGCTAAGATGGCTGGCTTCCGACGATGGAGTCTTTCGACGTAATCATCATCGGGGCCGGCGCGGCCGGGATGATGTGCGCGCTGACCGCGGGGCAGCGCGGCCGGCGCGTCTTGCTGCTGGAGCATCTCGATCAGCCCGGCGCGAAGATCCTCATCTCGGGCGGCGGCCGCTGCAACTTAACCAATCTGGAAGTCACGCCCGAGCGCTTTCTTTCGGCGAATCCGCATTTCTGCAAATCCGCTCTGAGCCGCTACACGCAACGCGACTTCATCGCGATGGTCGAGCGCTATCGCATCCCCTACCACGAAAAGACGCTCGGCCAACTCTTCTGCGATGGTTCCGCGCGCGAGATCGTCGACATGCTGATCGCGGAATGCGGGGTTGGAAAAGTTGATTTGCGTTCAGGCCACAGCGTCACCGCGATCAGCCGCGCCGATCGCTTTCGCGTCGAGACCAACAAGGGCGGCTTCGTCTCCCCTGCCCTCGTGATCGCCACCGGCGGACTATCGATTCCGAAAATGGGTGCGACCGGCTTCGCCTATGAGACCGCGCGCCGTTTCGGCGTGGCCATAATCGAGCCGCGTCCCGGACTGGTGCCGCTGAAAACCGCCGGCGAGACGCTGGCGTTGTGTAAGTCGCTCACCGGAGTTTCCGCCGACGCGATTGTCTCGTGCGACGGCACGAGCTTTCGCGAAAATATTCTGTTTACCCATCGCGGACTCTCGGGCCCCGCGATTCTCCAGATTTCGTCTTACTGGCGAGAAGGAGCGTCCGTGTCGATCGATCTGCTGCCTGAAATCGACGCGGAAAGTTTCCTCAAGGATCGGAAACGCAACCGCCCCAAGGCCGAACTCAAAACCATCCTGGGTGAGATCTTGCCGGCTCGTCTCGCACTCGCCATGGCTGGATCCGCTTCCGACGGTGCGATCGCGAACCTGCCCGACCGCAACCTCGCCGCGATCGCCGAGAGGCTAAAACGATGGCGCGTGCAGCCGGCCGAATCCGAAGGATGGGCCAAGGCGGAGGTGACCACCGGCGGTATAGACACCGCCGCGCTGTCGTCGCGCACGATGGAGGCGCGAGAAGTGCCCGGGCTCTATTTCATCGGCGAGGCGGTCGACGTGACCGGCTGGCTCGGCGGCTACAATTTCCAGTGGGCGTGGTCGAGCGGCTGGTGCGCCGGCGATGCGATCTGATTCTCGCGATTTGGTTACGAAGGGAACACGCGGAACATGCGCTTATAACCGGTGCTGTGGAATACTCGCTTATCCGCTGAGAAGCCGAGAGTCACCTGATGCGCACAATCGTAACCGGCAGATTCCAGACCGAATTGGCTGCTCTCTTCGTATGGCTGCTGCTCCTCCCGGTGGGCGCCCATGGCAACGCTGCGCTAAACACCTGGCAGAAAGCGGGCACCTACATCGACGACGATGCATGCAGACGAGAAATAAAAATCAATGTCGCAGGCGCACGCAACATCGCCACGAATCCAGGCGAGATCAGCCGGGAACAGATCGACGGAACTCCGATCACCGAATCGTCGGTGTGCGTCTCGGAGGATGATCCCCGTCTGCGTTGAGACGACCGCATCCGCACGCCGACGCTGAACTTTCCACGAAGACGCACTGTCTTTGCCAGGATGTCGCTCTTTCCCGCGGCGGTGTGGCATACTCGCGCGGCTATATGCCGACGCCGATGCTCGCTGTCCTGAATGATCCCTTCGGCGCTCCGAAACCAAACTGAACGCGCGCCCAAGATGAGCTCCGCTCGCCGATTCGTATATGCAATTGTCGGGATAGCGATTATCGTCCTGTGCGGCGCCGTCGGTTTCCGGTTGATCGAAGGGATGACGCTGATCGACTCCCTGTACATGTCGGTCATCACCGTTTCGACCGTGGGATTCGAAGAGGTGAAACCGCTCGGCCCCACGGGGCGCCTCTTCACGATCGGGCTTATTATCGTCGGCGTCGGCAGCGTTGTTTACCTGCTGACCACGGCGGCGGAGCTTGTTCTCGAAGGCAGTTTGCAGGATTTCTTTGGAAAAAGTGCGATGCATCGCAAGATTCACAACCTCAAAAAACATGTGATCGTATGCGGCTTCGGACGTCTCGGCCGTGCAGTGGTTGAAGAACTCAAGCGCCACGACGTGCCGATGGTCGTGATCGATTCCAACCCGGCCAAAGAGGCCGAACTCACCGCGATGGGCGTCCTTTACGTGATCGGATCTGCCCTGGATGAATCCGTAATGGAGCAAGCCGCCGTTCACGCCGCGCGCTCCGTCGTCGTTGCGACCGCGTCGGATGCCGACAACGTGTACATCACGCTTTCCGTACGCGAGAAGAATCCGCAGGTGTTCATTCACGCCCGCGGTGATTCGGAAGCCGGATTGCGGCGGCTGCGGCTGGCCGGCGCAGACCAGGTGCTCTCCGCCTATCAATGGGGCGGAATGAGAATCGCAGCCAGTATCCTGCGCCCATCGGTCGTCAATTTTCTTGAGCTTTCGGTGCCGGGTCGCGAGTCGGAAATCGATCTTGAAGAAATCAGAATCGAGCCCGGCAATTCCGTGGCAGGCATGACCATAGGCGCTGTCGAACATGAGAACTCCCGGCTCAGGATCGTCGCGCTGAAACGCGGAAGCGAGCCAATTCTGATGATTCCCGATCGCGACAGCCACATCGAAGTGGGCGATTTTCTGGTCGTTATCGGCGAATCGGCCAGCCTCAAACGGATCGCCGGCATGTAGCCGATGCTCTTTGACGATAGAAGGAACCCGCCATGAGTTTCGCTGAATATTCCAACTACGATGGACTCGGGCTGGCCGAGCTGGTGCGCAAAGGCGAGGTCACGCCCGCTGAGCTGGTCGAGGCCGCCATCGAGCGGATCGAGCGGCACAATTCCATACTCAACGCTGTCGTCTTCAAAGCCTACGATCAAGCGCGGCAGCGCGCCGCAACGCGACTCTCCGGTCCGTTCGCGGGAGTTCCGTTTCTGTTGAAAGATCTTGGCGCGCAGAAAAAGGGCTGGCCTACGCGCCTCGGCTCGAATCTCACGCCCGAGATCCCATCGGATCACGACTCCACACTCGTCACGCGCTACGAGGCTGCAGGAGCAGTCGCGCTTGGAAAAACCAACGTGCCCGAGTTTGGAATCATGGCGACTACCGAACCGGACTTTTATGGACCCACGCGCAACCCGTGGAACCCGGATCATTCCCCCGGCGGCTCGTCTGGCGGTTCCGCCGCCGCGGTCGCAGCGGGCATGGTGCCGCTCGCACACGGCAACGACGGCGGCGGATCGATTCGAATTCCCGCATCGTGCTGCGGATTGGTCGGATTGAAGCCGACGAGGGCGCGCACGCCGGCGGGACCTGATGTCGGCGACATAATGGGCGGTCTCGTCATCGATCACGTTATCTCGCGCAGCGTGCGCGATACGGCGGCGATGCTCGATGCGACCGCGGGTCCTGACCTGGGAGATCCGTACTGCGCACCGCCGCCCGCGGGATCGTTCCTGGCGGCTACGCGCACGGCGCCACGCAAGCTGCGCATCGCGTTCACCACCCGCGACCTGTTCGGCCATCCGCTCCATCCCGACTGCCGCGACGGCGTCGAGCGCGCCGCGAAGTTATGCGCGGGCCTGGGCCATGAGGTCGAAGAAGGCTCGCCCGCGGCGGACTATCGGAGCATTTCGCGCGCGTTCGATCCGATCTGGCGCTCCGGCCACGCGATCATCATCGGGCAAGCTGCGCTCGCGTCGAAAGGACGGCCGCCGCTGCGTGAGGAACTACAGGGCCTCGTGTGGGCCGTGTATGAGGCCGGTCTCAACGTGAAGGCCACCGAGTATCAGAACGCGTGGAACGTGTTGCACGCGGCCTCGCGCAAGATTGCCGAGTGGCATCGGCAACATGACATCTGGCTCACGCCGACGCTGGCCGAGCCGCCGTGGAAGATCGGGTTCTTCAATACCTCGACCAGTGACCTGCGCGCTTTCCGGCCGATGGCGAAGTACGCGAGCTTCACACCGATTCAGAACATGAGCGGCCAGCCAGCTATCAACCTGCCGCTGCATTGGTCAGACGCGGGCCTGCCGATTGGGGCGCAATTCGTCGGCCGCTTCGGCGAGGAGGAATTGCTACTGCAGCTCGCCGCGCAACTGGAACAAGCGCAACCGTGGGCGCATCGCAGGCCGCCGATCTGGAATTAGCGCTCGCCCAGACAAGGCTACCGCTCCAGCAGAGGCTGTCAATGTTCGCGTCACACCGCTGCCCTTGGTAGCGGCGAAATGAGGCTCGGCGGAAGCCGGGATTCCTAAAAAAAGTTTCGGAATGACGCAAGACACTAGTAACTGGTGAGGTGTCATTCCGAGCGGAGTCTGCGGAGTCGAGAAATCCCGGATCAACACAATGCGGTCCTCCTTCTGACTCTCTGCCTGCAGCCACTCAGACGGAAGCTATTGTGATCCGGCGGAAAAGAGCTGACGAAGCCTTTGCCGGAAAGGCCTCAATGTCCAAAGAGCAAGAAGTAGAAAGAATGTAGCAGCAGCAAGCGATTGCATTTGGAAATTGCTTCGCAGCGATCCAACGATCAGACGCGCCGCCATTCCAACACAGAAGATCAGGAACCCGGCGTCCAACAAACGCACCATGGCAAGCTTGGCGCCGGACGAGGCTGTCCGGTCGATCCTGAAGCCGACCAAAGCGCCTAAAATAGATCCGATTGCCAAGAGAACGATTAGCCCAATCACGGTCGCCAGAACCAGCGACCGTGGAACAAAGGTCATACCTCGTTCTCTCAAGGCACGCATGATCACCAATCGAAGGACCTTGCCGCCGAGTGACATGAATACCGTCGCTCCGCCAAACAGAAAAAGCATCATGGCCGCCGTCTTAATTTCAGAATCGGTCGGTTTACCAAACAGCCATTCGAGGCGATCCACTCGCTCGCTCATGCGAGCCGGGATTCTATCCCTTCTGACGATTTGCGACACTCCGCAACGGACCCTTCAGGAACGCAGTCGCGTTGAGCCTTTCTGCCGAAGCGGCTACGCTGCGCGGGATGGCCAAGCGACTCGGCGCTGACCGGATCATACGCTCGCGCTTTCGCGAGCCGGTGCACTTCCAGGATCTGACTGAGCGGATGTCGATTCGCCTTTCCTCGGTTTCCAGTTACACGGGCAGGTCGCACTTTGCGCCGTGGGGCCGCATTATCGCGGGCGTTCACGATCATACTGATCCCGGCGGCATCTTCACGCCACTCGTCTACGTCGATCTGGAAACCGCCGACGTGCCCTGCGATGCGATGGCGATGCGAGTGCAGGTGCGCGGCGAGTCGTGGCTGGCCCGCGTACTCGATGAGGCCGGCGCGGTCCGCAATATTGCACGCGAAGGGCAGCATACGGTAGTAGACGCGCGCGGGACGATGCTGGCGCGCGCGCGGATGGTAAATGTGTTTACCCGCTATGACCCGGACCCCGCTAGGCGGCGGGTTACCGAGCTGCCGGCCGAACTCGGCCTTGGCGCGTATCCTTCGCGCACCACCGAGGTGCCGGGCGTCGAGTCGCTGGTGGACCTCTCGCGGCAACCCGATTTCACGGAGCCGCAACCGCACGTCTGGCACTATGGCCAGACCGATCCCAATCGCCACGTCAACGGCACCGCGTACCTGCGCGCGATGGAGGAATACGTCGCCGATGTTCTGCGCGGCGCCGGCCACGACCTGGCGCGCCTGTTCTTTGCGCGCGCCCGTATCGTGTATCGAAAGCCGGGTTTCCGCGGTGAAAGCTACCGGCGCGCCGCGTGGTTTCGCAGCGAGGCTCCACTGACGCTGACCGGCGCATTCTTCAAGGCCCACGACGCGCCCGGCGCACTACCCGCGGTCGCGATCGAGCTGACCCTGCTCCAGCATCCTGGGCGGAGTTAGGCGACTGACAAGATGAAGCTGGGTCCCATGCATCCGAGATCGGATGCGCGGTGCGGCTCACACCGCTATTCGGACTTTCGATTCGGAAGCTGGCACACGAGGGATACTTTCGGGCTGCATCCGGAAATGTGCCATATACGCGCTGAAGCGATTTCGTTCGTTCGCGGGATTAAGCCCGTAGTCTTCGAAGCGATATGAGTTCTGGCCATAGCCGCCGTTGGGTCGCTCGGCAATCGATCGTTTGAGACATTCCTCGCCGCGCGCGGTCAACGCCATCCCGAAATGGCGATAAATCTCCGCGGCGATACCGAATGGATTGCCGATGAGATCTCTGTAGCGCACCTGGTAGACGCGCTCCGGCGATGGCCGCAGAGATTCGCTGGCCTCAATCAAAAGCGCCGCGCCCTGTTCCCATCGATCGCTGACCTGCCGGCCGATTTGAAGACGATCAATAATGCGGGTGAACGGCTGCCTCAGGATTTCGGTGAGCCGCGCCACCGAAGGCAGCACCTTCATCGGGTCGCGATGGACGAACACGAAGCGCGCGTCGGGATACACAGCGCGCAGAGCATCGAGCGCGAAAATATGATCGGGGCTCTTCAGCACCCATTGGCCCGCGCCGTTCTGATGCTGCAGGTGCTGCAGGAAGCGCTTGTGAAAGCGATATGCCTCCAGATGCCCTGCCTCATCCAGCCAGCGCTGATACGAAGGAATGTAATGCGTGGTGTCGAAGCGCAGGCTCCGGAACACGTGGCCGGTAATCTCGATACACTCCTGCGCCGCCCGCGCATCGAGCGGATGAAGACTCGGCAACTCCGGCGCCAGCACCAGGAAGGCGGCATATTGGCGAGCCGTCATGTCCACCCGCGGATCGCGTCGATCCGCCTTGCGGCCGCGCAGTGGATACGGAAAGACCGTTTGCCAGCATCGAGGCGTCAGGTTGGCCGGGTCTTCCGCCAGCAGGTTGTGAAGGAACGTGGTGCCGCTGCGCGGCAGACCCAGGATGAAGATCGGCTGGGTAATCTGCTCATCGAGAATTGCCGGATCTTTTTTCTCTTCGTCGCGCAGCCTCAGCAGGTTAGAGAGGAACCGCAGCATGTCCCATCGGACTCCGACCCGTCCGAACGCGCTGAGGTTTGCCTCTTCTTCATAAGCTTTGAGAAGAACCGCCAGTGGCTCTTCGAAAGACCAGTCGCCGAAGTCATGGAGCCCGGCGCGCCGCTGGGCGACTGCGATCATTTTCTCGGGCCGCACGGGCCGGCGGAACAATCCGAGACCATCCACTACCCGATCGAGGCCACGAAAAAATCGTGCCGGCAGGTTAAACGAGGCTGAAGAAGAAAACCCCACTGGCGATCGACCTCTCTTTCCGCCGCCCAATTTAATCTGATTTGGGAAACGGACAATAGAGACAGTATGTTGAAAAACACAGGTTCCCTGCGAAATAAATCGACCGACCGTCCACCCGGGAAATTCTTGTCTCGAAATGCAGTTTGAGCTATGGAGCCGAACCTTCTCTCATAAGGGCTCCGTGACGGCGCCAAATTCCATCACCGCACGGTAACGGATGCCAAATAATACTTATTGGACCAAATTGACGGATTGCGCTGCTCGCTGCTTCACTGCCAGTCATCTTCCCGCCGACGCGAGCACACGATGCGCCTGCTTGAGATGCGGCATATCCAGCATCTTGCCGTCGAGCCCGACCGTCCCCGCGCCCGATGCGAACGCGGCGACCACCCGCCGCGCATAGGCGATGTCCTCGGGCGTCGGCGTGAAGGATCGGTTGATGGGTTCGACCTGATCGGGATGGATCGCAATCTTGCCGGTGAACCCCGCACGCCGCGCCGCCTGCGACTCGCGCACCAACGCCTCGGTGTCTTTGAAGTTGGTGAACACCGTATCTATCGGCTCGACTTCGGCGGCCACCGACGCGAGCAGGCATAACGAGCGTGCGAGGCGATAGGTGAATTCCAGGGTGCCGGTCTCATCGCGATTGGTGCTGGCGCCCACCGCCGCCGAGAGATCCTCGGCTCCCCACGTCATGCCCCATAGGCGCGCGGTCGCGCCGGCAAAACTGCCCAGGTTGAACATAGCGGGTGCGGTTTCCGTCGCCACCGGCATTATTCGTATCGATCCGCTGTCGACGCCTTCGCGCACTTCGAGCGCGGACAGGTAGTTGTCCAACAGCGTCAGATCGATGGAGTTGGTTACCTTGGGCAGGAGAATTCCATCGGGAGCGCCGGCCACGATCGCGGCGAGGTCGGGCAGCGCTTTTTCGGTGGACAGCGGATTAATCCGCACCCACAGCCGCGTGCGCGAACGATCGCGATGGGCGCGGAGATATTCCCGGATCATCCCGCGCGCGACCTCGATGCGATCGCCCGGAACCGAGTCTTCGAGATCGAGCACGAGCGCGTCGGCTCCCGACCCTTCGCCCTTGACGAGCTTGCGCTCGCTGTCGCCTGGAACGAACAGAAATGAACGCATGGCAGTTACTTCGCCTTTCGACGCATCAGCGCCGACCGCTTGCAGTAGCCCACTTCTTCATTGCGCTGGTTGAAGCACTTGTGTTCAAAAACGATTATTCCTGCATCGGGACGCGACTTGCTCTCGCGCTTCTCGATAACCGTGCTCTCGGCCCTGAGCGTGTCGCCGATAAAGACCGGATGCGTGAAGCGGACGTCGTTCATGCCCAGGTTGGCGATGGTCGTGCCCAGGGTGGTGTCGCCGACCGAAACGCCGATCATCAGCCCGAGCGTGAAAATGCTGTTCACGAGGCGCTGGCCGAATTCGGTCTGCTTGGTGAACTCGACGTCGAGATGCAGCGGCTGCGGATTGTGCGTCAGCGTCGTGAACAGCAGGTTGTCGGTTTCGGTGACCGTGCGGGTAATCGCGTGGTTGAATACCTGCCCGATTTTGAATTCGTCGAAGTAAAGTCCGCTCATGTCTGCTGCGCTCCCTGATAGCGTCTACTAGCTTTCGCCTTCGCCGCCATCAACCCGCCGATGGCGGGTAGCTGATGAATTCGAGCAGGTTGCCGTCCGGGTCGCGGAAATAAACGCTGACCCCGCGGCCACGTCCGCCGATGCGCGGGACCGGACCCTCGACAATCGCAACCTCGTTGCGCTGTAGATGCTCGATCGCGGAGTCCGGGGTCCCGGGCCATACAAAGCAATAATCTCCTCCGCCGACCCTCGGTCTCTGCGCCTTCAACGTAATGCCGCTGCCGGGAGGATGAAGATTGAACTTCTGGCGGCCGAAACTGATGCTGACGATGGGCCATTTTCCGGCGCGCCACTTCTCCAGATCGATCGGCTTGGCACCCAGTACTCGCACATAGAAGGCGACCGATTTTTCGATGTCTCCAACCGGCATCGCGACGTGATCGATTTCAATTTCCATGGCGAACCTCGGCGAATCCCGCAGCTACGATTTACGATGCCGGGTTGCCGGCGGCCAGCGATGCGCGAACATCCGAGGCGCTCGCGGGCTCGCCACCCG